>Ga0310810_10003333_pt1 | contig 17505 bp, 13 predicted proteins | sample NCmetagenome_FD_207641 | JGI IMG/M metagenome (GOLD analysis project Ga0310810, IMG submission 207641) | Soil microbial communities from experimental microcosm in Duke University, North Carolina, United States - NC | ecosystem: Engineered > Artificial ecosystem > Soil microcosm > Unclassified ...
CTGGACCGAGCGCATCGCGAAGGGCGAAGTCCCGCCGCCGCCTCCGCGCCCGAGCGGGCTCGAGCGCAACGTCGTGCTGACACTCTGGGATTGGGGCACGGATCACTCGTTCATGCACGACGAGATCACGACCGACAAACGGCATCCGACGGTCAACGCGTACGGACCCATCTACGCGGTGTCGGCCGGTCATGGAACGCTCGTCATCCTCGACCCGCTGACGAACCGGACCGAAGAGATCGAGATTCCGACGCGCGCACCACGCGCGGAGGTGCCCTCACGGTTCCCGAAACCCAATCGACCGTCGCTGTGGTGGGGTGACACGCATCTGTGGGGGAATCCGCCGTACAACCCCGCCGATCCCCACAACCCGATGCTCGACAGCAAGGGGCGCGTGTGGATCACCTCGAAGATTCGTCCGAATCAGGACGCGTCGTGGTGCAGCGATCCGTCCAACAAGTACGCCGCGTGGTACCCGCTGCGCAACAGCGGACGGCAAGTATCGTTCTACGATCCGAAGACGAAGCAGTTCACGCTCATCGATACCTGCTATTCGACGCACCACTTGCAGTTCGACAACGACCCGAATGAGACCGTCTACTTCAACGAACTGACCGGTCCGATCTTTGGTTGGGTCGACACGAAAATCTTCGATGAGACGAAAGACGAACGGAAAGCGGTCGGCTGGTGCGGTCAGGTGGTCGATACCAACGGTGACGGCCGGATCACGCGCCCATGGAATCGTGTCGCCGGTCGCGGTGACTCAATCCTCTATCAGGGTGATACCGCCAGCGGCAGTACCAATGCGGGCGCGCGCGGCGGAGGGGGAATGGATCCTGCGCTCGACACGGAGGTCGACTTCAACCTCTACTCGGCCGTGCCGAGCCCCGTCGACAATTCCATTTGGGGTGTGTCCGAACGCTTCCCCGGCTACCTGGTGCGCGTCGACCGCGGCGCCAATCCGCCCGAGAGCTGCCACGCCGAAGTGTTCCGTGTTCCCGAGCCCGGATTCGATCCGCGCGGCGTCGACGTCGATTCGAACGGTGTCGTCTGGACAGCGCTCGCCGCGAGCAGCCATCTCGCCAGTTTCGATCGGCGGACGTGCAAAGGCACCGTTGGCCGGAAGATCGACGGCAGCGAGTGTCGCGAAGGCTGGACGCTTTATCAGACGAACGGCCCGAAGCTGAAAGGGACCGACATTCCGGCCGACTTCCATTATTTCAACTGGGTCGATCAGCACGACATCCTCGGACTCGGCGCGAACAAGCCGTTGGCAACGGGATCGAATTCGGATGCTCTGCTCGTGCTCGATCCGCAGACGCGCGAATGGATCACGATGCGCGTACCGTATCCGCTCGGGTTCTACTCACGCGGCATGGACGGCCGCATCGATGATCCCAACGGCGGTTGGAAGGGGCGCGCGCTCTACGCGAACTACGGGACGCATTTCGTGTGGCACATCGAGGGTGGAAAAGGCACGAAGGGAAAGCTGGTGAAATTTCAGCTTCGTCCCGATCCGCTCGCGCGATGAGACGGTTCACCTGCTCGAAGGAGACACGCACATGACACGTGCACTCGCTGCGACACTCGTCGGCGTGCTCGCCCTCGTCTGCTCGCCTCTGGCGCAGACCAGCGGCGGCCGTTTGCAGATTGCCTGGATTGATGTCGAGGGAGGGGCGTCCACGCTCTTCGTCGCGCCCAACGGACAATCGCTGCTGTTCGATACCGGTTTTCCAGGCAACGACGACCGCGACGCAAAGCGCATCGCCGCCGCAGCCAAAGCGATGCGGCTGACGCAGATCGACAACGTCGTCATCAGCCATTGGCACGGCGATCACGTCGGCGGACTGCCGGCGCTTTCGAAGCTGATTCCGATCGGTACGTTCTACGATCACGGTGACGGCGTCGAGCAGTCCGACCGCCCGTTGTACGAAGGCTACAAGGCCATTGCCGGAACGCACCGACATATTGCCAAGCCCGGCGAGACGATCGCGCTCGGTGACGTGCGCTTTCGCGTGCTCGTCGCCGAGGGACCGGTTATCGCAAACGCTGTCAACGGCGGCACGACCAACCCGTTGTGCACCAATGCCGTGCGGCAGGAACCGGCGCCGCCGGAGAACATCCGGATGGTCGGGTTGGCGATCAACTACGGGTCATTCAAGATGGCGACACTGGGGGACGCGGACTGGTCGCGAGAGCTGGAGCTGGCGTGCCCGGTGAACAAGCTCGGGCACATCAATCTGTACACGATGAACCGGCATGGCAGTCTCGACAACTCGGGCGCACCCGCGCTCTTGGGTGCCATTCAGCCGCAGGTCATCGTGGTGAACAACGGACCTCGCAAGGGCCTCGGACAGAAGGTCGACGTCAAGTACGTCACGAAGCAGGGTGAGAAGCCCGCTCCCTACGAGCTGAATTCCTATCTCCGGCTCGCGAAGCTGCCCGGCATCGAGGGCATCTGGCAAGCCCACCGGTCACTGCTCGACCCCGATCCCGCGCACAATACTCAGCCTGACATGATCGCCAATCTGGACGAAGGAGCCGCAGACCAGGCGTACACGATCACGGCTGCCGTGTCGGCCGATGGCTCTTTCATGGTGACGAACTCGCGAAACGGATTCGCGAAAACGTATCGGGCGCGATGAAGCACGCGGCCACAGGCATCGTTCTGCTGGCGGTCACGGCGGTGGTGATGGCCGTGGCTGCGCAGGAGTCGAAGTGGAAGCCGCCGGCCGCCGCCGACTGGGCGGCCCTCGCGACGCTGCCAGACCTGACCGGCGTCTGGGAATCGCCGACGGTCGCCCGTGGTGGACGAGGCCCTGCCGTTGGACCGCCGGCCACGCCGCAGCTCACACCGGCCTATGCGGCAAAGAAGCGCGAGCTCGACGCGCGCAACCCCGATGATACCGACGCGGCCAACTGCCTGCCAACGGGGATGCCGGCGATCATGGGGCATCCGTACCCCTACGAATTCCTTTTGACGCCGGGCAAGGTGACGATCGTCGGCGAAGCCTACCAGCAGGTGCGTCACATCTATACCGATGGTCGACCGCTGCCGGCCGATCCGGATCCAACGTTCAACGGCACATCGATCGGTCGTTGGGAAAGAGACACGCTCGTCGTCGAGACGATCGGGTTTTCACCGCTCACCACGATTGCTCGGAATACGCCGCACAGCGACAAGATGCGCATCGTCGAGCGGTTCCGTCTCACCGGACCGGACACGATGTCGGTGGAAACCACCGTGATCGATTCAGAAGCATTGACGAAGCCATGGACGACGACGAGGACGCTCGCCCGGCATCGGGACTGGACGATTCGGGAGTACATCTGCGAAGAAAACAATCGCAACTTCCTCGACGCTCAGGGGAAAGCCGGTGTGAACCTCACCCTTCCGGCGAAGAAGGAGTAAGGCGATGAGTTCGATTGCACGCGCGACGCGTCGCGCGCTCGCTGTGGCCGCGATGATCTGCGGAGTCGCCACCGGCGCCGGGGCCCATCATGCCGCCGCGCCGGTCTTCGACCTCAATGCGGAAAAGACAGTGACGGGTGTCGTCAAGCAGGTCGACTGGACGAATCCGCATATCTGGGTCTGGGTTGATGTGCCGAACGCGTCGGGTCAGGTAGAGACGTGGGGATTCGAAGGGATGAGTCCGAACTTTCTCGCGCGGCGCGGCTGGACGCGGACATCACTGCTCCCGGGCATGCGGATCACCGTGACGTTCCGGCCGCTCCGCGACGGGAAAGCGGGCGGCATGTTCATCACGGGGAAGCTCGAGGACGGCAAGGTCCTGACAAGCGCCAGCTGAATAGACGGAGTGAATCGGTATGGCGACCAAGCATCTCGTGAACGCCTCAGGTGTCACGCGTCGCGACATGATTCGGCTCGGCGCAGGTGGGCTGGGGTTTGGTCTGTTCGGCGGATTCGGTCCGGTACCGGAGGTCTTCAGTGAGGCAAGTCTGCAGGCGGCCGCGCACGATTCAGGCCGGATCCTCGTCGTCTTCGAATGGTTTGGCGGCAACGACGGACTGAACACCATCGTGCCGTACGGCGATGCGACCTACTACAAGCATCGTCCGACCATCGGCATCAAGGAACGAGATCTGCTGAAAATCGACGCGCACTTCGGCTGGCACAAGTCGATGCGCGGCATGAAGACGCTGTACGACGAGGGCAAGCTGGCGATCGTGCAGGGCGTCGGTTACGACCAGCCATCGTTCTCGCACTTCACGTCGATGTCGTTCTGGCACACGGCGGCACCCAACAGCGGCAACGAGTACGGCTGGATTGGGCGCACCGCGTCGGCACTCGATGCCGATGGCGCGCAGCCGAACATGATTGTGAACATCGCCGAGAGCCAGACGCTCGCGGTCAAGGCCGAGAAGCACGTGCCGCTCGTGTTCATCGATCCGATGAAATTCCAGCGCGGGCTGTTCGCGCAGGAAAAAGCGGTCATTGACGCGCTCAACGCGCAGTCGTCACCCGTTGGAGATACCCACAAGTACGTATTGGAAGTGAGCCGGAGCGCGGCGCAGGCCTCGGAAGTTGTCCGCGCCGCGTGGGGCCGCTATAAGGGCAAAGACGACCCGGATCTGCGCCTGCTGGATCTCGACAAGGTGGCGGCGCTCATCGAAGCGGACTTTCCCACGAAGCTGTATTACGTACCGCTGCGCAACAGTCTCTTCGACACGCACGTGAACCAGGCGGCGCCGCACGACCGGCAACTCGAATACTGCTCCGATGCGATCGATGGCTTCTTCCGGGAAATGGAACGGATCGGCCGCGCAGACGACGTCGTCATGTACGTCCACAGCGAGTTTGGTCGCCGAGTACCGGAGAACACCAGCCTCGGGACCGATCACGGTACGGCGCAGTTGAACTTCGTGATCGGCAACGCCGTCAAGGGGGGCATGTACGGCAAGCCGCCGAACCTCTCGGACCTGGTACTCGGCGACAACCTCGAGAGCACCACCGATTTTCGTGACGTGTACGCGACGCTGATTGAACGGTGGCTCGGTGCCGACGCCGCAAAGGTCCTCGGACAGAGATTCACCACGCTCGATATCTTCCGAGGGTAAGGCGAGGGGACAACACGATGGCCACTCGCATGAACTGGTCTCCCGGTCCGGCGTCCTGGAAGGACGACCTCACGCCGATTCGTGCGGCCGACTGGAACTACGATCGCGCCGCGCACCTCCTGAGTCATGCGGGATTCGGCGGATCACCGGCAACCATCCAGAAGCTTGCCGATTCCGGGCTCGATCGCGCTGTACGCACGCTCGTGCACTATGAGAGCATCCCCAATCCCAGGATGCACCCGTTTGTCGAGTCGGGTCTTTGGGATCCGACGCTGAACGCATTTCCTGAAAGCCGTCCCGAGGCGACCGATCGCGCCGGTAAGAACGGCGTCTCGATGGGGATCGACGTCAAACCGTCGGGCAATCGTCCACTGCAACCGATCTCCGATCGCTTCTTCTACTGGCTGCGGGCGACGATGCTCGAAACGCGGCGACTGGGGTACTGGTGGGCGAACCGGATGCTTCAGACCTCGCACCCGGTGGAGCAGAAGATGGCGTTGATGTGGCACGGCCACTTCGCCACCCACGAGAACAAAGTGCGCGACTACCGCAAGATGATGCAGCAGATCGATCTCTTCGAGCGGTACGGAACCGGCAACATCCGCGAGCTGACGGTTCAGATCGCCAGGAACCCGGCGATGCTGTATTTCCTCGACGCGCAGTACAACGTGAAGGGCGCGCCGAACGAGAACTTCGCCCGTGAAGTGATGGAGCTCTTCACGATGGGCGTGGGCAACTATTCAGAGAAGGACGTGCGCGAAGCAGCCCGCGCGTTCACCGGGTGGTACTTCGACGACCTGACCTTCAAGGTCGATCCCGCCAAACATGACGATGGTGTGAAGACATTTCTCGGCCGCACCGGCCAGTTCGATGGTGTGGAGGCCGTGAAGATCATGTTCGAGCAGCCGGTGACGGCGGAGTACCTAGCCGGCACGATCTATCGCTTCCTCGTTCGGGACGAATTGTCGTCCGACCTGCGAACAAAACTCGGCGCGGTGTTGCGCAGCCACGATTACGAGGTCAAGCCGCTGCTCGCGGTGATCTTTTCATCGCGCGACTTCTACAGCCAGGCAAGCTACGGTGGTCACATCAAGGGTCCTGTCGAGCACCTGGTCGCGATGATGAAACAGCTGGAGGTCGACGAGCTTCCTGGTGTGCCCGACTTCAATCAGTCCACCATCTCGATGGGTCAGCATCTGCTCAATCCGCCGTCGGTCGCGGGATGGGCCGGCGGCAAGGCCTGGATCACGCCGGGGCTGCTTATCGCACGCGGCAACGTCGCGCGCGAGGTGCTCGTCCCCGATATGACCGGCTTCGAAGACTGGAACTTCAACGCCGGCAGCGACGATCTGCTCGGGCAGCGCCTGCGCGACGGCTATGACATTGGGGCGGCCACGGCGGTCAACAATCCCGCGAACATGAGCGCATTCGACCGCGCTGCGCTCGAGCGGGATGAGCAGTTCAACACCCGCATCTCCGGCTACATTGGCTGGGAGCAGGCGGCCCGCAAGCTCATTCCAACACCGCGTCATGCGGCCCGGTTCGATCTCACGCGGATGGTGATGGCCAGCGGTTCGACCACGACCGCGGAAGCCGTCGACTATCTCCTGTGGCGACTCCTCCGTGTGCCAGCCGCCAAGCCGACACGCGACGCGTTCGTTTCGTTCCTCACCGGTGAACTCGGGACCGAAAGCCTCGAGCGGGCCAGGAGCTACATGGAAGATGCGCTGCGCATGACGGTGCATCTCATCATGAGCACGCCCGAATATCAGATCGTCTGATGTCGCCAGTTGCGCGGTTCTTCGACGACAGTCGCAGCGTTAGTACAAACTGCACATGTCTCAGAGATCGACGTGATGTTCAAGATCACGCCGTGCTCAAAAACGGCTGATTTCTTAGCGCACATCAGACAAATCGCTCCGATCTCGGTTCAACGGATGCGGACGATGTTCGCCTGTAGCACAACGTGCGCTCCCGGCACACGTTCATTTCGTTCCTGTAACTCCCTTAGATAACGACACTAACGCGGCTAACGACGTCTCTCACGATGTTGGCGCTGGGGTTGCGGACAGCAGCGGCCATGATCCACGTCGAGAAGACTCGTCCGACTGCCACACGAAACGCTGCAGCGTCGTCGCTGCCAGCCACCACCCGCCCACGTTCAGCTGCACACACCGCGCATGCTTAACCTGCTGCTGCCTGTTTTCGTTGTCGCATCAGTGTTGGCGCTGACGCGATGGATTCCGCGTCATCCCCGGTGGCGGTCAGCAATGGTTCTTGTCAACGTTGCGGCAACCAGCCGGTATCTGTGGTGGCGCTATACCGAAACGCTCAATTGGAGTGGCGGCTGGTCGACGGCCGTCAGCGTCGCGATGTTCGGCGCCGAGTGCTACGGCTTCCTCGTGGTGCTGCACCATTACGTCGTCGCGATGCGTACGACGCCTAGGGTGGCCGCGCCGCCGCCCGGACCCGGGTTCTGCCCCAGCGTCGATGTCTATGTCACCTCCTACAACGAGGATGTCGACATCATCCGGAGGACGCTTGTCGGTTGTCAGGCCATCGAATACTGGAACAAGCGCGTCTATCTACTGGACGATGGCCGCCGCCCGCACGTGGCGGAGCTGTGCACCGCGCTGGGTGTCGACTACATCACGAGAGACAACAACCAGGGCGCGAAGGCCGGGAACATCAACAACGCGTTCCGCCAAACCTCGGGCGAGTTTGTCGTCACGTTCGACGCCGACCACGTGCCGGTCAGCAGCTTCCTGAACGAGACGCTCGGGTATTTTCGCGACGACGAAGTGGCTCAGGTTCAAACGGCCCATCACTTCTTCAATCCCGATCTGTTTCAGGACCGTCTGAAAAGCGCCGACTACGTGGCCAACGAGCAGGACATGTTCAATCACATCGTCCAGCCCGGTCGCGACGTTGACAATGCCAGCTTCTATTGTGGCTCGGGTGCCGTCTTCCGCCGCACCGCGCTCGAGAGCATCGGTGCGTTGCCGACGAGCACGGAGACCGAAGACTTGCACACCTCGATGCTGCTGCACAGCAAAGGGTGGCAATCCGTGTACGTGAACAAGGACCTGTCCGCGGGTCTCGCGCCGGAGTCGTTCGAAGGCTACCTGACGCAACGCCGCCGCTGGTCGCGCGGCACGCTGCAGGTGATGCTCCGACAAGGCGGATTGACGCTCCCCGGGCTTACCGTCACGCAGCGGATCCACTACTTCGCGACTATGTGGTACTGGCTCCACGGTATCCCCCGCGTCATCTATCTGGTATCGCCACTGTTCTTCCTTCTGCTTGGCATTCGTCCGTTGCTCGTTCACCACATGAGCGACCTGCTGGTGTTCTATCTGCCGCACCTGTATGCGTCAGTGGCAGCGTTTCAGGTCGTCAACCGTGGGTTGAGGCGGATTTTCTGGTCGGACGTCTACGAATCGTCAATCGCAGTGCAGATCGCCATCACGGCGTTGATTTTTCCATTCCGCGCGCGGCGCGTGCGTTTCGCGGTGACGCCGAAGGGGCAGGATGCCACGCGCAATGCGTCTCCCAAGAGGCTGGCGCTCGGCTGGCCGCTCGTCGTCCTTTCCGTGCTGCTGATCGCCGGGGTCATCCGCGGCACCGTCGCGATGGTCACATCGTCGGGAGATCTCAACAGTCTCAGCATCAACGTGTTCTGGGCCGTCTACAATCTGGTGGTCGTCTCGTTCGGTCTGCTCCTGCTGCGTGTCGTGCCGCAGGATCGCTATGCCCCCCGTATCGCGCGGCAGCATCGGTGCCTCCTGCGGTGGAGTGGCGGCGAGGCCGAGGGCGCGCTGCGGGATCTGTCAGAGACGGGCGCGTCGCTTGTGTTGGAAACGCCGGCGCCGCTGCCGGACACGGTGGAGACGACCATCACATCGAAAGAGGGGCGCACCGTTGCGCTCCGAAGCCGGTTGATTCGCAGCGAATATCGAAACGGCAGGGTTGTGGTTGCCCTCGAGTTTCTGGATCGCACGGAGGAGCAGCATCGGCGTGTGATCGAGTTGATGTTTTCTGCGCCGGATTCGTGGAACGTGGATCACGAGCGCACGCTGAGTTCGTCCGAACACATTCGTCGCATCATCGGGTCGCTTCGCGAGGTGTACTCGCGACGCCGTGCCCTCCGCCGGCTGGCGCCGCGCTTTCCGTGTGACTTCACCGTCGTCATCCGTTCGCAGGATGGACCTGAACTCGTCGGCCACATCGTCGACATGAGTCACCTGGGCATGCAGGTTCGTGTCGCGGCGCCTCGAAGGAGATGGCGCGAGGACGATCAGGTCCACGTGCTCGTCAGGTGGAACGACTCCGAGCGGTCGACCCTTGTCGCGCGCGTCAAGAATGTAATTACAGAGGGGGAGGAGGCGCATCTCGGGCTCGTGTTTCAAGCCCTCAACCGGCAACAGGAAGCGGACATCTTCAAACACGTGTACCCGCAGACGGCAGGCGACCCGGCGAGAAAGGTGGCCGCATGAAATACCCAATGGTCCGGGGCATTGTGCTGCTCATTGCCTGTTGCGTGTGCGTTCCGCGCGCTGTCACCGGCCAGAACAGCGGCCCAGCCGATACACGTCTGCCGTCACTCGAGGACGCACGACGGCTCACGTGGCGGACGGACACGCGCACCGCGGGTATCGCCGCGCTGCGTGAACTGGCGCAAACCGCTTCGCCGGACGCACGCTTCGAACTCGGGCGAGTGCTCACGTGGGATCCTCGTACGCGGACGGAAGGAATTGCGGTGCTCCGTGGCGTCCTTGAATCTCGCCCCGGCGTTATGGCGGCGACCGAAACGCTTGCAGAGGTGCTCGCATGGGACCTCGCCACGAGAGACGAGGGCGTCGGTCTGCTGCGACGGATCCTTGAGGAGCAGCCGGCACGCGTATCCGCGAGGTTGAAGCTCGCTGAAATCCTGTCGTGGAATGCAGGGACGAGAGACGAGGCGCGATCGCTCTACCTGAAGGCGCTCGGAGACGAACCCGAGTCCGTCGAGGCCGCTGTTGGTTTGGCGCGCACATTGTCCTGGAGCGGCAGGATTGCCGAGTCACGACGCTGGTACTACCGCATCCTCGCGCGCGATCCGTCGGTGGACACCGCGCGAGTCGGCATCGCTGAAACAGATGGATGGGAAGGCCGTCCGCTCGCGTCATTGGGAACGCTGGCCCAACGAGGCGCGGCCAGGGTCGAAACACCGGACGCATTTCGTGTGCGTGCCGAGGCCTACTCGAGAATCGGGCGTCCGGCGCAGGCGCTCGCCGAATACGACCGATTGCTGGCGCTGGATCCGACCAACGCGACGGCGCTCGAGGCTTCGCGCTCCATCCGCAATGGTCTTCGGCCAACGGTCGAAATCGGCACCCAGCACAGCACGGCGTCAGGTAGCGCGTTAACCGAACTTGAAGGCGTATCTGTGCCCTTCCGCGTCGCCTTTCACCCCGAGGGTAGTGATGTGGAGCTGTCGATGACCGGCGCTCGCGAGACTTACCGGAACGGCAACGGAGTGACCCGTCGCAGTCTCGTTGGCGCGGGTCTCGACACACCTCTCGGAAACCGGCTTCGCATGTCCGTCGGCGCAACGATGCACGACACGGATGGTGGCCAACCGCAGGTCATGGGTCGTACGGAATTTCAAGTCGCGCTGACGGATCGTCTGTCCGTTCGCGTCGGCGCCGCTCGTGATCAGATCTCATCGTCGCGCATCTGTGTTGCTGGTGAAACCATTGGCGGCTCCGCGTTCGGTCCCTGTTTCGTGACGCAGGCGCTCGTTGGTGTGTCGGCTCAGCGTCATGGATGGGATGGATGGGCGCAGGGAACCCTGGGCTCGATCCGGGGGCAGCATCTTGCGAATAACCAGCGGGAAGAGTTGTTTGCGGGCGCCGGTAAAAGCTTTCGCATCGGCGGCAGCACGCTCCGCGCAGGTTACGCCCTCACGGGGATTTCATTCCAACATGCGGCTGACCGGTTCCCTGTATCGTTCGACCAACCAGATGCCGCACTGACCACCGCGTACTTTTCTCCGCGTCTGTTTACGAATCACATGGCCCGACTGGACCTGACACTGCCGGTGCGTGCGGTCCTGTTTGACGCCGGGTTCGGCATCGGGCGACAGCGCGTCAAGGAAGATGTGCGCTATTCCGCCGCCCCCCCAGCACGGTCGTCCGACGCGCACGTGGGCATCCGGGTGCCGAGCGGAGGGCGCACGTCGATTCGCGGCGAGGTGTCCCGTGACAACGTTGCCGACGCGTTCAACCGCATAGCGGCGCGCGTCCAACTAGTGTCCGCCTTTTAGCGCCGGTCTTCGACCTCAATGCGGAAAAGACAGTGCGGATCACCGTGACGTTCCGGCCGCTCCGCGACGGGAAAGCGGGCGGCATGTTCATCACGGGGAAGCTCGAGGACGGCAAGGTCGTGCCGAGCGCCAGCTGAATAGCTGGGCCAGACGTGATCGTGCGGTCGGAATCAGTCACTGGGGGCAATGATTGGTGGCAATTTCGTTGCGTTTCTGATTGAACGTCGCAACCCACTCATCGACACTTCCGCCCCCGCGCCAGTGAGCGACCTGCGCCACCTCGAATAGATCCCGCAACTGTCGATCCGTCAGCTGGACGAGGAGATCCGCGAGAAATTTGCGGCCAGCTTCGCTGATCTGCGGGTTGCCCAGTGTGCCGGTGTTCGACTTGCTCAAATGGCCGATGCAGGCAACAGGATCCTTCCAGATCGGCGTCTTCGCCCACTCTTCCAGGTTGACGCTTGCGGTCCCTGCACGATTGAACGCGTTGGCTCGGCCGAACGTTAATCCGACATCATGCAGAAACAAGAACGGGTGCTCGCAGGCGCCGACAGGCGCATCTTCAGACGACGCGCAGAGCAGACGCTGTTGCTTCGACTTGGTGTCGGTATGTTGCATGAACACGGCTAGTAGTTTCAGGGCGTCGAGTTGGTCCGGAAGAGCACCTCCCATATTCGCGTCGACGTTATACAGCTCCGACCATCCCCAATCGGCTTGCCGGTCGCCTTCCCACACTTCCTGGCCGTGTGGCTTGCGCTCGATGACAGCGGGATCGAACTCCTGCGCGCCCTTGTGCGGTGTCCGGTCCTTCCATGGATCCGACGAGCATCCCTGACAGCTGATCCGCACCGGGTAGACGCGATTCGCGACGAACCCGAGGGCCCACAGCAGACGTGTTGCGAGCACTGACCCCTGAACCTCGTGGTTCTCCGTGCCATATCTGACCTTGACGACGTCGCCGTCAGGCAGCGCGCAATAAAACTTCCTCGATGACCCGTCAAGCTCCCTCGGCGTGTATTCGCACGTGACCAACTGATTCGGTTGAAACGCGTCGACGCCGTGGGGCCCGATGCGAAGGTCCATGGTCGGAACGTCCGTCGGCTTCCAAATCTGTGCGCGACGGATGAGCGCGAGCCGCTCTTCCTTTGTTACGGTCCAGTGCGGATCGACCGACGGAAGAGCGCTACCCAGTCCGGCGAGCAGCCACAACACAACGAGACGCTGCACACCCTGAGAATTGGCAACTTGCCTGCCGACGGAGCGGCACGTTTACAGGCGAGAAAAGTTGTCTGCGCATCACCGTATTTGGTCGGGGATCCACCGTATACGCGGCGGTGGAAAGGGGATACGATGCGCTCGCGTTGCTGCCTGACAACGAACTGCGCAGCCGTTAACGAGCGGGAGATGATGATGAAGAAACAGCTCGCGATTGTCGCCGTCGTGGTTCTCGCGATCGCCCAGGATGCCTCATCTGAAGGAACGTCCTATCAGCTCATCGAAGGCTTCTTCAAGCTTCCCGCGGGTCGAAAGATCGGCTCAACCGCTGGCATCACCGTCGATCGTGACGGGAAGAGCATCTGGACGTTCGATCGCTGCGGGGATCAGTACTGCGTGGGTTCCGATGTCGCGCCGATCCAGAAGTTCGATGCGTCAGGAAAGCTCGTGACAAGCTTCGGCGCGGGAATGTTCGTGCGGCCGCACGGCATTCATGTCGATCGCGACGGCAATGTGTGGGTCACCGACGGTGAAGGGCCGGACGGCAAGGATCCGCGCAGGAACGGGAAAGGCCATCAGGTCTTCAAGTTCAGTCCGGACGGGAAGCTTCTGATGACCCTCGGCAAGGCTGGCATTGCGGGCGACGGTCCAGACACCTTCAACATGCCGTCCGCAGTCCTCGTGGCGCCGAACGGAGATATCTTCATCGGGGATGGCCACGGCGGCATGTCGAACGCCCGCATCGTGAAGTTTTCGAAAGACGGAAAATTCATCAAGACGTGGGGAAAGAAGGGGAGCGCGCCAGGCGATTTCGACGCACAGGGACCGCACGCACTGGCGATGGACTCGCGCGGGCGCCTCTTTGTCGGCGATCGCGGCAACAACCGCATTCAGATCTTCGATCAGGACGGCAAGTTCCTCGACGAGTGGCGGCAGTTCGGACGACCGAGTGGGCTGTTCATCGATCGCAACGACACGCTGTACGTCGCTGACCACCAATCGAATCCGCAGACCAATCCCGGCTTCATGCCAGGGATTCGGATCGGGAGCCTGAAGGACGGCAAGGTGACCACGTTTATTCCGGAGACGGCTGCCGAACCGTCGCAGGAGAACGTGGCCGCCGACGTTGCCGGCAACGTTTACGGATCGTTGACCGGCGGCATGGCGCTGAGGAAATACGTCCGAAAGTAATCGCTGGAATAAACGAGCCTTCCTCCCAATTATGAGTAATGGATGGGTGAGGAGGCTGGTATGAGTTCGCCAGTTCGCGGTCTTGACGGGGTAGTCGCCGTTCGCACGCAGCTCAGTCTGGTCGATGGGCAGCGTGGAGTTCTGATCATCAGGGGCTATCCCGTCGAAGAACTGGCGGGCAAGGTGACCTTTGAGGAGGCGGCATATCTCCTATGGAAGGGCCGCCTACCCGATCGGTCAGAAGCTGACGCCCTAGGCCGCGAGATCGCTGCCCTTCGACCCATTCCCCACCAGACGATGGCGCTTGTCGTCGAGGCGGCGACGCGGGGAGTTCCAGCCATGGACGTCCTGCGGATGGCGTGCTCGACGTTCTCGCTCGACGTGCGCGACGCGAATGGCATCGGTCACGACGCCGACGTGGCGAACGCGAAGATGCTGGTGGCCCGTTTTCCGACCGTTGTCGCCGCGTACGTTCGAGTGGTCGCGGGCCTCGAGCCGATCGCTCCGCGCGTCGATCTTCCGCTGGCGGCAAACTTCCTGTACATGACGACTGGCGCCGAACCTGATCCCGCCGCCGCTCGAGCGATCGAGGCGTATTGGGTGACCGTGATCGACCACGGCCTGAATGCGTCGACGTTCACGGCGCGTGTCGTTGCCAGCACGCGTTCGGATATGGTGAGCGCCGTGACCGGCGCCATTGGCGCACTGAAGGGGCCGCTTCACGGCGGAGCGCCTGGTCCCGTCCTCGACATGCTGCTCGACATCGGCACGCGCGAAAACGCGGAGCAATGGGTTCGTGGAGAACTCGCCGCCGGTCGACGCATCATGGGGTTCGGGCATCGCGTGTACAAGGTCCGCGATCCTCGTGCGGAAGTGCTGGCCAGGGTCGCCGCGGAGATGTCTGGCGCGCAGCTGCAGGATCGCCGGCTGTTCGAACTGGCGCGCGACGTCGAAAAAACGATTCTGCGTGTGCTCGACGAGGTGAAGCCCGGTCGTAATCTGAAGACGAACGTCGAGTTCTATACGGCACTCGTGCTGCAGGCGATCGGATTGAAACCGGCCGTCTTCTCGGCCGTATTTGCGTGCGGGCGCTGCGCCGGATGGTGTGCCCACGTCATGGAGCAGCACGCCGAGGATCATCTGATCCGTCCCGAATCGGAATATGTCGGACCGCGCGGTCTCGCCGTGCAGCTCTGAGCCGCCCCCCCAAAAAGCGACGGAATATCTGGCCGCCTCTCACGATTAGTGGAGTGTGAGGAGGCGTGTATGCAGAGTGGTGGTTCGATGAAGCGGCTGATGGCCGACCCTGACGAGAGAGCGATGCGGTTTGCACGCACGGTGTTCACGTGCGCTGGCATCTGGGGTCTCGCTGTCCTGACGCCGCTCTATTTCAGCTTCGATCTGGTGGGTCGCTTCTACCCGCCCGCGATCACCCACCCGGACTTCTTTTACGGCTTTATCGGGGTCGCGATCGCCTGGCAGATCGGATTTCTTCTCATCGGAAGAGATCCCGCGGGGCTGCACACGATGATGATTCCGGCCATCCTGGAAAAATTCGGGTACGTAATCACGTTGAGCATTCTGTACGGGCAGGATAGTCTGCGCCTGGGGCAGTTTGTCGCCGCCGTTCCCGACTTCGTGCTCGGGCTTCTTTTTGTGATCGCATTCCTGCAGATCGAGGCGGCCCGCCGTTTTCCTGAATCGATGCTCGACTATTCAGGTCTCTTCGGCGACAGGTGACAGCGCTGAGGAGCGGAGAAGCACCCGACCCGAGCTCAGGCATGTCTGGGTTGCGGTGAGTTGATAATTCAGAGGAGCGTGACTCCGAAATGAACCGCAACGAACGAGGTGCACCATGAACGATCGCCAGATTGACCGCGGGGACATACGACAGGTTCAACCGCGCGCCACTCGTGCGGCTGCTATTGGCGCGGCGGCCTTAGGCGCCTTCGCCCTTGGGACCGCGGCGTTTGGCGCGGTCGCGATCGGACGTCTTGCCATCGGCGCATTTGCGATGAGACGCGGACGGGTGCGCACGCTCATTGTTGACAACCTCGAGGTGCGGCGCCTGCACGTTGGCGAGCTGACAGTCGACACCGGCCTGCCGCGGTGATCGCGACATCGCGTCCCCCAACGACGCGTTATGTGTTGTCGGCTATGTTTTCCTGAATGAACCTCGGACTGAGGTGGACATCGAGCTGCACCAATGTGTTCCGGTCACGTCGCGACGCGACGGGCAGCCGCCCAAATCCGCGCGTGATGTCGCCGGGGCGCAAGATTCGCTGCGACGCGTGGATCGTGTCCCGTGTTGCGAACGGCGGGATCGTCAACAGGTGCACGTCCACGATCGTAGCGTCGACATACCTAATGGCCGGTAAACTGCTCGGCTAGTTGTGTGTGAACGTCGGAACAATCAGATGTTCCGTCCGAGGCCGTAAAAATCTGCCGGAGCTCACACTCGCCATCGCCCGCGACCTTCAGGAATTCCTTTGCCAGCCGGATGGCTTCGTCTTTCGAACTGGTTTCGAGGATGGCGAAGCCGCCGATGACTTCTTTTGATTCGACGAATGGTCCATCAGTGACGCTCAGCTTGCCGCCGGACGAGCGAACGCGCGCGCCGAGTGCGCTCGGCAAGCACCCTTCCGTTGCTACCAGCCAGCCGGCCTTCATGCCTTCTTCGACCAGCCTCGTCATGGTCGCCATGTATTCGGCGGTCGGTGGAACGCCGGTTTCAGCACTCTTGTAGATCGACAGGAATCTCATCGTTTGCCTCCTCAGGTCTTGGGCCTTTCCCATCCCTTCATGGATATGTCGAACGAGCCCCGCGGAAATCGACAACTGGAAAAAAGGCCGTTTTACCCGCTTTTCACGGGAGGGAATAGCCGTACAAGAAGTCGAAATAGTCGAAATCGTCCGGTGAGCGCTTTCGCAGGAGCGCATTGCGCACCGCCCGTCCGACGCCGTCGAGGTGCTTTAATTCGCCGAAGAAGCGGGCGGTCTGCTGAACCCGTGCGGTCCGGGGGATACGCTCGGCCTCGTAGGCGAGGAATGCAGCTCGCCAGTCGCAGTGCCGGGCCAGTGCATCGCCGAGGCAGACAGCGTCTTCGAGGGCCTGGCAGGCCCCCTGCGCGATGTACTGCAGCATCGGGTGGGCCGCGTCGCCAAGCAACGTGATGCGGCCGCTGGTCCATGACGAAAGGGGGAGGCGATCGAACATCGGCCATCGATGATCGCGACGCACGAAACGGACGGCGTGACGGACGGCCGGACAGAGGGGCGCGAAGGCGGCGTCCAGTTCGTCAGGTGTGCCCCAGTCGTCGCGATCGTCGCAGCCTGGACGGTAGCGATGGCTACGGAACACCGCGACTTGATTCAACAGCGTGCCGCCGTGGATCACGTACTGGACGAAGTGCATTTCGGGCCCGACCCAAATCGTCATGTTCTCGAGATTCGTTTCGGGCGGCGCATCGCCTAAGGGAAGCGTGCCGCGGTAGGCGACGTATTGCGCGCAGATCGGATCGCCGTCATCGTGCACGGTCTTGCGCACGCGTGACCACAGGCCGTCGGCCCCGACAACGGCTTGGCCATCGAACGACGTTCCGTCGTGACACGTGACATGAACGGCATCGGCGTCCTGTTCGATTGACATCGCTTCGCGATCGCTGTGGAGCGTAATCAACGGCTCGTTCCTGCACGCCTTGAGCTCTGTAGCC
>Ga0310810_10003334_pt1 | contig 17503 bp, 24 predicted proteins | sample NCmetagenome_FD_207641 | JGI IMG/M metagenome (GOLD analysis project Ga0310810, IMG submission 207641) | Soil microbial communities from experimental microcosm in Duke University, North Carolina, United States - NC | ecosystem: Engineered > Artificial ecosystem > Soil microcosm > Unclassified ...
CCGAGCCGACACCCGAGCGGCTGTCAGGCCCGCGAGCCAATGAACTGGAGAATGACCTCGCGCCGGTGCGGTCGCGTGCGATGCTCGGCCAGATAGATGCCCTGCCAAGTGCCGAGCTCAAGCGCACCCCCGCGCACCGGAACGTGCAGGGTGACGCCGGTCAGCATTGTTTTAATATGCCCCGGCATGTCGTCGGGGCCTTCCACCGTGTGAACCCAAGGGCCGTCAGCCGGCGCGAGTCGCCGCAACGCGGTGACGAGGTCGGTCTGAACGTCCGGATCGGCATTCTCCTGGATAACCAGCGATGCCGAGGTGTGCCGCAGATAGAGCAGCAGCAGGCCGTCACCCGCCTTGCTCTGCTCGACGAAGCGCCGGGCTTCGGCGGTGATGTCGCTGAAGCCCTCGCCCGGCGTCTCGACGATAAGCTCTGCGCTCGTCAGCAACTGCGGCGCGACGCTGCGGATCGACGACAGACGGCCGGGCACGACTCCGTCAGCCCTTTTTCTGAATGTCGCGCTGCAGGTCGTTCACCATATCGACCAGCCGCTGCCAGATATGCTTCATGAACGCCAGGGCGCGGTCGAGGTCGGCCTCGCTCGGCATCTTCGGTTCGGATGGCGGCTTGGCGGATGGGTCCGGCACATTGGCCGGCGGCAACGGCCCCGCCGCCGGCGCTTCGGCGACCACGCCGGCCGGCAGTTCGATGCCACGCGACAACAGCGATTTTTTTAACGCGGCATTGTCGCGCTGCAGGCGGCCGATCTCGCTTTCCAACGCGACTCGCTCATCGGGCACCAGCTTGCAGGACCAGCCGGGGGTGCTCCAGCCGCATTGCGCGACCTGCCCGGTTTGCGAATCGAGGCGCACAAAGCCCTCGCCGACGCGGTGAAAGGAATAGCGGCCGTCGTCGGCGCCCGGCGCCGGAACGCCCTGCGGCGGCGATTGTTCCGGTTGGGCCGCGGCGTGCGGCAGTCCCGCGATTGCCGATCCGGCCAGCAACAGCAGCGTCAGAACGATGAACCGCGGCATGTATTGGCCTCCGAAAAGTAAAACTAGCTGCCGAATGCGACCAACATCCGGCGGTGCCCGCTCGGCATTGGAAAATCTAGCATCGGCGCCGGCGGCCACGAACATCGCGGCGGGCTCAGTTCCGGCCTTCCTTGCGGCGCTTCAAACGACTGAATTTCCTGAGTTTTCAATAACCTTTCGCAATGCGGCGGTTTCTTGACTCACCATACCTCAAACACTATGGTCCGCGCGGCTTTTTGGGCGACAGGAAACATCTGGGTTTTGCTCGCATTGCCGGTGTCGAATTTGAGGGCCGCCGAACATGGCCGAAGACACGGGCGAGAACAGCGGACACGGTGGCCGGTCAGCCGAGGAGGCCGCTCTCTCCGCGAGGCTCCAGAGTCTCGGCGAACGTCTCGCCCATCACAAAGGGCCGAGCCCGCAAGCCGAAACTCCGGCCGGTTCGAAGAGCGATCCGTCGGCAATCGCCCGCGGCTTCCGCCTCTCCACCGAACTGGTTGCGGGCGTCCTTGTTGGCGCGTTCATCGGTTGGGCGCTCGACAAGTGGCTTGGAATCTCGCCGTGGGGAATGATCGTGTTCCTCCTGCTCGGTTTCGCCGCCGGCGTCGTCAACGTGATGCGCGCTGCGGGCGTTTCCGGCGGACCGGGACACGGGCCGCAATAGATCGAGGCCGCCACCGGCGGTGAACAGGACTACGGGAAGCTTCCGGCGATGGCCGATCCGATCCATCAATTCGAGATTCACAGCCTCGTGCCGCTGGGCAAGATCGGCGGATACGACATCGCGTTCACCAACTCGGCGCTGTACATGGCGGTCGTGGTGGTCGGGATTGCCGCGCTGCTGGTCGGCGCCAGTTCCTCGCGCGCGCTGGTGCCGGGGCGGATGCAGTCGATCGCCGAACTGTCCTACGAGTTTGTTGCCGACACGATAAACAGCACGGCCGGCAAGGAAGGGATGAAGTTTTTTCCCTTCGTGTTCACGATCTTCATGTTTGTCCTGGTCGCGAACGTCATCGGGATCATTCCCTACACCTTCACGGTGACGAGCCACATCATCATCACGGCTGCGCTGGCGCTACTCGTGTTCCTGACCGTGCTGATCTACGGCTTCTGGAAGAACGGATTGCACTTCTTCAATCTGTTCGTGCCGAAGGGCATCCCGATCTACATCCTGCCGCTGATCGTGTTCATCGAGGTGCTGTCGTTCCTGTCGCGGCCGATTTCGCACAGCGTGCGTCTGTTCGCCAACATGCTGGCAGGCCACATCACGCTCAAGGTGTTCGCGAGCTTCATCACGCTACTCGGCGGGCTCGGCATTTTCGGCGTTTTCGGCGCGACCTTGCCGCTGGCGATGGTGGTGGCGCTGACCGCGCTCGAATTGCTGGTCGCTTTTCTCCAGGCCTATGTGTTCGCCATTCTGACCTGCATCTATCTCAACGACGCCATCCATCCGGGTCACTGACCCTCAATCGACCAACCTCAAAGGAGTTTTCTCATGGATCCAGTGGCCGCGAAGTACATCGGTGCCGGCATTGCCTGCATCGGCATGGGCGGCGCCGGCGCCGGCGTCGGCATCATCTTCGGCAACTATCTTGCCGCCGCGCTGCGCAATCCGTCGGCCGCCCAGGGCCAGTTCGGCAACCTGATCTTCGGGTTCGCCGTGACCGAAGCTCTCGGCATCTTCTCGCTGCTGATCGCGTTGCTGCTGCTGTTCGCGCTCTGAGACAGCGGGCGCGGTTCTGCCGCGCATTCGAGGCTCGATATGGCTGAAAATCCAACGAACAATACGATCACATCGATCGATCACATTCCCGCCGGCGAGCGGGGCAAGAATTTTCCGCCATTCGACAAGAGCACGTTCGCCTCGCAGATCGTCTGGTTCGTGATCTTCTTCGTCGCGCTCTACGTCATTATCGCGCGGCTGGCGATTCCGCGCATCGGTGGCATCATCGAGGCCCGCCGCGGCCGCGTCGAAGGCGACATCGCCGACGCCAACCGGCTCAAGGAGCAGTCCGACGCCGCGCTGAAGGCGTACGAGAAGTCGCTCGCCGACGCGCGCAACCGGGCGCAGGCGCTTGGCAACGAGACGCGCGATGCGCTCAATGCTAAGGCCGAGGCAGGCCGCAAGAAGCTCGAAGGCGAACTCAACGCCAAACTCGCCGAGGCCGAGAAGACCATCGTCGGCACCAAGGCTGCCGCCATGAGCAACGTGCAGGGCATCGCCGTGGACACCGCATCGGCCATCGTTCAGCAGTTGATCGGTACGGCGCCCGCGGGCAGCGAAGTCCAAGCTGCCGTCGCCGCCGTGCTGAAGCGATAGGAGACCGGCGATGGAAATGATCAAAGAGCCGGAATTCTGGGTTGCCGTCGCCTTTGTGTTGTTCGTCGCCGTGATGATTTATGTCGGCGCCCACAAGAAAGTGGTCGAGTCGCTCGACCACCGTAGCGCGCGCATCAAGGCCGAACTCGATGAGGCCCGCCGCCTGCGCGACGAGGCCGAGAAATTGCTTGCCGAATATCAGCGCAAGCAAGGCGAGGCGGAGCGGGAAGCCGAAGCGATCGTGGCCGACGCGAGGGCCGAGGCCGAGCGCGTCGCCGCCGAGGCGCGTGTGAAGATGGAGGAGTTTGTCGCCCGCCGCACCAAGCTTGCCGAGGTCAAGATCGGCCAGGCTGAGGCGCAGGCTCTGGCCGATGTACGAGCCGCGGCCGCCGACGCTGCGGTATCGGCCGCCGAGAAGATTCTGCGGGATACCGCCAAAGGTCCGGTGGCCGACAATTTAGTCGCGCAGGGCATCGCCGATGTGAAGGCGAAGTTGAACTAGCTCGCGGATTTCAGTCTTCTGATTGGTCGCGCACGCAGTGATCTCGCGCGCTCCGAGCCGCTGTCCGCATCCGCTTACCGGTGCGGCGAAATCCTGTGCATAAGCCGTGTACGGAACGGCCTGGCCCTTCGGCCGGCCTTCCTGGCGTTCATAATCCGCGACGCGAATCAACACAGGCGCACGAGGCAGCGGCTGTTGGCGGAAGCCGCATCGGGGATCGGCTTTGTTCATCTTCGACTGCAATGGGGTACTGGTCGACAGCGAAGCGATCGTGGCTCAGGTCGCAGCGAGCGAACTGACGCGCGTCGGCTTCGCCGTGTCGCCGGAGATCATATCCCGCTTCTTCGCCGGCCGGCGTCCGGTCGACATGCTGCTTGACATCGAAACCGCAACACAGCGCACGCTGCCGGTAGACTTCGCCAAGACACTTGCGAATGCAACGCTCAAGCGCATCAAGGCAGACCTTCGCGTCACCGCCCACGTCGAGCATGCTCTGACTTGGTTGCGAGGGCCGAAATGCGTGGCGTCGTCTTCGCCGCTCGACCGGATCCGGATCAGCCTGGAAAGCACGGGGCTCATCCGATTTTTCGAGCCTCACCTGTTTTCGGCGAACGAGGTGCCCAATGGCAAGCCTGCGCCGGACCTGTTTCTTCACGCCGCTGCCAAGATGCGCGCCAAGCCCGAAGACTGCATCGTGGTGGAGGATTCTCCGGCCGGGGTTGCCGCGGCGCATGCCGCAGGCATGGTGCCGATCGGGTTCATCGGCGGCAGCCACACCAATCCAAACCAGGGCGCCCAGCTCACCAGAGCCGGTGCCCGTGCCGTTATCGCCGACATGCGCGCGCTCAAGAGCACCGTCGTCGCGCTTCGCGGCTTCTAGCTAGCCTAACCGGCGGGCCTGGCTGATTTTGGCTTGGCGGTTTTTGGCTTGGCTCTCGCGGGCCTTCTCGGTTCGGGCTCGGCGCCCGCCGGATCGAAGCCGATATAGACGAGATAGTAGTCGACGTCGTTGCCCCGGGGCATCGGGAAGTCGAGCCCCTCGGTGACATGTGTGAACAGCACGTTGGTGTCGTTGGGCGGTATCGCCACCGGGACGCGATCAAGCTTGGTGGTGAGCACCTTGGTTTCAATCGTCTCGCGAACGACGGCGAATCGGATCGGCACGGTGACGGTGCTGACGTTGCCGCCTTCGGGGCCCAGAATGACACGCCCCTGCATGCCGACCTTCATCGTGACCGTATTGTTCGGTCCGAGCCGACACTCGCGGGCGGTCGTGGTGATGGTCACCTGGTACCGCAGATTCGTCGCACTCGGTTCGCCCGGATTGGAAGAGTCAGTCAGCGTCGCAGCGCCGGTACGCACCTGTACGGGCGGGCATTCGAAACTGGCCGGCAAGGCTGGGGCGCCGGGAGCGGCCGACGCGTTGGCATTGGAGCCAGCCGAAGTGAACCAGTCTGGCATCGCTGGCATCGACATCGAAGGCATAGAGGGCAGCGAAGAACAGCCTGCTAGGAGCGGGATCAATACGGCCGAGGCCGTGCACAAGCTGCCGCGCGGTAATCTGAACCCCGACACACCCACCCCGCACATGCCCCCACGCTTAGGTCCGCAATGGCTAACGCCAAGTAAATCTGCGGCCTTATAGCAGAGGGAACGTGGCGGCCCCAAGGCGGGTGCGCCACCGCGGGTGCGGCTCAATTCGGCGGATCGCTCTGCAGCCGGGCGTACAGCAGGTGATCCTGCCATATCCCATTGATGCACAAATAGGAGCGCGCATAACCCTCGCGCCGGAAGCCGGTTTTCTCCAGGAGCCGCACGGACGCGATATTGGTCGGTATGCATGCCGCCTCGATGCGGTGCAGCCGCAGCATGTCGAACGACGCCGGGATCAAGGCGCGTACCGCAGCGGTCATATAGCCGCGGCGGACGTAGGGCTCGCCGACCCAATAGCCGAGACTGCCGGCCTGGGCGACACCGCGGCGAATGTTGGCGAGCGCAAGCCCGCCGACCAGGGCGTTGTCCTCGGCGCGGTACAGGAAAAACGCATAGGCCTGATCGGTCCGCATGTCCTCGGCATAGCGGCGCAGCCGCTGACGAAATGCCGGCCGGGTCAGATCGTCGGCCGGCCAGGTCGGCTCCCACGGTATCAAGAACTTGCGGCTCGTCTCGCGCAGCGCCGCCCAAGCGGGAAAATCCGTCATCTGAGGGGCGCGCAGCATAACGCCGTCGCCAGCGATGGGCGGTAGCGGCTCAGGAGCGCTTAGCGTGCGAAACAGCGCCATGGGTGGATTTCAAGCTGCCCGGCGGCTAAGACTTTCCACGATTGTCGCAGCACCCTCAAGCCCCTTGCCGGGACCGAGCGCAGCGACCGCGGGCCGCGCGCGCGCCATCAGCGCAGTGCCGGCGGCGCGGGTACTTTCGACCGTCACCCTGTCAATCCGGGCGATCATTTCCTCGATCGGCAGCGGCCGGGCATAGGTCAGAATTTGACTTGCGAGCTGCCGGGCGCGAGCGCCAGAGCTTTCCAGCGCCATCAGCAGACTGACCTTGATCTGCGCCTTGGCGCGGTTGACCTCGGCTTCGGTGATCCCGGCTGTGGCGGCAGCGGTTTCGCCCACCGCCACATTCATCAGCTCCTTCACGTCACCGGCGTCGGTGCCAGCGTAGATACCGAACATCCCGGTGTCCTGGTAAGGCGCGTGGAACGCCGAGATCGTGTAGCAGAGGCCGCGCTTTTCGCGCACCTCCTGGAACAGCCGCGAGGACATGCCACCGCCCAACACGATGGTAAAGACCTGGAGGCTGAAGTACTCGGCGTGCCGTTGCGCCAACCCTTCCAGAGCAAACGCGATGTGAACCTGCTCTAGGTCGCGCGCCTCAAGCTTGGTGCCGCCGCCGAAGCTCGCGGGCTGCGGCTGCGGCGCCGCCGGGCCGTTGAACTGATCGAAGCGCCGTTCTACCTCGGCGACGACGGCGCCGTGCTCGATGGCGCCGGTCGCCGCCACCACCATGTCGGGAGCGCGATAGTTGCGGGCCAGATAGGCCCGCAGGTCCTGTTCCTTGAAAGAGCAGACGGTTTCGCGCGTGCCTAGAATCGCCCGGCCGATCGGCTGGTTGGGAAACGCCATCGATTGCAGATAGTCGAACACCAGATCGTCGGGGTTGTCTTCCGACGCGCCGATCTCCTGCACGATGACGTTCTGCTCGCGCTTGAGCTCGCCGGCCTCGAAGGTCGGATTGGCCAGGATGTCGGACAGCACATCGACCGCGAGCGGCATGTCGGCCTTGAGCGCGCTTGCGAAATAGGCGGTCGTCTCGGAACTGGTCGCCGCATTCAGGTCGCCGCCGACCGCCTCGATCTCCTCGGCGATCTGCCGCGCAGTACGGCGCTTGGTGCCCTTGAAGGCCATGTGCTCCAGAAGATGCGAGATGCCATGTTCGTTTGGCTCCTCGTCGCGGCTGCCGGAGCCGACCCAGACGCCGAGCGACGCCGTTTGCAGATGCGGCATGCTGTCGGTGACGACAGTCAATCCGGACGGGAGACGAGTGACTTCCACGCTCATGCCGCGGCTCCTTCGCGCGCGGCACGGCTGGCCGCAAGGATGAATTTTTCGATAGCCGTCTGATCGGCCGGCATCGGACTCGCCCGTTCCGCCCGTTCAGGTAGGTCGGAAAGCCAGTCCGGCAAGTCCGGCCGGACACCACATGCGGCTGCCACTGCCTCGGGGAACTTGGCGGGGTGCGCGGTGCCGAGCACAATCATTGGCATCGCCGGGTCGCGGGTTTCTTTTTCTGCAACCGCGAGCGCCACCGCGGTGTGCGGATCGACCAGACGCGAGGTTTCGCGCCAAGTGGCGCGAATGGTCGCTGCGGTCTCTTCCTCATCGGCGCGATCGGCGGAAAACTGCGCGCGAATGGCGGCGAGCGCCGGCGAGGACAGCGAGAAGCGCCCGGACTGGGCGAGCGAAGCCATCATCGCGCGGACCGGGGCGGCGTCGCGGCCGGCAGCCTCGAACAGCAGCCGTTCGAAGTTCGACGACACCTGGATATCCATCGACGGCGACGATGTCGCCACCACCTCGCGCACCTCGTAGGTGCCGGTCGCGAGCGTGCGGGCGAGGATGTCGTTGACATTGGTGGCGATCACCAGGCGGTCCACCGGCAATCCCATACGCGCTGCGACATAGCCCGCGAAAATGTCGCCAAAATTTCCAGTCGGAACCGTGAACGCCACTTTGCGATGCGGCGCGCCCAGCGTCGCCGCGGCGGTGAAGTAGTAGACCACCTGGGCGACGATGCGCGCCCAGTTGATCGAGTTGACACCGGACAGCCGCACCCGGTCGCGGAAGGCGTGATGATTGAACAGCCCCTTCACCAGGGCCTGGCAGTCGTCGAAGGTGCCGTCGATGGCGAGAGCATGCACGTTTGTATCGTTCGCCGTCGTCATCATCCGTCGCTGGACGTCGGAGATGCGGCCTTGCGGAAACAGCACAAACAGGTCGGCGCGCTCGCGGCCGCGGAAGGCTTCGACCGCAGCGCCGCCGGTGTCGCCCGACGTCGCCACCACCACGGTGCTGCGCTCGCTCCGGGCCGCCAGGGCGTGATCCATCAGCCGCGCCAGAAGCTGCATGGCGACGTCCTTGAACGCCAGCGTCGGTCCATGAAACAGCTCGAGCAGGAAAGTGCTTGGACCGAATTGCGCGATCGGCGCCACCGCCGGATGCCGGAACGCGCCGTAGGCTTCGCGCACCAGCCGTGACAGCTCCGCCTCCGAAATGCTGTCGCCGACGAAGGGGCGGATCACCTCCAGCGCCACCTCGGCATAGGGCTTGCCGGCGAACCCCGCGATTGCTTCCGGCGCGAGCTTCGGCCACACCTCCGGCACGTAGAGACCGCCGTCGCGGGCAAGCCCTGCGAGCGTGACATCCATGAAGCCAAGCGGCGGAGCTTCGCCGCGGGTGGAGACGTAGCGCACTGGCGTCCTTCGAGGGTGACCGGAAGCTGTCGCCAGCGACCTTATGCGGATGCCCTGCGTTTCACAAGAAACGCATAAGCGTCTGCGCTTGTTGTTGATTTTTCGTTTTCAGGCCGGCCCGACCGGCCGCCGCCGGACCGCCCATATGGCGAACATCACCAGCAGCACGCCTGCGAGACCGAACCACGTGATGGCATATTGCAGGTGCTCGTTGCGCAGCCGGACCTTCAACGGCGCCGGATGCGGTAAGCCACCGGCCGGGACCGGCGACTCCTGTTCGATGTAGAACGGCGCCACCTCACCCCAGCCTTTGACCTTCGCCATCAGCGCCGGATCGCGCACCGTCCAGACCTCACGGGCCGCATCGTGGGCGCTGACGAACCAGGACGGCTGCTCTGGAAAACGCACCGCTCCGACGATGTCGATCACGCCGCCAGCGGCGGGATAGGCGCGGGCCGGCACGTATCCGCGGTTGACGACCAGTTGCCGCCCCTCCGGCCCTAGCGCCGGACTGAACACGAAATAGCCGGCCGCCTTGACGTCATCGCGGATGGCGGACCCGCTGGTGTAGACCAAGGCATCGCTCTGCTTCAGGAATTGCACGCGCACGCGCACGCGCGTGAACTCCCAGTGGTCCGGCATCATAGCCGCCCATTCGGCAGGCGGCGGCAGCGCGACTGGCGTTTCGTTGAGGCGACGATCCAGCGTCGCGATCAAATCTTCCTTCCAAGCCTTGCGCTCGAGTTGCCAGGCGCCGAGCCCGAGCAGCACCACCAGCCCCAACAGCGATACGGCGGCTGGAACCAGCAGCCCGTGCGTTCGCCCCGGGCTCATTGCATGCGGCCTTCGGCGGCCTTGTGATGATATTGCAGCGCCACCATCAGGCTTTTCATCGAGCGCAACGGCAGCAATGTGGTCGCCAGGATAAGCGGCAGCCACAGCAGCGCGTGAACCCAGAGCGGCGGCTCGAATTTGAACTCGACGATCAACGCACAGCCAACCACGATAAAGCCGGCGATCAGGATGATGAACACCGCCGGCCCGTCGCCGGCATCGGCAAAGCCGTAGTCGAGGCCGCACACCTCGCAACACGGCCGCAAGTCGAGAAAGCCCTGGTACAACTGTCCTTTGCCGCAGCGCGGACAGCGGCAGGTCAGGCCGGCTCGGATCGGCAGTTTCGCTTGGTCAGTCATACGCGGCCATCCTTCGAGACGCCCGCCTCCGCCAAGGCTTCGGCGGGCTTCTCAGGACGAGGTCAGAGTGCGTGGAACGCTCCACAAGCACAACCCTCATGGTGAGGAGCGCGCTTCAGCGCGCGTCTCGAACCATGGCCACAGGTTCGTGACGACCCCTCAGTGGTGCAGCGGCGTTCCCCCGCCCCACACGTAGATGCAGGCGAACAGGAACAGCCACACAACGTCGACGAAGTGCCAATACCAGGCGCAGAACTCAAAGCCGAGGTGCTGGGTCGGCGTGAAGTGCCCGGCATAGGAGCGGATCAGGCACACGATCAGGAACGTGGTGCCGATGAGCACGTGGGCGCCGTGAAATCCGGTCGCCATGAAGAAGGTGGCCCCGTAGATGTGGCCGGAATAGTTGAACGCGGCGTGCGCGTATTCGTAGCCCTGCACGCAGGTGAAGGTCGCGCCGAGCAGAATGGTCAGCCACAGGCCGTTGATCAGCCCCTTGCGGTCGCCGTGCAGCAGCGCGTGGTGCGCCCACGTCACCGTCGTGCCCGAGGTCAGCAGGATCAGCGTGTTGAGAAGCGGAAGGTGCCACGGATCGAAGGTGCCGCGGAAGGAGCCGTCGGGCGCCGGATGTGGTGGCCACACACCGCCGAGCAGTTCGGTACGCGCGACCTGGTGCGCATCGCCAGGGAACAGCGCGACGTCGAAATAAGCCCAGAACCAGGCAACGAAGAACATCACCTCGGAGGCGATGAACAGGATCATACCGTAGCGATGCGAAATCTGGACCACGCGGCTGTGATAGCCCTCGTACTGCGCTTCCTTGATGACGTCGCGCCACCAGCTGAAGAAAGTGTAGAGCACGCCGATCACGCCGATGCCGAACACCAGCGGCGCCGCCGCAAACATGTGATGCATCCAGGTGATCGCGCCGACCGCCATGATGAAGGCCGAAACCGAGCCGATCGCCGGCCATGGGCTCGGTTGAACCAGGTGGTAGTCGTGGTGAGGTTTGGCGTGCGCGTCGGCCATCTCGGTCTCCGTTTATCGCAGAACTTTGGAGCGGTCCCCGCCGTCCGCCACCGGCCGCGACGGCTCGCGTTGCCGATAGAACGTGTAGGACAGCGTGATGCTGTTGATTTCCTTGCCGTCGGGATCCTTCGCCATTGAAGGATCGACGTAGAAGACCACAGCCATATCGCGAGTCTCGCCCGGCTTAAGGGTTTGCTCAGTGAAGCAGAAGCAGTTGATCTTCTGGAAATACGATCCGGCGTTGAGCGGGGCGACGTTGTAGGCCGCTTGCGCGGTGATCGGACGCGCCGCCTCGTTGACGACGCGATAGTTGACCGTGACGACCTGGCCCAGCTTGATCTTGATGTCGTTTTGCTCCGGCTCGAAACGCCAGGGCAGGCCTGGACCGATATTGGCGTCGAACCGCACCGTCACGTCGCGGTCGATCATGCCGCTCGGCCCCGCGGTCGCGACTTGAGTCGTGCCGTTGAAGCCGGTGGCGCGGCAGAACCAGTTGTAGAACGGCACCGCCGCATAGGCCGCACCGACCATAGCGGCGACGCAGAGCCCGCAGCTCAAGGCGACGATGACGTCGCGGCGGCGCAGTTCTGAAGCCGGCTGGTCGTTCATGGCGCTCACAGCGGCCGGACCAAAACGCCCGGCCCCTTGACCAGAGTCACTGCGAAGATCAACACGACGAAGACGAACAGCGCCACGGCAATTGCGATGGAGCGGCTGCGCCGGCGGCGCTTCTGTTCCTCGGTCAGAACGATGCCTGGCTCGATTGGCTGCGGGTCCATCACGAAGCTCATGCAACCACGCGTCCGAACGGAAGGCCGAACTGCGCAAGCCCGAGCGCGCGCTCAAACAGCAGCGCCGCGAACAACACGAACAGATAGACGATCGAAATGCCGAACAGGCGCTTTGCCACGGGCTCGCTGGCGCCCTTTGGCGCGCGATAGAGCTGCAATGCCAGCACCACCATAACGGCGCCGCCAAGCATCGCGATGCAGCCGTAGACGAGGCCAGCCGTACCCAACAGCCAGGGCGCGACGCCGACCGGCGCCAACACCAGCGAATACAGCAGGATCTGCCGCCGGGTCTCGGCTTCGCCCGAGACCACCGGCAGCATCGGGATATTGGCGCGGAAGTAATCGTCGCAGCGATAGAGCGACAGCGCCCAGAAGTGCGGCGGGGTCCAAAAGAAAATGATGAGGAACAGCAGGCACGACTCCAGCCCGATGCCTCCGGTGGCGGCAGCCCAGCCGATCATCGGCGGAAACGCGCCCGCCGCTCCGCCGATCACGATGTTCTGCGGCGTCGAGCGCTTCAGCCACATCGTGTAGATGACGCCGTAGAAGAAGATCGTGAAGGCCAGCAGGCCGGCCGCCAGCACGTTGATCATCAGGCCGAGGAACACCACCGAGAAGCCGGCGAGCACGAGGCCAAAAGCCAGCGCCTCCCCCGGCCTGATCCGGCCGGCGGGAACAGGACGATCCGAAGTGCGCGACATCACCGCGTCGATATCGGCGTCGTACCACATGTTGAGTGCGCCGGCGGCGCCGGCGCCAACCGCGATGCAGACCAGCGCAAAAAACGCCAGCACCGGATGCATGGGACCGGGCGCAACAACGAGTCCGGCGAGCGCGGTAAACACCACAAGCGACATCACCCGCGGCTTCATCAACGCCAGATAGTCCCCGGCGCCGGCCATGCTCGGCTCGGCATAGGACACGCCGTCCGTCAGCGGGGCGGCGATACCGGCTCTTTGGCCCGACAGCGACATCACTTGATCCGCGGCAACTCGTTGAACTGGTGGAACGGCGGCGGCGACGGCAATGTCCACTCCAAGGTGGTCGCGCCGGGTCCCCACGGATTGCCCGCTGCGTGCTCCTTGCGGATGAAGGCATGGGCGACGCCGATGAAGAAGATCAGCAGGCCGAACGCGGAAATGTAGGAGCCGATCGACGACACGTAGTTCCAGCCCCCGAAGGCATCAGGATAGTCGGCGATACGGCGAGGCATGCCGGCAAGACCCAGGAAGTGCTGCGGGAAGAAGATGATGTTGACGCCGATGAAGGTGCACCAGAAGTGCAGCTTTCCGATCGTCTCGTTGTACATGTAGCCGGTGATTTTCGGGAACCAGTAGTACCACCCGGCGAAGATCGCGAACACGGCGCCAAGCGACAGCACGTAATGGAAGTGCGCCACCACGTAATAGGTGTCCTGCAGCGAGCGGTCGACGCCGGCATTGGCCAGCACCACCCCGGTGACGCCGCCCATGGTGAACAGGAAGATCATGCCCATCGCCCACAGCAGCGGCGTCTTGAACTCGAGCGAGCCGCCCCACATGGTGGCGATCCAGGAGAATATCTTCACGCCGGTCGGCACCGCGATCACCATCGTCGCAGCGATGAAGTAGGCCTGCGCTCCGGTCGACATGCCGACCGTGTACATATGGTGCGCCCAGACCACGAAGCCGATGCCGCCGATCGCGACCATGGCGTAGGCCATGCCGAGATACCCAAACACCGGCTTGCGCGAGAACGTCGCCACGACCTGGCTGACGATGCCGAAGCCCGGCAGGATCAGGATGTAAACCTCGGGGTGGCCGAAGAACCAGAACAGATGCTGGTAGAGGACCGGGTCACCGCCGCCCGATGCGGTGAAGAACGTGGTGCCGAAGTTGCGATCGGTCAGCAGCATGGTGATGGCGCCGGCCAGCACCGGCAGCGATAGCAGCAGCAGGAACACCGTTACGAGTTCCGCCCACACGAACAGCGGCATCTTGTGCATGGTCATGCCGGGCGCGCGCATGTTGAAGATGGTGGTGATGAAGTTGATCGCGCCGAGGATCGAGGAAGCGCCGGCAAGGTGGATCGACAGGATGGCGAAGTCGACAGCGGCGCATACATGGTCCAACCGGCACCGACCCCCGGCGCGCCCGGCTCGCCCTCGACGAAGGCCGAGGTCAGCAACAGCGCGAACGACGCCGGCAGCAGCCAGAACGATATGTTGTTCATGCGCGGGAACGCCATGTCCGGCGCCCCGATCATTAGCGGCACCATCCAGTTGCCGAACCCGCCGATCAGCGCCGGCATGACCATGAAGAAGATCATGATCAGACCGTGAGCCGTCGTGAACACGTTGAACTGATGGCTGTCGTGGAACACCTGCATGCCGGGGAATTGCAGTTCCATGCGGATGGCGACCGACATGAACCCGCCGATCACGCCCGCCACCATGGCGAACACGAGGTACATCGTGCCGATGTCCTTGTGGTTCGTCGAATAAACGAAGCGGCGCCAGCCGGACGGATTGTGGTGCTCGTGTGCCGCGTGATCGTCGTGTGCGCCGTGAGCCGTGGTAGCCATTCTTCTATCCTCGAACCTTGCCGGTTATCGCCCGCTGACCTTGTTTCGCCCTTGACCTACTTCGCCGCGACCACATTCGTCGGCCGGCTGTCGTCGGTGGCGTATTTCTTCTTCGCCTCATCGAGCCAGGCGGCGTAGTCCTTGTCGTTTACCACCCGCACCTCGATCGGCATGAATGCATGATCGCGCCCGCAAAGCTCCGAGCACTGACCATAGTAGATGCCTTCATGCGTAGCCTTGAACCAAGTTTCGTTCAGGCGACCCGGAATGGCGTCGATCTTGACCCCGAACGATGGCACGGCAAAGGCATGAATAACGTCGGAGCCGATCACCTGGACGCGAACCGTCTTGTTGACGGGAACGACCAGCGCATTGTCGACCGCGAGCAGCCGCGGCTGATCGGGCTTGCGCTCGTTGTCCTTGAGCATCAGCGAGTCGAATTCGATTTTCGCGTCGGGATAGGCGTAGCTCCAGTACCACTGCTTGCCGGTCGCCTTCACAGTCAGATCGGCCTCCGGGATGGTCAGCTGCAGGAACAGGAGCTTGAACGACGGCACCGCGATCGCCACCAGGATGATGACCGGCACCAGCGTCCAAATCACCTCGATCAGTGTGTTGTGAGTGGTCCGCGACGGGACCGGATTGGCTCTCGCATTGAAGCGCACGATGACGATGACCAGCAGCGCCAGCACGAACAGCGTGATCGCCGCGATCAGCCACAGCAGGCGATCGTGAAACCACTCGATGTTTTCCATCACCGGCGTGGCCGCCTGCTGGAATCCCAACTGCCAGGGGGCCGGCTGTCCGGCGCCGGCCGCCAGCGCCGCACCACCCACCAGAAGTCCGGGCATCACCGCAGCCGCGAGCGCGGCCAACCGCTTGAGCACCAGCATCGTCGTCATTGCTCCTTCGACGAAATCAATCGTGACGCGTCCTGGCCGCACCGGAGGGCGTCGTTGTAGACAAAGCCGGCTCCCGATCAGGCGCCCCGGCGGGGCCGCGCTTCTCGGCAGGCGATGCGGCGGGAGGGGATTTCCCGGGCTTCTCAAACCATAATTCCGGCGCAGTCGCAATGTGCATGGGCCCCTATCCGATGCGACCATCCTGGGTTTTTTGCACATATTGCCGATCCGAGTCCGGACCACGGCGTCCGGCGGCAATATCGGCGCGAAACGACCGCTGGGCGCGTCGCGTTGGATTGTGACTTGGCGGGGCGGCCAGTAGCTCAGGCAGGCGCCGCGGTGGTATCCAAGTGGCTGCGATTCGTGCACATCCGCCTGGGTTTGAACCAGCCGGGAACGGGATGATGGAGAAATTCGGCCGCCGCTTCATTCAAGCGCACCGACCTTGCGCTGGTTCGCTTGCCTTGGCCGTCACCGCCACAATCGTGGTGGCGCTGGCTTGCGGCAGCGCGCGAGCGCAAGGAACCGTCCGCTCCGTTCATGGCGACTGGCAAATCCGCTGTGACACCCCGCCCGGCGCCCAGGCCGAGCAATGCGTGCTGATACAAAGTGTCACGGCTGAGGACCGGCCCAACATCGGGCTCACCGTCATCATCCTGAAAACCGCGGACAAGAAGAACCGGATCATGCGCGTGATCGCGCCGCCCGGCGTTCTGCTGCCCTCGGGGCTCGGGCTGAAGGTGGACAACGCCGAACTCGGCCGGGCCGGCTTCGTACGCTGCGTGCCCAACGGCTGCGTGGCCGAGGTCGTCATGGATGACAATCTGCTTGGGAAGCTCAAGAGCGGTCAGTCCGCCACCTTCATCATTTTCCAGACGCCCGAGGAGGGAATCGGGTTTCCGATCAGCCTGAAGGGTCTGGGCGAGGGCTTCGACAAGCTCCCCTGAGGGCCGGCCGGGAGGCGAGGGTGACCAGCAAGGCCGAGAAGATTGGTGCGGCCCTCGCCAAGGCGGTGAAGGCATCGACCGGTATCACCTCGGCGACGCTTGGCGGCGCACTCTTTCGCACCAACATCCGCAACGTCCCCAAGCGCGACGGCCTGCCGGGTGATACCGGACCGATCGATATGCGGATGCTGATCGACAAGGCCTCGGCGGGCGCCGACAACACCCTTGGTTGGAGCGTGCTCAAGCCGGGCGCACGCTATGGCACGCGGCGGCTGCGCGACAGCGACGCGTTCTTCATCGTCCTCAAGGGGCACGGCCAGCTCATCGCCGACGGCGGACGCGAGCCCTGCGCCGAAGGCGACGTGGTCTATTGCCCGCGCGGCGTGCGGCACGGCTTTGACAACACCTCGAACGACGACGTGGTGATGTTGTGGGGCTTGCTGGGCGCCGGCTCGCTGGAAGGCGCCAGCCCTCAGGACGATTGAACAGATTTTCTTCAACCTGTCCCTTTTCGGATCAGTCCTTAGCCACCTCAGGTCAAAAAACCCAAAATCTTCAGTGCCCTATGTGGCTCTCACCTGAGAGCTAAGCTAGAATAATTGCAGATGCGGCGCATAGGGCGGAGTAAAGAGTCCCATGAGGATGCGCTTGATGGCAGCAATCTATGCACTCTGTGCTGCGTTGCTGATGACATTAGGGGTGTTCGATTCGACCCCTGCTGAAGCCGGATATTACCGGAGTTCTCACCACCGAGTTGGGTACTACCGTGGTTATCGTGGCGGCGTCGCCCTGAGGCACGCCGGCTACCGCGGTGGCTACGGCTACTACGGGGGCCACCGCTTCTATCGCGGCGGCCTCTATCGCGGGTACCACCGCGGCTATGGCGCAATTCGCACCGGCTACTATGGCGGCGGCTACGGCTGGCGCCCCCATTACTTCGGGCACGGCTATGGCATTGGATGCGGCGGCGGCTGCGGCTACGATTACAGGTGGCCATACGGCGTCGGTTACGGCGCCGGCTACGGCTATCCCGGGTATCACCACGCCTACGATATCCGTTACCATCACCGCGGCTACGGCTATTACCCTGGCTACGTCCGCGGCTATGGCTGCGGTGGCGGTTGCGGCGGTGGATATGCCTACGGATATGGCGGTTGCGGCGGCATCTCCGTCGGCTATGGCTGGTCCGGTTATCGCGCCTCGTACTGCTGAAGCCAAGAATGCAAAACGCTCCAAGGTCGGCAACCGACCTTGGA
>Ga0310810_10003336_pt1 | contig 17498 bp, 16 predicted proteins | sample NCmetagenome_FD_207641 | JGI IMG/M metagenome (GOLD analysis project Ga0310810, IMG submission 207641) | Soil microbial communities from experimental microcosm in Duke University, North Carolina, United States - NC | ecosystem: Engineered > Artificial ecosystem > Soil microcosm > Unclassified ...
TCGCGACTCTGTCAAGCAAAACATGGTCATTTTCAGCTATTTACGAGGGGAATTTCTAGTGGATGTGGTCAGGCGCCGCGGCGACACAATATGTAGTTTCCCCGTATGGGGCTTTACTTAGGTTTCACGGACGTAGAATGAGGGATCCGTGCCGGCGAAGGGAGCGACGCCAGAACTGTCGGTCGTCATTCTTGCGGAAGAGGTTCAGGTTCCGGCGGAGAGGCGTCATTGTCGGGTCGGCCGATCCCGAGCGTATCCATCCGATATTTGAGCATGCGGCGGCTGATGCCGAGTTGGGTCGCGGCATGCGTCTGGACATAATTATTCTTCTTGAGCGCGTCGAGAATGATCTCGCGCTCGAATTCCATCACGGCTTTTTCGAGCGAGAGACGGCCCGCGAGCGTGTCATCTCGCAGCGAGGACGACCGCGTGTCGTTGCGCAGAATGGTCGGCAGATGTTCCGGCGTTACGACGTCCGAACCCTTCGACCAGATGAAGGCTTGCTCGATGATGTTTTCCATCTCCCTCACGTTACCCGGCCACGGGTAGCGCGTGAGCAGCTCTATGGCGTCCTTGGAAAAGTCCTGATTGGGACGATTCTCTTCCTCGATGCGCTTGCACAAGAAATGTTTGGCCAGCAGCGGAACGTCCTCGCCGCGGTCGCGCAGGGGAGGAAGATACAGGGCGATAACATTGATCCGGTAGTACAGGTCTTCGCGGAATTGCCCTTTCCGGACCAGCTCCTCGAGGTTCTTGTTTGTCGCCGCGACGATGCGGACGTCGACTTTGATCGCCTGAACGCCGCCGATCCGCGTGAATTCACGCTCTTGCAGCACTCGGAGCAGCTTGGCTTGCGTCATCGGACTCAGATCGCCAATCTCGTCCAGGAACAGAGTGCCGCTGTTTGCCAGCTCGAACTGCCCGACGCGGCGGGCGGTGGCATCCGTGAATGAGCCCTTTTCGTGACCGAAGAGCTCGCTTTCGATCAAGGTTTCTGGCAGTGCGGCACAATTTAAGGCGACGAACGGCCGGTCCCTCCGTCCGCTGTTGTAGTGGAGCGCTTTGGCAACGAGTTCCTTGCCGGTGCCGCTTTCGCCGGTGATGAGCACCGTCGTCCGGCTGTCGGCGACCTGCTCGATCTTTCCGTAAATCTCCTGCATCGGACGGCTTTTACCGATGAGGTTGTGAAAGGCGTAGCGCTGGGTCACCTGGGCGCGCAGCTGCTTGACTTCCCGCTCGAGTTCTTGAGAGTTGAGCGCACGATCCACGACGATGCGAAGTTCCTCGACGTCGAAGGGTTTGGAGAGATAGTCCGCGGCTCCCAACTTCATCGCGTCGACCGCCGTTTTCACGGACTTCGTTCCGGTCAGCATGATCACGGGCGTGGGATGCTGCTCGGTCCGCAGCGCCTGCAGGACGGAAAGCCCGTCCGTCCCCGGAAGGATCACGTCGAGCAGCACGACATGCGGCGCTTCCTTATGGAACAGGTCGAGACCCTCCTGGGCATCTGCGGCCTGGATGACCTCGTAGGTCGGCTCCAACACGGCTTTGAGCGAGGCCCGCACACGGGCTTCGTCATCGACCAGGAGCACACGCTTCCTTACATTCGACTCACAGCCGTTTTTGGACATCATGATGGAATGGCCGGAAGGTTGATCAGAAATGTGGTGCCGTTTCCCGCGACGCTGGCGACGCGAATCTCGCCGTGGTGTTCTTCGATGATCTGATGGACAATCGTCAAGCCGAGGCCGGTGCCTTCGTGTTCTCCGCTCTGGTGCTTGGTGGTGAAGAACGGATCGAAAATGTGTTCCAGATTGCCCTCGGGAATGCCGGTCCCGGTATCGACCGTTTCGATCTGCACCCATGGCCTCCCGCCTGGCTTCGCCAGCGCTTTCGTCCTGACGCGTAACACGCCGCCTCGTTCGCTCATCGCATCCAAGGCGTTGAGAAACAGGTTAAGAAATACCTGCTTGATCTGTTGCCGGTCCAGCATGACACGAGGCAGGTCGGAGGCCAACTCTTTTTCAATCTTGATGCCGCGGCTGTCCGCCTTGACTTCGATGAAGTAGAGACAGGACGACACGATATCGTTGATGTCTTCCTCGGTCAGCTTGGGTTCCATGTAGCGTGCATAGTCGAGGATTTCCTCGATGAGCCGCTCGATCCGGTAGACGTCGTCGAGCACGATGCGGCTGAAATCCCGGATGAAATCGGGATCGTCTTTTCGCTCAGGGGCAAGCTGAATGAACGTCTTGATGGAGGTGAGCGGATTGCGAATTTCGTGGGCAAATCCGCCCGCGATGGTTTCAAGGGACTTTAAGCGGTCCGTTCGCTTCATCAGCGCGTGTGAGCGGTGCAAATCCTCCAGCAGCATGCTGGTGTCGAGCGCGTTGGTGGCCGTTTGCGCGAGTGCATTCCATAGCGACGGCACCTCGACAGCGTCGGGCCCTTGTCCGAGGGTTTGACCGAAAAGCGAAAAAGCGATCAAGCGGCTTCGGCTGATATGCGGCAGACTTGCCACGGCCCGCATGGCCCGCAATGCGTCGTCGGCGGCCGGATGCCTTCCATTGCTCCCCATCGGCTCGGTCTGGGGCGGAAGCAACGCCGACAAATGTTGCGGGATTGGATGAGCCAATGGCAGCGTTGCCGGAAAGCAGGATGGCGCGGCGAGGCCCACGACGCCGGCACGCCGAAAGTGTTCATGTTCGCGGTCGAGCAAATACAGCGCCCCGTGGCCGGTACCGGCCACCCGGCAGAGCTCTTGAATGATCCGCTCGGCCAAGGCGCCGAGATCGGTCATGGCGCCGATTTCAGTGGAGAAACGAGTGACCAAGTCCAGGGGATTGGTGGAGGAATTCGTCGACGATGAGACCATCTCGGTCGGTCGTACGCTCATAGAGAGAAGGACAGGCCGTTATGCAGGACTCTTCGCCGACACTTACGCGCACCTCGTGAGGTGCTGATGTTCAAAGTTGTACGGCGACAGGAGTATACAACGGCTTATCGAAGGGAGCTAGAGGAATTCTGTTTCCCGACAATGGCGACCAGCGCCTGGCCGTCAAAGATAGGAAGGATCCGAAATGAGGTGATGTGGCATTGTCTCAATAGCGCCGCCAGCCCGACTTCATCGAACGTGTGAAGGATCCGGTGACGGATGGCTTCCCGTAGGCGGGCAAGATAGTGAAGAAGTGGTTGAGCTTGTGCGCTGAACTCGTCCTGATTGGCCTGACGAAGGTGCCGGCGGTAGAGAGGGGAAAGGTCGGTGTTCGGATGAAACGTCGTGAAGATGAGGGCGCCCTCGGGATGGAGGATGCGGTGCCATTCCTGGAGCGTGGCAAGCGGGGACGGGACATAGGGCAAGGACAGATTACAGACTAGACGGCTCACCGAGCCGCTCTTGAACGGAAGGCGCTGCATCCAATCGGCTTGCAGCCATGCGATCGCCAGAGGCGGCATCGCCGACAGGCGTCCGGCAAAGCCCGTGACCAGCTCGCGCTGCAAGACGAGTACGGCATGACGAGCTTGGCCGACACGTTCGCGAGATCGTCCGACCCCTACCATCAGCGGCGAAGGCCGGCCGGTCCAGGTCGACTGGCCGGCCCTGTACGTGTGATTGATCAGCGCAGCACGGGTCAAATCGCTTTGGCCGACGCCGGCATCGACCAGCACGGCGCCGGGCTCAAGCGGACTCATCAAGCCGTAGAGATCGTCCAGTAATTTCCGGTACTCGTGCAAGTTGCCGAGATGGGGCAGGTGTGCGAGATGTCCTGCGCAGAGCGCCTCGCGGTTGATTTGGGAGCCATCATGTCGGAGGAACGTGTATTCTTGCTCAAGACGGTGCTGCCGCATAATGTAGGGCCGTACGGCGGCCTCCTGCTCAGCCAGGACGGTTCCAGTCGGCAGCACAGCGCCGAGCTGCTTCAAGATCTGTTTGAAGGCCGGGGGCGGAGTCCCTTCTCCATCGAGATGCCGGTCCGTGACCGGTGACGAAATGTTGACCAACCTGGTTTGTGTCCCCAACGCCGTCATGAACACATGCGGAAGATCGGTGGGAGGCAAGGCCAGCGAATCAGTCGGGCTTGTCGCGATGCAGAGCGGCGACCGGATCAGACGCAGGTCTTCCAGTGTAGACTCGAGGTCAGCGCAGCGGCCGGCCACGAGATCACCCACGAATTGATCGACATTGACATTGAGTCCCAGCAGATTGCAGACACCACGTCGCAGCCCAAACTGATAGTCGGCGATGAGATCGTGCCCGTGGACCGCCATCAGCATGGTCGCCGGATCGATGGCGGGATTGATCAGGAGCAACAGGTCGAGAGGACGGCCATGCGCCGCAGCTTTCAATGCTGCGCGCGCCGCGAGATCGCTCGCAATGACGACGACGGGCGCCTGGGGCCAGGTTTGCCGTACGAAGTCGGTGACCTGCTCCAGATCATGCTGCATGCTGCGCATGGTGCTCTGTTGAAGCTCGCCATCGCTGTTGCCCAAGTGGTTGCTGTGATCGAAGCGAAGCGTGCGGAACTCATGCAGGGCCAGATAGTATGCGAGCGCCGTATAGTCAGAGGCGGTTTGGCCATAGCCGGGAGCCACAATGATGACCGGACGATTTGGATCGGCCAGTTGGCTGAGGTGATCGTCCATGATGGCAATTGCCTGCCCGCGGGCATTGCGGCACTCGCGCGGTACGCTGACGACCGGCGCCGCCGTTGTCAACGCTTCGCTGGAACGCTGAGCTCGCAAATGCTGCCTGATGACGCGGTTCAACTCCCGTTCTGCGTACGGCGTGAGTGGTTCGAACCGGAGGCCGGCCCGTTCCTCACGCGCCCAGCTCGCCGATCGATGTCCTCCGGCCGGTGAATCAGCGGCTGCCCAGATGACGCGTGCTCCGAGTACTGTGTCCGGCGCTCCCGGCTCATGCGATCCTGGCTCGCTTCGTTCGCTTCTATGACTTGCGGCGAAATGAATTTGCACGGTTTGGCCCAGCGTCTCTGAAGATTCAGTGAGGACGACGCGAGCGCCGGAGCGGCTGAGATTTGTCACCTGGGCAGGGAGTCTTGCTGCCGGCTCCTGCCGAAGTGCGGTTCCAAGACGCGCGGGTAAGGCCGTGGCGACACGCACCGATTCCCGCCGGTCATGTTCGGCGAGATCGAAGGCAAGAGACTGGTCAGGCTTGCCTTGTTCCGGCGGGGCAGCTGGCACGGGAATGCGGACGTCCAGGGTAAATGTCAGCGCTCGCTCTCGAGCGGCCGCGATGAGCGAGGCGAAGACGGCGATCTCCGTTTGGCTCGACTCCCGGAATTGGATGGTCAGCTGAGCATCTGTCTCCTGGATCTCTGCCGCTGCCGAGCGCCGCGTGCTGATGAGGCCCTTGAGTTGCAAAGCCGCGATGGAGGTCGTGAGTGAGATGATGGCCTCTTGCACGGTCATCGAGGGGAAGTCAGCGGGTACGCGAATGGCGGCGCCGTCGACGCTGAGGTTGACGACCGTTCCCTGCCAGCTTGACGACCCTCTGGTGATTTTCGCCGGGAGCGTCGTTTCGGCCCGCGCGTTGGCGCGGCGCTCGCCGCGGGCAGCAGCGGGAATATCGCGAACGGTCGGAACGCGGACCGGCGGAGGTTCCGGTTTTGCCTCGGGCTGCGGACGTTCAGCAGCCTCCGGTTCGGGTTGATGGACGGTGGAAGCGGTGTTTGCCGGAAGACGCAGGATGATGCGAAGCGGACCTGACGCAGGTGCGGACACATCGATCGTCGCGCCCAGCTCTTGCGCGAGCCGGTAGAGCGTGACGACGTCGAGAGATTCAGGAGGAGGAAGACGGCCGGCCGTCTCATTCACCGCGTCGGTTTCCGCGATCTCCACGTGAATGAGGGGCGACGGCGTCAACGAAAAGAACGTCGATGCGTCAGCGGTATCGCCCATGCCGCCCGCGCTCGTCTTGACGGCCAAAACGCGGGGTCGGCCCATCGTCATCAGATAGGCGCCTGCATAGGCCAGCACCTTTGAAAAAAGCCGTGCCGTGGCCTCGAGGTTCCCGGTATACGCAGGAAGTGGCGTGCGGAGATCAGTGGTGAACCCGGCCGGTCCCGGGAATGCCGACGGCAGCACCTCCTCCAATAGGCGGTTAATGACATGCCCGGTTTCGCTCGGACGGGTGAGGCGGATCAGCCGTTGGACGAGTCCCGCCGAGGCCGCCGCTTCTTCGGTCAATCTCCGAAGGCGGTCGAGAATGCCCGATTCGCGGAGCAGATCGGAGAGCTGCTGCGATTCGCCGATGAGCCTGGAGAGTGGCTGCTCGAGCCTCTGCGAGAGGTCAGCGATCTGCCCCATCGTCGTCTGCAGCTCCTCCACGCGCTGATGTGGCTGCACGATCTCGTGGTCAACGGCGTCGGCCGGCTTGCGTCCGGAAAGGTTGCGGATGAGCCCGATCGTGCCGACAAACCGTCGTGGACCGTCATACAGACCCCGTGCACTGATCAGGGCGCGCAGCTGTGCCTTGCCTTCGCCTCCGGCCGTCACCTTTCCTTGAAGCGTCAGACCGAAGTTCTTGACGGCTCGGCCGCCGGCGCGCCGCTCGTTGAACCGGAAACGCGCATGCCGTTGATCAGCGTCGGACACCAACGTCGAGTACGGCTGGCCGATCAACTCGTCGGGACGGTAGCCAAGAGATGGCAGCACCTGCCCGCTCACCGAGATGAACCGTCCGTCCACGTCGAGTTCATAGAAGGTGTCGTCCAGCGACTCGATCACCCACGAGTGTCGGCGCCCTGCGCGCTCGGCGGCCAGCGTGCGTTCACGTTTGTCGATCGCTTCCTTCGTGCAGAATAGGAGTTCGGTCAAAAAGGCAGGCGAATGCTTGTAGAGAAACAGGTCGGCCCCCATGTGGAGCGCTTCTACTGCGGCACCGGCATCGGTCCGGGAACTTTGCAAGATAATGGCGGCGTACGACGCGCGGCGCTTGAGTGCCGCGATGAACGTTGCCGGCGACTGAGAAAGCGCGCCTTCATCGATGAGCACAACGCCGACGGTGCTCGTGGAGATCTCCGTCATCCGCTCGGCCTCTTCGGCGGTATAGGCGACCTCGACCCGGACGTCGGCAAAAAATCCGCGCAGGCTGATCGTGACGAGTTTGATCTCTTCCGCGTGTTCGTTAACGATCAGGAATGAGATGGGCTCGCTCTGCGGCATCGACCGCTGTGTCCAATGGAAACATGGTTCCAGAGCATAGAAGAGTCACCATCCCTGCGCCTTTGAGGACTCACACTGGTCCGCCGGCGGCTCAGGAAGACGTGAGTATCTGCTGCTCGGTGTCCTAAGTGCTTATCACAGGTGCGTGGAAGAAACACAGCCTGGCTGTGGAGGAAATAGCTCCCACTTTCGTAGGGGAAGTGGCGCGCCAGGACGGCGCGCCGATCTCGCTCACAAGGGAAGCGTTACTGGGCGCGTGCCGTCGGCGACTGGCACGTGCCAGGGGTCATGTACAACAGGTAGTTGCCCATTCCGTGCTGCGGATCGCGCTTCTGCAAGGGGTGGTGATGAACCATCACCATTTCGTAGTCATCGTCCTTGGTCACCGAAAAGCCACGGCTGTCCTTATACACTTGATGCGGTTGGAACTCCACAAAGGTTCCGTCGCGCAGGACATCGGGCACGGTTCGGAGCAACGTTTCTTGCTTGGTCTTATTCTCGAGCGCGATGAGCAGCAGCTCGTCATGTCCGTGGGGATACGCAAACTTGACGCAGCCGTCCATGGAAAACTTCAAGGGTGCCGTATGGACTTGGACGCCGGCCTTGATCTCGATGCCTTCGTCGGTCTGGTCCGGCCCGCGTTGCGCGAATTTACTGTAGCAGACGACGTTGACGCCGACTTGATAGACGTCCATCTCTTTCACGGGGTGGTCGTCGGGCGCCATGTACATCGTGAAGCTGGCCATGACGTTCTTCGTCGGAGGGGCCTTGTGATAGAAGGCGACGACCGACATCAGATGTTGCCCCTTGCCAAGTTTGACGCCGTACCCCGCCGGGAACGTCGCCTCGGTCATCTCGAGACCGGCGCCGCCAAAAAACAACGGCTCGCCGGGGCAGGACACGCTGGGCTTGTCATTATTGAGCATCAGAATGTGATGCAGATAATTCCGGGGTAGCGGCTTTCCTTCCGTGGTATACACGGCCGATTTGAAGCCAACCATATACATGTCTTTCGGCAACTGGAAGATATGCTTTGGCATCGAGGCCGCGAGGTCACCTTCATGCCCTGAAGGCAGATCGATCGGTCCAAACGTGAGCGTGACGGTATTGTCTTTGATTGTGACGACCGTGGTGGTTTGATTCTTCAGCGTGGGGACCGCATGGTGGTCGTGGCCGCTGTCCGCCAAGACCAGTGAAGGAGACAGCCACAATGCCGCGAAAAACAGGATCCAACGCATAATTCCTCCCAAACGAGTTTCAACTATGGGGTGAAGCTGAAGCGCTGACCAGGCCTCGCCTTGGTAACCCGTGCGGACCTCAGGGCGCTGCTGGTACCGGGGAAATCCGTTTCCATTGATAGGTGCCGCCATGCTCGCGCGGCGGAATGTTTTTGTGATTGCCGACCCTGGTGTACCACCAGACGCCTTTGGCCTCTTTGCCGTCTTCCGAGAGCAGGATCTCGAAGCCCCCTTCGCGATCGTTGCCGGGCTGCTGCCAAGTGCCCTGCCATAGGCGGTTGGCAAACTGAGTGGTGACGAAACGCCCGCCATGTTGCGTATAAGGGCCGTTGCCGGTCTTGTCCAATGTCGCACGGTAGCGCTTGTCGTCTTCGACTTCGAGAATTTCCCACTCACCGCTCAAGTCCGGCACGGCCTCCGTCGCCGCGGAGGCCGTCGAAGCGAATGGCGGCGATGGCCGTTCAGTATTCAACGTCAGGGCGCCTCCCGCGTTTCGAAACGATTCGTGCCAGGAATGCAGGACCCATTGTCCGTTCCTGCGCTCCAAGACGCCGGTTTCGCGCAAGGGAAGCAAGGCCCGGTGCGAGTCGTTGCCGGATTTCACGGTACGAATGTAGTCGATCTCCATCGCGTACCAGGCAAAGTCGCCCTTGGTCCAGACTTTCAGCTCCCGTATCGGAATCTCGATGGTATGAGCCGACTGAAATTCCTCCTCCATGTCGTGTTGGAAGGATGTCCATCCGACGTATTTCCGCCCGCCAATGGTGTAGCTCGTGACGTCGGCGTCGTGGGCCATCATCTGCGACAACGTTCGGATGTCTTTCTCCGCGTTGGCTCGCACGAGCGCGCGCACGGCGGCCTCGGCGCTTTGATCATCGGAGGCCAGGCCGACGCCGCCCGATGCCCCGACCCCTATGAGGCAGAGCAAGCAGGCAAGGCACCATCGAATCAATAACATCCTAGATCGCTCCAGCTAGTCGGTATCACGGATGGCGCACGGGGAGTATGTGGCTAGACCGTGAGGCTACATGGCCGGTAGGGTCTTGTCAATGGCCAGCCGTCCCACTTTGGCCGGCGTCGTGTAAGCGCAGACGATGACCGTGACGTTGTCTTCGCCGCCGCGGTCGAGGGCTTCTTCGACGAGATCATGACAGGCGCGCCGCGGGTCCTGCTGCGCCTTGGCGAGGATCGCGGCGATGTCTCCATCCTCAAGCATCTTGGTCAATCCGTCGCTGCACAGAACAAGGAGATCGTCGTCGGCGAGCGGCGTCGACGTGACTTCGGGAAGCATCTCGAGACCCATGCCGAGACCCTTTGCCAGCACGTGCCGGTCCGGATAGGCGCGGGCCGTCGCATCATTGATCAGCCCTCGTTCCAACAAGACGGCCACGAGCGTGTGATCGCGCGTAAGCTGCGTCAGGGTGCCGCCATGAAACCGGTAGGCGCGGCTGTCGCCCAAATGAGCGATATAGGCGACGGACGGTGAAGTGGGCGCAATCGTCATCGCGACGGCGGTTGTACCCATTCCTTTGAGAGACGGCTCTTGCCGGATCCTCTCGTGAATCGCGCGATTGGCCGCCAGAACGGTTTCCCTCAAATGCTGTTGCTGAACCTCCGGTGCAAGATCGTTCGAGGCGAGGAGTGCCTTGGCCCGCTGCGTGGCTGCATCGACGGCGAGATGGGCCGCAACATCTCCCGCGGGATGGCCGCCCATGCCGTCGGCGACGATCCAAAAATTGCAACTGTTGATCGCCGCGAACACATCCTGATTCGTCCTGCGTACGTGCCCCGTCTCCGTTCGGCCGACGCCCAGCCATCGCGCGGACTTTTTCATGCGATCACCGGGTCGGCGGCCGGTGACGGGCGTTCACAGAGATCGACGGAAGGCGGCCCGAAACGAGCGACCATTTGCTGAAAGAGAAGTTCGGCCAAGGGCTCGAGATTTCTGGCGTCAGCCGCGTTATAGCGGAGAAGCAGATCCAATGCGGCCTCGTCGCCGCCCTGCCAACGGTGCCACAAGCGGACCGCATCCCATCCATCCAGGCCTTCAATGGCGGGCTCTCGCTGAATCAGGAGCTCCCGTTCGATCCATTTCAACCCGCCCTGCAGTCCAAGCCGGCGGGCCGCAAAGCACAGATCGAAGTGCGGCTTGTTGAAGTTCACCCGGGGAAACGCCGTTTGCAGATACGGAACGTCAAACACGCTGCCGAAAAAGGTCACGAGCAAATCTGTCTGCTCGAACGCCTCCTGGAGCCGTTCCTCGGTCAGATTGTCTCCACGGACGAGGCTCTGATGCCGGCCGTTTTGAAACAGGCCGACCACCGTCACGTGTCCCTCACGGGCGGAGTGCCCTGTCGTTTCAATGTCGAGGTACAGGGCGCGATGGCGGAAGGCTTCGAAGAGGCGCCAATGATCCCGGCTCTTCAAGCAGGTTCGGAAAAAATCGGCACCTCCGCCCGCTAGCCGGGATTGGGCGGCGGCGAGCGCGCCGTCGTACCAGGATTTCTTCATCGAGGAAATGTACGGGATGACCGGCCGCGTGAGAAATGTCGACCAATCGGCAATGCCGTCTTGCCAGAGACGACGTTCGGTCGCTGGACCGATTCCCTTCAGCAAAACGAAAGTGGAGGTCAGCATCGCGACGACCGATTGTAGCCTTGATTTCACCCGTTAAACAAGCTAGAGTCCGCGACGGGAGCGGCTTTTCAATCGTCCGCTTTTAAGGAAAGCGAGCATCGGTCCTTGGGCGACCCGGTCAGGAAAATCCGCATTACCGTCGGCGCCGTGCAAGTGGAAGCGGAGCTGAAAGGCACCAAAACGGCTCAGGAAGTCTTTGCGGCCCTCCCTGTGGACGCCGCCGTGAACACCTGGGGAGAGGAGTTTTACTGCAAACTTGACGGTGTCAAAGATCATCGCGAGACGGCCACAACTCAGGTGAAGATCGGAGACGTTGCGTTTTGGGGGGCCGGCCAGGTGCTCGCCATTTTTTTCGGCCGCACACCCATGAGCCTTGGTCCGGACCCTGTGCCCGCCGACCGTGTCAACGTCATCGGCCGCATCACCGGCGACCCGACCGTCTTGCGAAAGGCAATGGAAGCGCCGCGGATTCGGCTCGAGCGCGTGTGACATGCGGCTCTCCAAGGAACGGGTCAGGCACATCGCTGAAAGCGTGGTCGCACGGCTGGTCCAGGACGGCCATGTCGCTCTTGGCGGCGCCCAGAAGGTGCTTGTCGAGGCGGTCCATCAGGCCGTCACAGACGAACTCATGGTCGAGGACCGGTTGAACAACGAGGTTCGTCAATTGCTCAAGGCCTACGAACATCAAATCGAGGCCGGGCAAGTCGATTACCAAAAGATGTTCACGATGATAAAACAGAAACTGGTGCGTGAACGAGGCATTATTTTATGACGAGCGATCAGTGATTGGTGCCCGAAGCTGAAAACGCCCGCTCACGTTGCCTGTCACCCATCACTGTTCACCGGTTATTATGCTGAGCGAAGACAAGATCAGCCACCTGTCGCATGTGATCCTCCTCGCGGTAAAAAAGCACCCGTCGCTCCAGATGAAAAGCGAGGACGGACGGATCTTGAAGGAAATCAAGCGGGTGCTCGCCGGTGAGTTGGCCGAAGAACAGGACATCGACCGAAAAGTTCGCGCCAAGCTCGGATCGTACTCGCGCGGCATTGTCGAAGGGAGTCCCGAGTGGGATGTCTTGTATCGGAAGACGTTCGAGGAGGAGTCTCGGAAGCACGCGAAACCAGGATGACGTTGGCAGGAGGAAGATGATGAAGGCGTGGTCATTGGTCTTGATGTTGTTGGTGGTTGTCGCTGTGGCGGGCTGTGCGAAAAAGGCAAAGCCGCTTGTACCTTTGGCGCTGGACCGCGCTTCGGCACCGCAGGCTGTGGCATTGAACGAGCAGGGAACGCAGGCGTATCAGGCCCGGCAATTCGAAGCGGCGAAACAGTACTTTTCGCAAGCAGTGACGGCGGATCCACAGTCGGGGCAGGCCCATTACAACTATGCCCTGGCGCTCAATGCGTTGGGTGATGTCGACGTGGCTCGGCAGCATTTCATCGAAGCAGCCAATCTCGCGCCCGGTGACAAGACGATTTGGGATTCGCCCGCTCTGCACCAATATGGGAATCCTCAGACTGAAAAGAAAACCAAGGAGCACCAAACGACGAATTCCCGTCCAACGTTCGGTGGGGGGCCTCGCTGATGAGGATCGACACATGACCAAAGAACTGACCGTCGGCGAATCGGCGCCCGATCTGTCCCTGCCGGATCAGCATGGCAAGCCGGTGACGCTGAAAAGCTTTCGCGGCAAGCAAGTTGTCCTGTACTTCTATCCCAAAGACGACACTCCGGGCTGCACCAAGGAGTCCTGCGAGTTCCGCGACGTGGAATCACAAATCGTCCGAGCCGGCGGCGTGATCCTCGGCGTCAGCTTGGACGGAAAGGAATCGCATCAAAAATTCATCAAGAAATTCGGTCTGCCCTTCCCGCTCCTCAGCGATGAGGATGCCGCCGTCTCGAAGGCCTACGGTGTGTACAAAGAAAAAAACATGTACGGTAAGAAGTATTGGGGCATCGAACGGAGCACCTTCGTCATTGACCCGAGCGGTAAGCTCAAGGCGGTGTTCAGAAAGGTCAAAGTCGACGGCCATGTCGATGAAGTACTGACCGCCTTGCGATCTTCGTAGGCCCGCTCTCCAATCGTCCTTGTTTCAAGATCCGCCGATGCCGTCCTGGCTCAAGATCCTCCGCGTGCTTCTGTCGCTCTGGCTGCTTCTCCAGGTCTGCACGGATCCAGTCGTCCACAGCGCCGACAAGACGCCTGCGACGGTGCTCGTCAAAGATAGTCTCACGGCGCCCCGCCAAGAGGTCACGGTCGAAGCCAAAGTTGTGACGAAGGGGCTGCTCCGGCATACGCCGCTTGGCGGAGAGCCCGTGGAGCTCTTAGTGAATGGCGCGACCGCTGCAACCAGCATGACGGGGGGCGACGGCCGGGCGATGCTCTCCTTTGCTCCGCCCGTGAAAAGCATCATGCCTGTGCGGGTCCGGGTCGGAAACAGTCCACGCGTCACGCCGGCGGAGGGCGAAGCGAACGTGATTGTGTGGGAGCGCCGGACGCCCGTGTTGGTGGTCGAACTCTCTGCCCTCTTGAAAGCGTCAGGCGGCGATGGCCTCATCCCCGGACTCTCCTCCGGCGTCCAGCCGGATGCCGAGGCCATGCCTGACGCAGCCGATGCACTCGCCAAGCTGAGCCAGTTTTATTACGGCATTATTTATGTTACGGCTGTGCCCACCGGTGCCGACGCCTTCGTCATCAGCGCCGACACGAGGACCTGGCTTGCGACGCACATGTTTCCCGCCGGGTTCGTGCTGACGATTCCGGCCGGGGCCGATGCGCTCGGGGCGAAGCTGGATGAACTCCATGAGGCCGGATGGAAGATGATCAAAACCGGCATCGGGCATTCGAAGGCGTTCGTCGAGACGTTTCTTCGCCGCCGTCTCGAAGCGATCATGGTGATTGACCCTGCGAGCGGCGACGCGCCACGCAAGGCCAAGCTGGCCAAGGATTGGAAAGAAGTACGCAAAAAACTGTAGCGGCATGTCCAGGAATGCCGGGCGCTTCCTCACCTCTCGGAGCGACGTTTCCGGCCTCCGCCGAGTTGGAATTTCTTGAACTGCGGTCGTTGACCGCAGTGTCTCAGTCAGTTCCGGTATTCCTCCTTTGCGGAGTCTCGTTGCGATCCCCGCGCTTTCGGCGAAGGTGCATCTCGGCATTCCTGGCCGTGCCTCTTTCCTATCAAGACGGAGGAAAAGAGGAAATAGAATACGATGGATGGTCCGCTTCGCCTTTCTTTGATCTCCCCTTTCCTCTAAGATAAGGATCGTCACATCTCTTTGGGCTCATCAAAGTCATGAAAGCAAAGTCGGTCTTTTCCTGCCAGGCCTGCGGGCACCAGTCTCCGCGGTGGTTGGGGCGCTGCCCCGATTGCGGCGGCTGGAACACCATGAAAGAGGAGCGGCAGGCTCCGAGCGGCAAAGGGCGTCCGATCGCTCTCAAAAGCCTGCAAGCGAAAGCCACGGCAATCGGAGACATTGAAGTCGTCGGCGAAGACCGCCGGCTGACGCGTATCGGCGAGTTCGACCGTGTGTTGGGTGGCGGCGTGATTCCCGGCGCGGTGATCTTGATCGGCGGAGATCCGGGCATTGGAAAAACGACGTTGCTCCTGCAGGCATTGCCGCGCCTGGCTTCGAGCACGCAGCCGGTCCTCTACGTCTCGGGTGAAGAGTCTCCCCGACAGATCAAGATGCGGGGGCAGCGGCTTGGAGTCGAGCACCCGCATCTGCTCATCCTGGCCGAAACGTCCTTGGAGGAGATTCTCAAAGCCGTTCAGACGATTCAGCCGGCGGCTGTCGTCGTGGATTCGATTCAGACTGTCTATACGGAACAACTGACGTCGGCGCCCGGGAGCATCAGCCAGGTCCAGGAAGTCTCCGGACAGCTGATGTGGTTCGCCAAACGGACGGGCGTGCCGGTGTTCATCATCGGACATGTGACGAAGGAAGGCGCCATTGCGGGGCCCCGCTTACTCGAGCACATCGTCGATACCGTGCTGTATTTCGAAGGCGACAAAGGTCACAGTTATCGCATTCTCCGGGCGGTCAAAAATCGTTTCGGCTCCACGAATGAGATCGGGGTCTTCGAAATGAAGGAGGCGGGACTGGAAGAAGTCGCCAATCCATCGCAGCTGTTTCTTGGAGAGCGGCCTCAGCGGAGCACCGGCTCCGTCGTCGTGTCGAGTCTCGAAGGGTCGCGTCCTATACTGGTCGAGTTGCAGGCGCTGGTGTCGACGACAAGCTATGCGATGCCAAAGCGAATGGCGAACGGGGTTGATTTGAACCGCGTCTCGCTTCTGCTGGCCGTCATGGAAAAGCGGCTGGGGATGCATCTCTCGGGACAAGATGTCTATGTCAATGTGGTGGGAGGCATGCGGATCGACGAGCCTGCCATCGATCTCGGCATTGTCGCGGCTGTCACCTCGAGTCTGCGGGAAGTGGCGATCGAACCGGCCCTGCTCGTGTTGGGAGAGGTGGGCCTCGGCGGGGAAGTGCGCGGCATCAGCCAGGCGGAATTGCGGATCCGTGAAGCCGCCAAAATGGGATTCAAGCGCTGTCTGTTGCCCGAGCGTAACCTGGCCAAGCTCGAACCAGTCGAGGGAATGGAGCTGGTCGGGATCAGCGAAGTGGGGGAGGCCTTGGATGTCGTGTTGGCCTAGGCCGTCGGCGGTATCGCTGCGCGGTGCGTTGACGGTCTTCGCGTGCCTGCTCATCGCCGGCTGCGCGACGTCCGAACCACGTGAGGATGTTCAGCTCAAGCAGGCGACGGCGGAGGAGCTGACAGCGCTCCTGCATCAGCGGGAGTTGGCCATTCAAACGATGAAAGGTCTATTCAGCGCCAAAGTGCGGGGGGGCATCATTCCGATTGCCACCAGGGTGGAAGGAACGATGTATTACAGGCGTCCGAACGCCATGCGGCTGCGAGGCTTTACGGCCATCGGCAGTGAGCTTTTCGAATTTGTGCAGGCGGACAATCAGTTTACCTTGCGCCTTCCCACCATGGGCCGCGTGCTCTCCGGCGATCCTGCCGACATGAGTGAAATGGGGAAACTGGCCAGACCATTTCAATTGAGCGTCTGGGCCATGAGGGGTGTGCTTGGGACCGGGACAATACGCCCCGACGAGACGGTGCGGCTGGTCGAAGATGCCGACCAGTATCGGTTGGACATCTCCGGAGCGACGACCGCGGGAGCGTCAATCATCCATCGGCGATTGTGGTTCGACCGGCACACGCTCTTGGTCGTGAAGGAGGATCGTTTGACGGAGGCGGGTGACATCGATGCGACGATCCAATACGAAGATTTTCGTGCGGTCGGCAATTCCGATGCGCTCTCACCAGCCGACGGCCGTTTACTGCGGCCGTTCAAGATTTTGCTGGAGGACGGCCGCGGGCAGGGAAGCGTGCAGGTGACCTTTCACGAGTTGATTCCAAACGCCACCCTTAAACCCAGCGAACTGGCCCAGGGGTAACGATTGGCTGCGGCCTGTGACGCACAGGCGCGGTCGGCGAATCCCCATGGGCAAAGCGCACGTCCCGGCGTGCGCAGGGCGGGCGGGTGAAATGGGCAACGCGCACGTCCGGGTAAACGATTGCGCAGCAAATCGGTGGGCTGGGTGGGTGAAAAGGTCGCGCAGGGCGGGCTGGGTGGAAATGAAGGTCCTTGCAATCGAAACTGCCACCGCATGGCAAAGCGTGGCGCTTCTCGATGGGGAGCGAGTGCTTGGCCGCTGCGATCAAGATGCCGCCGGTTCGCACGCCAGACTGTTGTTACCCACAATCGACCGATTGCTTTCCGACGCCGGTCTCCGGCCGGCCCAGTTGGAGGGTCTTGTCGTCTCGATCGGACCCGGATCTTTTACCGGGTTGCGCGTCGGGCTCGCCACCGCGCTTGGCATCCGCACCATTACCGGCGTGCCCCTGGTTGTCGTGCCGACGCTTGAAGGCATGGTCTGGAATCACCGTGGTGCGCCGCTCCCTCTCTGCCCGGTGATCAAGAGCCGGCGCGGCGAGCTCTACTGGGCGCAGTTTCAATGGCAAGGCAAGGACCGTCTCGACCGGATCATACCCGAGCAGGTCGGCACGCCCCAAGCCTTGGGAGCGCAACTCACAGGTCCGGTTATCGTCTATGGGGAAGGATGGGAACATGAAAAGGCCGCGATCACGGCGAGCGCATCGCCCCGTGTGGTCTTCACCGAAGCTCAGGCGCAGACGAAACCTTCCGCTGTTTCAGTGGGATTGGCCGGCTTGCTGCGGCTTTCGCGCGGCGAGCGGGCCGGGCTCGGGGTCAGCCCGCTGTATGTCCAGCGTCCGGAAGCCGAATTGAAATATGAAGAGGCGGGCGGAGTTTCGCCGGTCGCAAGGCGGCGCGAGAAAATTGCGCGAAAACTCGGCGGGCGTGTGACGAAGAAGTCAGCCACCTCAAGGCGAAGGCCATGACCCTGT
>Ga0310810_10003337_pt1 | contig 17494 bp, 15 predicted proteins | sample NCmetagenome_FD_207641 | JGI IMG/M metagenome (GOLD analysis project Ga0310810, IMG submission 207641) | Soil microbial communities from experimental microcosm in Duke University, North Carolina, United States - NC | ecosystem: Engineered > Artificial ecosystem > Soil microcosm > Unclassified ...
CTTGCCGGGCTGCCGGCGATGAGCGTCCCCGGCGGGCTCGACGCTCAAGGCCTGCCGCTCGGCCTTCACCTCATCGGCAATGAGCTCGACGAGCAGATGGTGCTCAACGCCGGGCTTGCGATCGAGGAGCGCGCCGGCTTCGCTCACCGGCCGGAGAAATGGTGGTGAAAGCGCGCGAACGGAACGAGGAGGAGCGCGAGCTCGACCGGCGGATCGACCTCGTCAATGTCGTCTTCGGGGCCGCGCTTGGCGGTTATATCGGGGATGTGCTTGGCGAGAGGGACCTGACCGAGCATCGCGGCCTGGTGCTGGCGCTGGCGCTGGTCATCGTGGTCTGCCTGCTGGTTGCGCTGCGCAACCTGATGCACGTGCTGAGGGGAACTCATGCCGGTTCGTGGAAAATCCCGGCGTCGGTGGTCGCCTTCGGACTGGCCTTCTTCTTCATGATCCGCGGCGACGCCTACCTCGACATGACGGCGCTGGCGCCGATCGCGATCGGCTGGACATCGGCATTCGCAGTCGTCGTCAGTGCTCATTTCCTTGCCAAGCCGGTGGACGAATGACCGAACCCTACACAGTCAAAGGCACCACGGGCGATTGGGAGGTGGTCGTGGGCCTCGAGGTCCACGCCCAGGTGGTCAGCAAGGCCAAATTGTTCTCCGGCGCGGCAACCGCGTTCGGGGCCGAGCCCAATACGCAGGTGAGCCTGGTCGACGCCGCAATGCCCGGCATGCTTCCGGTGCCCAACCGTGAATGCATCCGCCAGGCCGTGCGGACCGGACTTGCGCTCGAAGCCGTGATCAACCGCTGGAGCCGGTTCGACCGCAAGAACTACTTCTACGCCGATCTTCCTCAGGGCTATCAGATCAGCCAGCTCTATCACCCACTGGTGGGCGAGGGCGAAGTCGAGGTGCTGGTCGACGAGAGGGACGAGTCGAGCGCCAAAAAGATCGGCATCGAGCGCATCCATGTCGAGCAGGATGCGGGCAAGCTGATGCACGATCAGCATCCGACGATGAGCTACGTCGACCTCAATCGTTGCGGCGTCGCGCTGATGGAGATCGTGTCGCGGCCTGACATGCGTTCTCCAGCTGAGGCAGGGGCTTACTTACGAAAGCTAAGATCGATTCTTCGCTACGTCGGGTCATGCGACGGCAATATGGAAGAGGGTTCGATGCGCGCGGACGTCAATGTCAGCGTGCGCAAGCCCGGCAGGGAGCTCGGCACCCGCACCGAGACCAAGAACGTCAATTCGGTGCGGTTCGTGATGGCGGTCGTCGAGCATGAGGCGAAGCGCCAGGTCGAAGTGCTGGAAGAGGGGGGCTCGATCGTCCAGGAAACCCGGCTGTACGACCCCGACAAGGGCGTGACGCGGTCGCTCAGGTCCAAGGAAGATGCGCACGATTACCGCTATTTCCCCGATCCCGACTTGCTTCCCCTCGAGCTCGACGAAGAATTCATCGCTGAATGCGAAGCATCCCTGCCCGAACTGCCCGACGCCAAGCGCAAGCGCTACGAGGCGCTGGGGATTACGCCCGCCAACGCTGGAGTGCTGACCGCCGAAGTCGAGACCGCGCGCTGGTTCGACACGCTGCTCGAGGCGGGAGCGGAGCCCAAGCAGGCCTCCAATTGGGTGGTGGCCGAGTTGTTCGGTGCGCTGAACCGGCTCGGCAAGGGCATCGAGGACTGCCCGGTCACGCCGGCGCAGGCGGGCGAGCTGCTCGCGCTCGTTGCCGACGGCACCATCTCGGGCACGATCGCCAAGCAGGTGTTCGAAATCATGCTCGAGACGGGCGAGGGGGCCGGAGCGATCGTCGAGAGCCGGGGCCTCAAGCAGACCAGCGACACCGGCGAGATCGACTCGAAGATCGACGAGGTTCTCGCGGCCAACGCCGACAAGGTCGCCGAGTATCGGGGCGGCAAGCAGCAGCTGTTCGGATTCTTCGTCGGACAGGTGATGAAGGCCATGGCCGGAAAGGCCAATCCGCAGATGGTCAATGAGCGGCTTCGGGCGAAGCTCGGCTGATGCGGAAGGCCATCCTTGCCATTGCAGCCGCGGCGTTCGCCTCGCAGACCGCAGCCCAAACGCCGGCTCCGCCCAAGCTCCTCGTCGTCATCTCGGTCGACCAGTTCTCGGCCGACCTGTTCGACGAATATCGGCCGCAGTTCACCGCCGGCTTCGCCCGGCTGGCGAGCGGAACGGTGTTCCACAATGGCTATCAAAGCCATGCCGCAACCGAGACCTGCCCGGGCCATTCGACCATCCTCACCGGCGATCATCCTTCTCGCACCGGGATCATCGGCAATGTGTGGGTCGACCAGTCGATCGCCCGTCCCGACAAGTCTGTTTACTGCGCCGAGGACGAGGACGTACCGGGCAGCAGCTCTGCCCATTACACGGTCTCCGCCAAGCATTTGCTGGTGCCGACGCTCGGAGAGCTGATCAAGGCAGCGCATCCGGGAAGCCGCAACGTCGCCGTTTCGGGCAAGGACCGCGCCGCGGTGATGATGAGCGGCCGCCACGCCGATCAGCGCTGGTACTGGGACGGCTCCAAGTTCGTCACCGATCTCCAGGGCGTGCCGGTGCCCCAGGTCCTGCCGAGGGTGAACGCCGCGATTACCGCCGCCATCGCCCAGCCGCGGCCCCCGCTCGAATCGCCGCCATTCTGTCAGGCCAAAGCCCGCATCATTCCGGTTGAAGGCGGTTCAAAGCCGGTGGGATCCGGCCAGTTCGCCCGCGCCGCCGGCGACGCCAGCGCGTTCCGTGCGTCGCCCGAAATGGACGGCGATACGCTCGCGCTCGCGGCCGCTCTGGTCGACGAGATGCAGCTGGGCCGCAAATCCGATCCGGACGTGCTCGCGGTCAGCCTTTCCGCGACCGACTATGTCGGCCACGCATATGGCACCGAGGGGCAGGAGATGTGCCTCCAGTTGCTCTCGCTGGACCGCGACCTTGGTGATTTCCTGAAGGTGCTCGACCAGCGCGGGATCAATTATGCGGTGGCGCTGACCGCCGATCACGGCGGGCTCGATATTCCCGAGCGATTGCGTCTCGCGGGGGTCGCGAACGCCGCGCGCATCGGGCCGGATCTCGATCCGGGAAAGATTGGAGCAGCGCTGGCGCAGAAGCTTGGCTTGAAGGGGCCTGGCCTGATCGGTCTCGGTGCATCAGGGGACATATGGATCGACCGGGCGCTCGCTCCGGCCGACCGCAAGCGGATGCTGGACGCGGCAGTGGCGGCGTATCGCTCGAACCCGGCGGTGGAGGCGGTCTTCACCGCCGACCAAATCGCTGGGACGCCCGTGCCGACCACTCCGCCCGACAAATGGAGCCTGATCGACAGGGCGCGGGCAAGCTATTACCCCGGACGCTCCGGCGATTTCGTGGTGGTGCTCAAAAAGGAGATCACGCCGATATCCGACACCACGCGTTATGTCGCGACGCATGGCAGCGCGTGGGACTACGATCGCCGGGTGCCGATCCTGTTCTGGAGGCCGGGAACGTCCGGAGCGACGGTCGACCAGGCGGTCGAGACCACCGACATCATGCCCACCCTGGCGGCGATGATCGGGCTTCCACTGGTCCCGGGCTCGATCGACGGCCGCTGCCTGGCCGGAGTCGCTGGAGCGACCTGCCCCTAGCGCTAAGCACTTAAGAATACGGGCTTTTCTTTAATCTCCTATTCAGGCAGTGATTGCCAATTGGAGGTTGGGGAGGCGCGCACGTGCGTGTCCTTGGAGGAATGCACATGCGAAATCGCGTCCTGGCCCTTGTGCTTACGGCCAGCGTTGCGCTCGGCGCGTGCGTGCAAACGCAGCAATATGCCGACGTCCAGTTCACGCCGCCTCAAGGCGACTACAAGCTGCTGGTGCTTCGGCCCGACGTGACCGTCGGATCGCTGACCACCGGGGGCATGGTCGAGCCGCGCGCCGACTGGACCGAGCAGGCCCGCGCCGGGATCATCGCCGCCTTGAAGGCGCAGCAGGCCGGGCGCGGCGGCAATCTGACCATCATCGAGCATCGCAACGAGCTTCCGGGCGTCGCCGAGCAGGAGCTTGCGGACGTCGAACGCCTGAACTCGGTGGTCGATGAATCGATCGTCATTCACAAATATCTCGGCGATTATCTGCCGACGAAGCGCGGCAAGGGGCTCGACTGGACGCTCGGCGAGGACGCGGTGCGGCTCGGCCAGAAGACTGGCTATGATTATGCGCTGTTCCTCCACGCCGAGGACCAGGTCGCTTCGACCGGCCGGATCGCGCTGGGCGTTCTGGGCTTTGCCGGCTGTTTCGTCGGTTTCTGCGCGCCCAATATCGGCGGCGCGACCCAGCTCGATTACGCGTCGCTGGTCGATCTCAAGACCGGCGAAGTGGTGTGGTTCAACGTCGTCCGCGCGGGAAGTGAAGTGCCGGGAATCAAGTTCGGCGACCTCCGCACGCCGGAAGGGGCTGCGCAGATGGTCGACCGGCTCTTGAACCGGATGAAGCCTGGCAAGGCAGTTCGCCGCGCGCAGGAGGCCCGCTGATGTGCGCGCGCTGCCTCGAGGTCACGCGCCGCTCGCTGTTGCTAGGAGGGGGAGCCGCCGCGGCTTCGCTGACGACCGGTGTTGCCAAGGCCCGGGTCCGGCCACAGGACATGGTGCCGCTGATCGGCCCCGGTTTCCAGCCGACCGACAAGGACGAGCAGGGCCTGTGGCATGAGATGCAGCGGGTCGAGGAAGAGGTTGCGGGTTCGAACCTCGTCATGCAGAACCCGGAGATTACCAAATATCTCCAGGACCTGATCGGCAAGGTCGGCGGCCCGGCCGCCAAGGACTTCCGCATCTATCTGGTGCGCATTCCCGACTTCAACGCGATGATGTTCCCGACCGGCTTTGCGGTCGTCTTCTCCGGGCTCCTTCTGCGGATGCGCAACGAGGCCCAGCTGGCGGGCGTGATCGCCCACGAATCCGGCCACTTCCTGCGCCGCCACATGATCCGGTCGTGGCGCGACGAGCGGCGCAAGACCGATCTGTTCGCGATCGGCGCAATGCTGGCTGGGGTCGGTGGCGGCGCGGCCGGGGTCTACATGGGCGATTATGTCCGGTTGGCCGAGCTCGGCACCATCATGTCGCTGTTCAAATACAGCCGCGACATGGAGGCGGAGGCCGACGCGATCGGCGCCAGGAACATGGCCGCCGCCGGCTATCCGCCGATCGAGATGGCGAACATCTGGCAGCAGTTGATCGGCGAGGAAGCGGCAAGCGCGAGCTATCGCCGCAAGCATCGCGACCGCGGCTATTCCCTGTTCGAAACGCACCCCGCGCCCGAAAGCCGGATGGCGGATCTTCGCCTCGATGCTGCCGAGGTGACGGTTCCCGGCGCCGCCTATGACAATGGCCGTGCACGCTACCTCAACACGATCGCGCCGATCCGCCAGATGCTCCTCGACGACCAGGTCAAGCTGAACGACCCGGGCGCGAGTGAATATCTGATCCAGACGCTTGCCCAGGATGGCTGGAACGGGCTGCTCCGCTTCTACGAGGGCGAAGTGTGGCGGCTCCGCAACCGTCGTGGCGACGATGTTCGCGCCGAGCAAAGCTATGCCGCCGCTGTCGTTTATCCCGATGCACCAGCCGACGCCTGGCGCTGGCACGGCATCTCCCTGATGAAGGCCGGCCGAACGGCCGAGGCCAAGGCAGCCTTCGCCCGATATCTCGCAATGAAGCCCGATGCTCCGGACGCTGCATGGGTCCGGCAGATGATGGGTTGAGGATGACGACGACGATGACAACTCTCACCAGGATCGCCGTGCTTGCAGCCGGTGCTGCCCTCGCCGGCTGCTCGACGCTCGGTGGTAGCGAATATGGGATCAGCGATTACGCCCTGATCCGAGTCCACCGCGTCAGCGTCGGCGACGGCGGCTTGTCAGTGTCGCCGCCGCGGCCGTGGAATCGCGTTCGCCCGGCGCTGTTCCAGGACATCCACGAGACCGAGGACTGGACGCTGAACGGCCCGCTGCTCGACGGCGTTAGCTTCGTCACCGGAATGAAGAGCGGGCGCTACCTGGTCCGGCAACGCAAGAGCGCCGACCAGCAGGTGCCGAAGTTCCGCTCCGACATGACCCCGCCGGAGATCGCGGCAATGCTGGAGAGCCTGTATCGAGTTCGCGGTGGAGCGGTCGATTTCCGCACCTTGTCGCTCCAGCCGCGGCCATTCCTGGGAGCCAATGGCTTCCAGCTCGACTATGAGCATCTCGATACCGATGAGCTGTGGCGGAAGGGCCGCGTGGTCGGAGCGGTGATCGACGACCGGCTGTACCTGATCCTCTTCGATGCGGCGCGCTCGCATTATTACGACGCGACGCTTCCGGACTTCGAATCGATCGTCGGCTCAGCCCAGCTGCGGCGCGGCTAGCCGACGGGCGAGATCGGCGTCGGCGACGGATCCGTATCGGGCTGGGGCGGCGAGGGGACGTCGACATCGGGGTGATGAATCGGCTCCTCGGGCGGAGTTTCGCTCGGCTGGCCGGGCTGCGAAGGCTCGATTGGATCGTCCGGAAATGGCGGAAGTTGTTGCATTGATCAGGCTCTCCTGACGTGGGGAACGCGCCCGGCTGGCGAAGAGTTGCTATGCTCGCGCGGGTTGCCCAACCGGCCATCCCTGTTATAGGCGCCCGACTTCGCAGGCCGCGCGCGTGGCGGAACTGGTAGACGCGCTGGATTTAGGTTCCAGTATCGCAAGATGTGGGGGTTCGACTCCCTCCGCGCGCACCATTTCGCAGCAAGATCGCAGCCAATTCAGTTTCTTGTGGGATTACGAGTGTGATCAAGACCGTCGAGACAGAGAACGAGGGCCTGAAGCGCGCCTTCATGCTGACCATCCCCGCCGAGGACATCGAGGCGCGGGTCGACCAGGAGGTGAAGCGCATCGCGCCCCAGGTGCGCATGCCCGGCTTCCGTCCCGGCAAGGTGCCCCCCAACCTCATCCGCAAGATGCACGGCGAATCGCTTCAGCGCGACGCTCTCCAGGGCGCGGTGCAGGATGGGGTCCAGCAGCTTCTCCAGGAGCAGAACGTCCGCCCCGCGCTGCAGCCGAGGGTCGAGCTCGACGATCAATATGAGCCCGGCAAGGACGCTGAGGTCCATGTCATGGTCGAAGCGCTCCCCGACGTTCCCCAGCCCGACATCAAGGACCTTGCGCTCAACCGGCTGACGGTCGAGCTCGACGAAGGCGCAGTCGACGATCAGCTCAAGCAACTGGCCAGCCAGAGCAAGCGCTGGAACGACGCGTCCAAGAAGCACGCGGCCGAAATCGGCGATCTCGTCGTGATGGATTTCGACGGCAAGGTCGGCGGCAAGCCGTTCGAAGGCGGCAAGGGCGAGGACATGCAGGTCGAGCTTGGCTCGGGCCGGCTGATCCCGGGCTTCGAGGACCAGCTGGTCGGCGCCAAGGCGGGCGACAAACGCGAAGTGATGGTGACCTTCCCGGCCGATTATCCAGCGGGCAACCTTGGAGGCAAGGACGCGGTCTTCGCCGTCACCGTGAAGGGCGTGAAGACCGCCGGTGAGACCAAGCTCGACGACGAATTCGCGAAATCCCTCGGGCTCACGAGCCTCGATCAGCTGAAGGGCCTGGTGCGCGAGCAGCAGCAGCAGGAGCTCAACAACCTCACCCGCACGCACATGAAGCGCCAGCTGCTCGACCAGCTCGCCGCGCGCCATGCGTTCGACGTCCCGGTGTCGATGGTCGATGCGGAATTCGACAACATCATGAACCAGCTTCGGCACGAAGCCGGTCATGAAGCCGACCCGAAGGCGGCGTTGGCGGAAATCGAGAAGGATTCGGACGAGTATCGGCGCATTGCCGAGCGCCGGGTCCGCCTCGGCCTGCTGCTGTCCGAGATCGGAGCGGCCAACGCAGTCGAAGTCAGCGACCAGGAAATGAACCACCTGATCGCCAATGCGGCCGCGCAATATCAGGGCCAGGATCGCGAAAACTTCATCCGGTACGTGCAGCAGGAGCCAATGTTCGCTGCGCAGCTTCGTGCTCCGCTATACGAAGACAAGGTCGTCGATTTCCTGTTCTCGACGGCGAAGGTCGATGAACGCAAGGCGACGCGCGCCGAGCTCGAGGCCGATCTCGAAAGCGAGGAAGGCCACGTCCATGGCCCCGGCTGCGGACACGATCATGCGTCCGCCGCAAAGCCCAAGGCAAAAAAGGCAGCAAAGGCTGAGAAGCCCAAGCCGGAAGCCCCCGCCAAGGGACCGGTCGCCAAGGCCCCCGCCAAGCCCAAGCCCGCGAAGCCATTGAAGGACGCGCCCGCGGCCAAGCCGGCCACCGCCAAGGCCGCGGCCCCGGCCAAGAAACCTGCTGCCAAGGCTGCGGCTGCACCGGCGAAGAAGCCGGCCAAGCCCGCGGCAAAGGCTTCGGCAGCAAAGAAGGCTCCGGCAAAGTCGGCTAAGAAGGCGAAGTGAACCGCGCTTCCCGCTTGGGCGGGAAGACCGCTTTGGGGGGAGACATGGCCAGCACCGCCCAACCGAGAATCGCCGTGCTTCTGCCGTGCTTCAACGAAGAAGCTGCGATCGCCGCGACGGTGAAGGGGTTCCGCTCCGCGCTGCCCGGAGCGACGGTCTACGTCTACGACAACAACAGCACCGACGGCACGGCCAAGGCCGCGGCCAAGGCCGGGGCCGTTGTCCGCAACGAGCGCCAGCAGGGCAAGGGCCATGTCGTCCGCCGGATGTTCGCCGACATCGACGCCGACGTCTACGTCATGGCGGATGGCGATTTGACCTACGATCCGAAGGCGGCGCCGCGGATGGTCGATCAGCTGCTCGCCGATCAGCTCGACATGGTGGTCGGGACGCGCCGCCACGACGCCAAAGAGGCGTATCGGGGCGGCCATGTGCTTGGGAACAAGCTATTCACCGGCCTTCTCGCCGGCCTGTTCGGGCGCAGCTTCAGCGACATCTTCTCCGGCTACCGCGTGTTCTCGCGCCGCTTCGTCAAAAGCTTCCCGGTGCTCTCGTCTGGATTTGAGATCGAAACCGAGATGAGCGTCCACGCGCTCGAGCTCCGGATGCCGGTGGGCGAAATCGAAACCAGCTATGCGGCGCGGCCCGAAGGCTCGCATTCCAAGCTGTCGACCTTTGGCGACGGCTGGCGGATCTTCAAGACCATCGTGACCCTCTACCGGATCGAGCGGCCGGTGCTGTTTTACGGCGCGATCGGGGCGCTTCTCGTCATTGCGGCGATCCTATTATCGATTCCCTTGGTGGTGACCTACCTCCACACCGGGCTCGTGCCGCGCGTCCCGACGGCGATTCTGGTCACTGGAATGACGATTATTGCCGTGCTGTGCTTCTTCGCCGGGCTGATCCTCGACACGGTCACCCGCGGCCGGCGCGAAGTCCGTCGCCTGGCCTATCTTTCGTTAGCGGCGCCCGGGTAACTGTAGACTCTTTGCATCACGTGACCGAATTGTGTCGGTTGCGTTACGCTTCTCCTTTGTCGCTTCGCCGAGGTTGGCTACCGTTGCGACAGACCGGCGCGGTAGCAGCGCCGCCAAAAAGGGGATTTTCATGAAGCGGATCGATTGGGCTCTTCGGGCGGGCGTGGCTTGTGCGGCGCTGGCGACGGCAAGCACTGCGGCAGCGGCGCAAAGCAATGTTCCGCCGCCCGATGTGGGGGCAGCCCAGGCCGCGCCGTCCGACCAGCCTTCGGCGAACGGCGACATCGTGATCACCGGCTCGCGCATCCGCCACAATCCGGTCGATCAGAAGTCGCCGATCACATTCGTCGACCGCAGCGACATCGAGAAGACCGGCCTCAACAGCGTCAGCGAAGTCCTTCAGCAGCTGCCGAGTGTCGGTGGCGGCCTCAACAACCGATTCAACACGTCGGGCAACAACGGCAACCCGCCGGACGGCGCGGGCGTCGGCGCCGGCGCGGCGGAAATCGATCTTCGCCACCTGGGATCGAAGCGTACGCTGGTGCTGGTCGACGGGCTGAGGTTCGTGAACGGCGCCTCGGCCAGCGGCGTTCCCGGATCGGTCGACCTCAACGCCATTCCCGAAAGCATGATCGAGCGCGTCGAGGTGCTCCAGGACGGCGCCTCGGCGATCTACGGTTCGGACGCGATCGCGGGCGTGGTCAACATCATCACCAAGCAATCGCAGCAGGGCATCCAGGCGAGCGCCCAGCTTGGCGTCCAGGACGAGGGCGACGGCTTCACCCAGAATTACCAGCTGAGCTGGGGTAACGGCAACGATCGTGCGACCCAGATCGTGCTCGGCGCAAGCTTCGTGAAGAACGGCTCAGTGTTCGCCGGCGACCGCGCCATCTCCGCCTTTCCGTCACCGTACGGCACCAGTTGCCTCGACGGCGGCTGTTCTTCGGGCACCCGGCTTGGCCGCGTAATCGTGCTGCAGAACCCTGCGCTTCCCTTCGATCCGGGTTGTACGGATCCAGCGACCTGTAATCCCATCGTTCCTGCCACGAACCCGTTCGTCAACATCACGGTGCGGCAGCCGGTGATCGGCAGAGCGCCCATCTACAATCCGCTCGATCCGACCGATCCGAACAGCGATTACAAGGCATTTACAACCGCCGATCGCTTCAACTTCGCGCCGTACAATTACCTGCTCACCCCACTTGAGAGGTTAGGCGGGTTCGTGAACGTTCGGCAGGAAATCAATCCGGACACGCACTTCACGGTCAAATTGCTCGCCAACCGGCGGAACTCGAAGAACCAGGCCGCGCCGCTGCCTCTGTTCGTCGGCCCGGACGCCGGTAACGGAAATCTCCTCGACACGATCGTGATTAGCGGGTCCAACCCCTACAACCCGTTCGGGGTCGATCTCGATTCATCGAATTTCAGTTTCATTGGACGCCGCCTGGTCGAGGCGGGGCCGCGCCGGTACGCGCAGCACGTCAGCACCTATTATGGCACGGCGACACTCGACGGGAAGTTCGGGATCGGCGCGAATGACTGGTTCTGGGACATCAACGTCATAGCGGGCCACAACAAGGCCAAGCAGACCTTCACCGGCGACGTCAACGCACAGAAGCTGGCGATCGCGCTCGGTCCGGTTGCGACCTGCGCAGCTACGTCCGGCTGCGTGCCCTTCGACATCTTCGGTGGTGAAGGCTCGATCACCCAGCCTATGCTCGATTATGTCGGCTATACCGAGCATGACAGCTCGCGGCAGAGCCTGGTCGGCGCAAGCGCCAACGTCTCCGGCAAGCTCATGCCGCTCCCGGGCGGCGAGCTCGGTCTTGCCGTGGGTGCGGAGTACCGCAAGCTCAAGGGCCGCTTCGATCCCGACCCGATTACCGCCGCGGGCTTCACGTCGGACATTCCGGCGCAGCCGACCAAGGGCGGTTACCGGGTTAGCGAAATCTACGGCGAGCTCGATGCTCCCATCTGGAGCTTTCTCGACGTGACCGGTGCGGTTCGCTACTCGCACTATTCGACGTCCGGCGGGAAGGCCACGTGGAAGGTCGGAGCGAACCTCAATCCGACTGCGGACTTCAGGTTCCGGGCGAGCTACGGAACGGGCTTCCGCGCGCCGACCATCGGCGAATTGTTTGGAAGCAAGACGCGTTTCGACGCCCAGCTGGCCGACCCCTGCTCGGCTGACCAGCATCCGAGCGGAGCCGTGCTTGCCAATTGTCAGGCCGCCGGCGTTCCGGCGGGCTATCAGCAGAACAATCCTCAGATCTCGGTCGTGACCGGCGGCAACCCGGACCTTAAGGCCGAGACCTCCAAGGGGTTGGTGCTCGGCGCGGTGTGGAGCCCGGCGGCGATCAATCACCGCGTTTCGCTCGAGGTCGATTATTACAACATCCGGGTCGACGGAGCGATCCAGCAGGTCGATGCCGCGACCATTCTCGAGAATTGCTACGTCGCGGGCGATCCGGTGGCCTGCGCCGCGGTTCCGCGCACGGCATCCGGACAGATCACCCAGATCCAGGGCCTTCTGCAGAACATCGGCGGAATCCGCACCAGCGGTTTCGACGTGAACTTGAGTGCGCGGACGGGGCGGGCTTCCTGGGGCCAATTGGTGCTGACGGCCAACCACAGCTTCCTCACCAAGTATGACGAGCTGATCCCGACCGCGACCGGAACCAGCGTGATCCACCGCAAGGGCACGGAAATCGGAAGCCCGTACAATGGCTTCCCCAAGCTCAAGATCGTCGATTCACTCGACTGGAACCTGGCCAATCTCGGGGCCACGCTGACCGGCCGCTACATCGGCTCGATGAGGGAGAGCGACGGCCACAGGATCTCGTCCAGCGTGTTCTTCGACGGTCAGCTGCGCTGGGCGCCCAATTTCATGAAGAACCTGGGCCTGGCGGTCGGCGTCAATAACATCTTCAAGAAGGCGCCGCCGACCTGCACGACCTGCGGCATTCCGAACTACGATCCCAATTTCTACGACATCCCAGGCCGCTATTTCTACGGCCGGATTTCGGTGAAGATGTAGCCAGTCCCGACTCCTTGGGAAAAGGAAGGGCGGTCCGGCGCAACCGGGCCGCCCTTTCTTCTTTCACGCTGGGTTGAACCTTTCCGCTTTCGGCCCGATGTAGGCCGCTGCATCAATGAGGGATCCCATCCACGTGACCGACCACCACGACATCGTTTCGCAACTCGTCCCAATCGTCATCGAACAATCCAACCGGGGCGAGCGCAGCTTCGACATCTATTCGCGGCTGCTGCGCGAGCGGATCGTGTTCATCACCGGCGCGATCGAGGATCATATGGCGAGCCTCGTCACCGCCCAGCTGCTGTTCCTCGAGTCCGAGAACCCGAAAAAAGATATCTTCATGTACATCAATTCGCCCGGCGGAGTGGTCACCGCCGGCCTCGCGATCCACGACACCATGCAATACATCCGGCCCAAGATCAGCACGGTGTGCATCGGCCAGGCCGCCTCGATGGGCAGCTTCCTGCTGGCCGCCGGCGAGCCGGGAATGCGGGTTGCGCTGACCAACAGCCGGATCATGGTCCACCAGCCGTCGGGCGGCGCTCAGGGCATGGCCTCCGATATCGAGATCCAGGCGCGCGAGATTCTGCGCATGCGCCAGCGGCTGAATGAGCTTTACGCCAAATATACCGGCCAGAAGATCGAAGAGATCGAGAAGGCGATGGACCGCGACAAGTTCCTCGAGGCCGATGAGGCCAAGGCCTTCGGGATTATCGACGAAGTGTTCGACACCAGGCCCGAACCCGGAGAAGACGGCGGCACCGGCGCCGGAGATGTCACTCCGGCGTAGAGTAGGACGACAGCAATTCGCCGCTGGGAGCGTTGCAGGGCAGATCGGCGCTTGGACCGTGCTGCCCGAAGATTAATGCGCGACCAAGATTGACGCGAATCGAAGATCATTCTTAGAGCGCGAACTCATACGTGCGCATATATAGGGGGAGCGCATGGTTGAACGTTCGTATCCAGTAGGCGCGCACGATTATTCAAGCGACGCCCAAGAGCTGAAACGGCTCAAGGCCGCAATGAACGAAACTCCGCGCGGCGCGCTCGTGCTTGCCGGGATCGCCGTGCTTCTCCTGATGATTGGCTGGCTTGGGATCTACTTCCTGGTCTTCCTGCCTCGCGGGATGATCGGTTGATGGCCATCAGCGAAGAAGCGATCGTCAAATCCGAGGTACGGTGGGGTATGGTCGTGGGCGCGATCATCGCCGTCATTCTCATCGCGATTCTTTACGCGGCGATCACAATGCACATGAATCCGCCGTCGAACCGGGAATACGTCGACCCCAAGACGTTGCATTTGTCGGCTGAGTTTACCGAAAGCAATCTCGGGACGCGCGTCGATCCGAACGGGCAGATCGTCGCGCGGGTCATCGCAACCCAGTTCGAATTCGTACCCAATTGCATCGTGCTGCCCGCGGAGCGCGACGTTACTCTGCGCTTCACCTCGCCCGACGTGATCCATGGCATCCTGGTGAGCGGCACCAACGTAAACACCATGATCGTGCCCGGCTATGTCGCGCAGGTACATACCCGCTTCACGAAGACCGGGGATCTTTTGATGCCCTGCCATGAATTCTGCGGGCTTGGGCACAGTCAGATGCTGGCGACTGTACGCGTCGTTCCCCCAGATCAGTTCAGGCCCGGACCGGACGGAAGGATCGCCTGTGGCAACCGTAGCTAGGCCCGCCGCAGGCGCTTCGCCCCGTCAGACGGAAGCGGCTGGATTGCAGACTGGTCGGCTCGTCATGGCTCACATGTGGGTCGCGATCGCCGTTTTCGCCATCGCCTGCGTGCTCGGCGTCTGGCAAATGTGGGCACGGAGCCCGCTCAAGGCGCCTTATCACACGGCTGCCAATTATTTTCGCTCGGTAACCCTCCACGGCGTGTCGATGGGCTATGTGCTCACCACCTTCTTCATCATGGGGTTCGGCTATTACGTCGCCGAAACCGCGCTCAAGCGGCCGATGCCCGGCCTCAGATGGGCCTGGGCGGCTTTCTGGCTGGGCATCCTCGGAACAGTGATGGCGGCTTTGTCTGTCATAAGCGGCAACGCCTCGGTGCTGTTTACCTTCTATCCGCCGCTCACCGCCACCCCGTGGTTCTACATCGGCCTTGTACTGGTAGTGGCCGCGTCGTGGATCTGGTGCGTCCTGATGATCTTCGCGATGCGCGAATGGAAGGCAGCGAACCGAGGAAAGCCCGTGCCGCTCGCCATGTTCGCCACCGTGGCGAATGCTGTGATGTGGCTGTGGACAACGGTCGGTGTTGCCGCCGAGTTATTGTTCCAGGTGATCCCGGCTGCCTTCGGCTGGAGCCAGATGGTCGACGTCGGCCTGTCGCGAACGCTGTTCTCCTGGACGCTTCACGCGATCGTCTACTTCTGGCTCTTCCCCGCCTACATCGCCTTCTACACGATGTTCCCGCGAGCCGCGGGAGGGCGACTCTATTCGGACACGATGGGGCGCCTCGCGTTCGTCTTGTTCATTCTCTACTCGCTCCCCGTGGGGATGCATCATCTGATGATGGATCCGGAGCATTCCAACGGATTCAAGTTCTTGCAGGTGTTCCTGACGTCACTGGTGGCGGTCCCGACCTTGCTGACAATTTTTACCATCCCTGCCTCGGCTGAGATCGCCGGGAGGATGCGCGGCGGCAAGGGCCTGTTCGGCTGGATCGGCGCGCTACCATGGGAGCGTCCGATGGTGCTCGCCACCGGCCTCTCTTTCATCATGCTGTTCTGGGGTGGTGGCGGCGGGCTCGTGAACATGAGCTACGGAATGAACGCGATGATCCACAATACGAGCTGGGTCACCGCGCATTTCCATCTGATTTTCGGCGGCACCGTCGTCATCATGTACCAGGCGATCGCATATTCAATCTGGCCAAGCCTCACCGGCCGAGACTTCGCCAGCCTCAAGCCGCTCCGGCTCCAACTTTGGCTGTGGTTCATCGGCATGATGGTGATGACCCTGCCGTGGCACTGGCTCGGGCTGCAGGGTCAATGGCGTCGTGTCGCGGCGTTCGATTATTCTAACCCGATTATCCACGGCTGGGGGCCTTGGGTGATCGTCAGCCTGGTAGGCGGCGTGATCCTCGCCGTCAGCGCGTTCCTCTTCGTCTACAATCTCGCGATCCTCCATCGCAGCGGGATCGTCGGTGCTACGAGAAACGTCGAGTATGCACGCGCAGTGCACGAGCCGACCCATGTCCCCGCGTCATTGAACGGCTTCGGCCTGTGGAACATCCTGGTCGCGCTATTAATGCTGCTCGCCTACGGCTGGCCGATCGCGCAATTCTTTGTCTACCCGCCGCCCGACGCCATGGTTCACAGGCTCGGCTGAAATGGCCCGCGAACCCAAAGTCCGTCCAGAGAAGCATCGCGCCGATGCCCTATGGCGGGCGCGAGCCGCGGGCGCTTTGGTGATCGCGGTCGCAGTGGGCGGCCTGCTTGGCTTCGTCATCATCCCCGCCGGCCAGAAAAGCGGCGCTCACCTTGGCATGGGGCAGGCGATGGAGCGCGCCGCCGGCCTCCAGCCGGGCTCCCCCGCCGCGCCACAGCCTATCAGCACATCCGCAGCCTTGCCGGTGAGCACGGTCAGTTGGGACCCTGAGATCATGAAGATCCTGGCGTCGGGCAATACGCAGCGCGGCGCGGCTGTTGCGGCGCAGACCTGCGCCGCTTGCCATGGCGACAAGGGTCTATCCCAGAGCATCGCGCCCGGCCCCGTCTTCCCCAGCCTAGCGGGGCAGAGCCCGTACGCGATCTACAAGCAACTTCACGATTTTCGCTCCGGCGCTCGCGTCAATGCCCAGATGACTCCGGTCGCGAAGTCGCTGGAGGTCGCGGACCTCGCGGCTGTGGCCGCTTACTATTCCGCGGCGTCCAAGGAATATGCCGCGATCGGGAAGCGCGAGCTACTGGGTGATCCCGAGATCGAGCAACTGGCCAACGAAGGCGACAGCCATCGCCGCCTTCCGGCGTGCCTCGCCTGCCATGTCAACAATGCCGGGGGACCGATCGAAACTCCGGTGATCACTGGCCAGGGCAGCGATTATCTCCTCGTTCAGCTCAACGCCTTTGCGTCCGGCCAGCGCAAGAATGATGTGTACGGACGAATGCGGGATGTTGCCGGCAAGCTCACCCCTGCGGAGAGGGCCGCGCTCGCGCGGTATTTCGAAGGCACGCTTTAGCGTACAAATGGGAGCGCTTGCAGAGTGCTGCTGCAAGATATGTTCCCCTCTTGTTCTCCAAGAACAAATCATATACGAATGTCTCTCGCAGGCGGGGCTCGGCCGCCGATGCAAGCGGAATGACCGCTTGCATTGACGAGGGAGAACAGGGACATGGCAGCGCAGTTGAAAGTCATCGGTAGCGGAGTGGAATCCCCCAAATTGCAAAACTCGGGCATGGATCGGCAAAAGGCGCTCGAAGCGGCGCTCGCCCAGATTGATCGCGCGTTCGGCAAAGGCTCGGCAATGAAGCTGGGCAGCCGCGAGAAGATCGAGATCGAGACGATCTCGACCGGTAGCCTCGGGCTCGACATCGCGCTCGGCGTCGGCGGCCTCCCGCGCGGCCGGGTCATTGAGATCTACGGGCCCGAAAGCTCGGGCAAGACTACGCTGGCGCTCCACGCGATCGCCGAGGCCCAGAAGAATGGCGGAAGCGCAGCATTCGTAGATGCCGAGCATGCGCTCGATCCCGGCTATGCGAAGAAGCTTGGAGTCGACATCGACGAGCTGATCGTGTCGCAGCCCGACACCGGCGAGCAGGCGCTCGAGATCGTCGATACGTTGGTGCGGTCGAACGCGATCGATGTGCTGGTGGTGGATTCGGTGGCCGCGCTGGTGCCGCGCGCCGAGATCGAGGGCGAGATGGGCGACAGCCACGTCGGCCTCCAGGCGCGGTTGATGAGCCAGGCGCTGCGCAAGCTTACCGGATCGATCAGCCGCTCGCGCTGCACCGTCATCTTCATCAACCAGACCCGGATGAAGATCGGCGTGATGTACGGCAATCCGGAAAC
>Ga0310810_10003339_pt1 | contig 17492 bp, 18 predicted proteins | sample NCmetagenome_FD_207641 | JGI IMG/M metagenome (GOLD analysis project Ga0310810, IMG submission 207641) | Soil microbial communities from experimental microcosm in Duke University, North Carolina, United States - NC | ecosystem: Engineered > Artificial ecosystem > Soil microcosm > Unclassified ...
GTCGTGCGGATGATGCGCTCGTATTTCTCGCGCTCGGCCTTCACGAACGCGATGAACTTCTCGATCGACACCGGCTCGACGTTCGCGCCGGCATCGACCAGCTTCTGCCGCGTGCCCGGATCGGCGAGGACCTTGTTGATCTCGCTGTTGAGCCGCGTCATCACCTCGGGCGGCGTTCCTTTCGGTGCGAAGAAACCCTGCCAGAGCGTGAAGTCGAAGTCCGAGAACCCGGTCGCCTCCGCGACCGTCGGAATCTCCGGCGCGGCATCGGAGCGTTTGGCGGACGAGACGGCCAGCACCTTCACGGTGCCCTCTTTCATCATTGGCATCACCGGCGGAAAACCGGGGAAATACATGTCGACATGGCCGCCGATGATGTCGTTCAGCGCCGGCCCCGCCCCCTTGTACGGTACATGCACCAGCTTGCCGGGCAGCTTTGCGCTCAGGTACTCGCCGGCGAGATGGCCGGGCGTGCCGATGCCGGCCGATGCGAACGTGAAGGGCTTGGTCGATGTTTGGATCGCCTTGAGCATCTCGGGCATGCTCGAGTACGGCGCCTTGCCGGGGACCGTGAGCGCGAGCGGCACGACGGTCGCCAGCGCGACAGGGATCAGGTCGTTCGGCTCGTAGGTCAGCGATTTCATCCAGTATTGATTGACGACCACTTCGCCGGTCTGGCCGACGAGCAGCGTGTGGCCATCGGGCGGCGCCTGAAGCACTGCAGTCGCGCCGATCGCGCCCGTGGCGCCAGGGCGATTTTCCACGATCACGGTTTGCCCGAGCGCAGGTCCAAGCTTGTCGGCAATGATGCGCGCGACGACGTCGCCAGTGCCGCCCGGTGAATACGCGACGATGAGGCGGACCGGCTTCGACGGAAACGGTTGCGCAGAGGCCGGGACGGCACAGGCCGCGAGCGCGGCAGCGATGAACCAACGAAGCATGTGTTCTCACCCCCGCCCGACGAACGGCATCTTGGTCGCCATCACGGTCATGAACAGCACGTTCGCATCGAGCGGCAGGCTCGCCATGTAGGCGACGGCCGAGCCGACGTGCCCGGCGTCCATGCGCGGCTCCGCCTTCATCGAACCGTCCGGCTGCGGCACGCCCTGCACCATCCGCTCGGTCATCGGCGTTGCGGCGTTGCCGATGTCGACCTGTGAGCAGGCGATGTCGAATTCGCGGCCGTCGAGCGCGGTGGATTTGGTGAGGCCGGTGACCGCGTGCTTGGTCGATGTATAGGCGGCCGAACGCGGGCGCGGCGTGTGTGCCGAGATCGAGCCGTTGTTGATGATGCGCCCACCGCGCGGGGTCTGGTCCTTCATGATCTTGAAGGCTTCCTGCGTGCAGACGAACAGCGCGGTGAGGTTGGTGTCGACGACCTCTTTCCACTTTTCCACCGGCAGCTCATGGAACGGCACCGGCGGCGCGCCCATGCCGGCATTGTTGAACAGCACGTCGAGCCGGCCGTATTTCTCCTTGACGGTCGAAAACAGCTTGCGGATCGCGTCCACGTCCTTCACGTCTGTCGGCACCGCAATGCCGTTGCCACCGCCTTCCTTCAACACCGCCTCGAGCGGCTCCTTGCGCCGGCCGGCGAGCGCGACCGAATAGCCGGCCTTCATCAGGGCGAGCGCGGCCGCGCGCCCCACGCCCGTGCCCGCACCCGTGACGATCGCAATCTTGGCCATTTCGCTCTCCCAATTGTCTGATTGCGGCCCGAAAGCCCTGAGATCGGGAGAATGTGCCGCCTTCGGCGGGACGCCGCAATGGGCTACAGCAGCCGCGGCTGATTGCCGATGAACACGCCCTCGAGTGCCAGCATCTTCTGTTTGGTCTCGGTGCGGCCCGGGGCGGAGAAGCCGCCGAGCTTGCCGCCCGCCGCGAGCACCCGGTGGCACGGGATGATCAGCGGCACCGGGTTGCGCGCCATTGCGACGCCCACATCCTGCGCGGCCTGCGGCTCCGTCGCGCCGACGCGCTTGGCAAGTTCGCCATAGGTGACGGTCTCGCCGAAACCGACCTTGCGCAGCGCGTCGTAGATCGCGCGGCGGAACGGATCGACCTGCGAAAGGTCGAGCTCGATGCCGTCGAATTCCATGCGCTCGCCGGCGAAGTAGCGCTGCGCTAGATCGACGATCGCGGCGATAGGCGCAGGCGGCTCGGCCGGCGTTGCGCCGCCGAAGCGATCCGTCGCCGTTTCCTTCGGCCCTGGCAAGTTGAAGCGCGTCACGCCCGCCTCGTTCCACGCAATGGCGGCAAAGCCGAGCTTCGTTTCGAAAACGTGAGAGTGGGCCATCCGGTGTCTCGCTGCGTTCTCATTATGAGATACGCCGCGCACGAAATTCCACCACCCGTTTCCAGTTCGTTTCGCCGTCGGCCGAACTTTCGCCCAGCCAGAAGAACGAGTTCGGTGTGATCTCGTAGAAACCCCAGCTTAACGTGCGGCCTTCGGCAGTCTTGCCGAGCTGAACGATGTCCTTGCCTTGCGCGCACCCGATCATGGTGAGGTAGGTCTGCCCGACCGGCTCGGTCCAGGCGATGTGCCAGGCATCGGTGGCGGGATCGTAGACGCGTAGCGTCGTGCCGTAGCGATTGCTCTGTGCGACCACGTCGCCATCGCGCTGCCCGCGCGGCGGCACGATCCACACGTCCTGCACGGCGCGGCCTTCCAGCGCCCAGCCGAAGTGCCATTCGCCGGGGCGGCGCCGCGTCGTTCCGTCGTCGCGGTATTCGATCACATCGAGATGCCAGGAGCCGACGAACTGGCCATAAAGCGCCATCTTGTCCGCACGGTCCGGCGCGGGTCCGGCCGCGCTCAGCGCGTCGAGAAAGCCGTTCATGCCGCCTCCAGAGTTTTCTTCATCGCGGCGACCGCCTGTGCGACCATCTGATTGACGTAGTCCAGATAGTCATCGGGCAGCAGGTCGATGATCCAGACCAGGCGGCTTCCGTCTCTCCCCGGAAACACCTGAACCGAGGCGCTGTAAAGTTGGAATTGCTGGTTGATGATCGCGTAGACGAGGCGTCGGCTCTCATTGTCGGTGCTGACGAGTGTCTCACGCGCGACGGCACCATTTGCGAATGTGACGACGCGGACGCCGTCGCCATCGAGCTTGCTGTCGAGCAAAAAGCCGGGAGCCACGCGCCGATGTACGGCGCCGAAATCGCGTAGTGCGTCCCATACGCGATCTGGCGGTGCACGTAGTGGAATCTCTGTGCGGATCGAAGCCATTCAGGCCTCCGCGCCGCAATAAGCCTCCAACCGATACCCATCCGGATCGACCACGAACGCCGCATAATAATTCGGCGCATAGTCGGGGCGTACGCCGGGCTTGCCGTTGTCGCGTCCGCCCGCGCCGAGCGCGGCCGCGTGAAACGCCGCGACGCTTTTCTGCGTCGGCGCGTCGAAACAGAAGTGCAAGCCGGATTTCTCGTCGGCTTGTACGGGCGCGTCGGTGGATGAAATCCACAGCACCACGGCGTCCTTGCCGTAGCCGAGTGAGCTGTCGGCCGCGCTGAAACATGTATAGCCGAGCGGCTTCAAGGCCGCGTCGTAGAAACGCTTCGTGCGCGCGATGTCGCGCACGCCGATCGATACATGGTTGAGCATGGTGTCTCCGTTTGTGTTGCGAGAGACAGGTAGGAAGTGGTGAGCCGGGAAACTTGGAGAAAATTGCTACGCCGCGAGCCGGTACTCCCGCGGTGAAGCGCCGAATTCGGCCCGGAAGCTGCGGGTGAAGTTCGACAGGTCGTCGAAACCCACATCGAGCGCGATATTCGTGACCGGTGTGTGCGTGCTCGCGAGCCGTCCGGCGGCATCGCGCAGGCGCGCTCGCAACAGCCACTGATGCGGGGTGACCCCCGTCACGGCGCGGAAGGTGCGCAGGAAATGATACGGGCTCATGCGCGCCATGCTGGCGAGACCGGTGAGCTTGTGTGGGGCTGCGCTGTGCGCCGCCATGGTGCGCAATACCTCGGTGATGCGGCCATGATGCTGCGCGGGCGAGGGGCCCCGCCGCGTGCGCCCTGAAAGGGTCAGCGCCGCTCCGGCCAGTTCAAATCCGACTTCCTCCAGAATTTCAGTCCGGCCCGTGGCGTTGCGGGCGCAAGCGGTTAATCGCGAGAGATCGCGCAGTGGCGGCAAGTGGTTGTGCGCGAACATGGCTTTGGCGCCCGCATCATGCGCGATGCGCTCGAACAGGTCCGGCTCGAACCGGAATGACAGGCAGCGATCGCCCTCGCCATGCCGGTGCGAGCACGCGAAAGAGTGCCCGGCGTTGACGAGGAGGTACGAGCCTTCGGAAAGCAGCGACGTGCCATGCCGGTCGCGCACCACGAAGCTTCCAGAGAGCACCAGCGCGAGGCTCGAGGTCGCGGTCAGCTCCTCGGCCTCATGGTCGTGTGGGCCACAGGTGCAGACCACGTCCTGCACCCACCAGCCGTCGCCCGCCGCAATGACATCATCCGAGATGCTGCCACGCGCGCCGTTCGCCGCCTTGCACGCGAGCGCGGCGGCGAGCGGATCGGTGTGAATCGGCGTCCTTCGCATGGCGCCCAATATAGTCGAGGCGCTACGCTTCCTCCACCCTCATGCCTCATGCCCGATCGATACGCGCCGCATAACAGCCCGGCGCGGCGAAATGCACATGCAGGTACGCGGCGGAAGAAAGCGCCAGCAGGCGCTCGATGGAGTCCTCGAGAGCTGTGCCCTCGACGAGCTCTCGTTCGACCATCATGCCGTCCTTGTCGAAAGCGCGCACCGCAAGCGTTCGCTGGCGCAACTGCTCCGGGACCCGGTCGACCGCGTCATAGGTCGACTCGCCTTGGCGAACGTAGATCGCAAAGCGCATCCGGTAGGGGCTGTCGACCGCGTGATGTTCGTAGTTGGTCAGGATCACTTCCTCGCCGGGCGTTGCGTCGGTCAGGCTGATGCGGCAGGGGACGGCGCCGGGCGCATTGCGGCGCACCGCCCCATGGGCGGCAAGCTCGGCATCGGACAGCGCGAAGAGATGATCGAAGTTCTCGGCGGGCAGGCCGGTGATGCGGAAGCTCATGATTTCCTCCTGAGTTCTGCCCGCCATATGGCGCGGCGAGAGCGCCGAACCCACCCGATTTCCGGATCGGATGCGGCTTGCTAGGCTTGTGCAAACGGGGAGGAATTCGATGCGCCGCTTTGCTGCTGTCGCGTTGCTTGTTGCCGTCTTTGCTGCGCCGGCTGCTGCCGAATATCCGGACAAGCCGATCCGCCTGATCGTTCCGCAGGCCGCGGGCAGCGCGACCGATGCGGTCGCGCGCATTCTGGGCGCGGAGCTTGGGAAAGAGCTTGGGCAGCAGATCATCGTCGACAACCGTCCGGGCGGCGCGCTGACGATTGGCCTCGACGCGACGGCGAAATCGGCGCCAGACGGCTACACCATCTGCATGGGGCCGATCGGCGCGCTCGCCATCACCCGCCACATGGTGTCGAAGCTGCCCTATGACATCGAACGCGACTTCCAGCCGATCGCGCTTGTGACACGCGGCCACTTGCTCTTGGCGGCCGCGCCGAACGCGCCATTCAAGACCGTCCCCGAGCTGATCGCCTACGCGAAGGCCAATCCCGGCAAGCTCTCCAACGCATCGTCGAGCAACGGCTCGCCCGGTCATGTCGGCGGCGAGTTGTTCAAGTTCATGACCGGGACGGACATTGTGCACATTCCCTACCGCGGCGGCGCACCGGCCATAAACGATCTGATCGCCGGGCGCGTGCAGCTGATGTTCGAAAGCCTGAACTCGATTGCGCCACATGCACGCCAGGGCAGCGTCCGTGCGCTGGCGGTCACGGGCGAGCACCGCTCGCCGGGTTTTCCTGACTTGCCGACTGTCGCGGAAGCGGGCGTGCCGGGTTATGCGGCGCCCACCTGGAGCGGCGTCATTGGACCGGCGGGTATTCCGCGCGCGATCGTCGACAAGCTCAATGCGGCGATCAATCGCGCGGTCAATTCGTCCAGCTTCAAGGAGCGCTTCGCGGTGATCGGCGACGAGCCGGCGGGCGGCACGCCGGAGGAATTCGCCGAGACGATCGCGAAGGATTCGGCGAAGTGGAAAGAGGTGGTGCAGCGCTCGGGGGCGCGGCTGGATTAGCGCATGATCTCGAAAGTGGAAACCGGTTTTGGGAAAAGATCGTGCGCCCGAAGACTAAAGCCCGCTGAACCAGTTGTAGCCTTTGTCCTCCCAATATCCGCCGGTGTAATTGTTCAACACCGCCATTCCGACCACATGTTTCGGGTTCTTGAAGCCGAGCTTGGTGGGGATGCGGATGCGCATCGGAAAGCCGAACTTGGTCGGCAAAATTTCGCCATCGAACTTTAAGCTCATCTGCGTCTGCGGGTGCAACGCCGTCGGCATGTCGATCGAGACCGAGTAGCCTTCGGCGCAGGCGAAATGCACATATTTCGCCGTGAGGTCGGCGCCGATGCGGCGCAGGAAGTCGCTCAAGCGCGCGCCGGTCCACTTGCCGATCTCGCTCCAGCCCTCGACGCAGATCAGGCGGGTGATCTGGGTTTCCTGCGGCAGCGCGTAGAGCTGGTCGAGCGTCCAGGCCTGCTTGTTGTCGATCAGGCCATCGAGCCGGAGGCGATAAGTGTCTTCGTCGACATCCGGCGCGTCCTCCTCGTCGTAATAGCCGTTGAAGCGGAACGGCCGCGTGATGGCGCTTTCCGGATAGGTCTGCGCGAGCCGGTTCGGATTGAACAGCCGCGCCTGGACCCAATCATTGAAGTCGGAGACCACGCGCAGCGCTCGCTCGGAGCTCGGGCCGTCGACGATGTCGCAGCCGGTGAGCAAGGCGAGCGCGCCAAGGCTTGCGCCGCCGCGCAGAAACAGGCGGCGCCCAGGATCGGGCAACAGCTTCGCCGCGTCCTTGATGAGCAGCTCAGAATCGACTTTCGGATTGGCTTTGCGTCTCATCATCGGCCTTTGATCATCGCGCGCAGCGACTTCGGCATGATTGGCAGCGTTAGCTCCCAAAGCTGTGCCGTCCGTGTCTCGTTAATGGTCGCCGCACCGGTCATCTTGGCGATGAAGCATATTTCGTTCGAAACTGCCACGGCACCTCCAGACTGCTCACGCAATTGGGAAGAGGTCCGGCAACTCTGCGCCGCTCACGCGATTGGGAATAGACAGGTCATCCGCGGTGTTGATGATACTTGGCCAACCGAGGAGGACCGCATGAGCCGTCTTGCATTGGGGATTGCCGCAAGTGTGTTTGTCGCATTCATGACACCGGCGATCGCGCAGGATCAGCCGGTACGGGTGCGCGGCACGATTGAGCGTATGGATGGAGGGCTTTACGTCGTCAAGGCGCGCAATGGCGGCGAGCTGAAGGTCAAGCTCGCCGATAACGCGATGGTGGTCGCGCTCGTCAAGGCTTCGCTCGCCGACGTGAAGCAGGGCTCCTACATTGGCGTCTCGGGCATGCCGCAGCCGGATGGCTCACAGAAGGCGCTCGAGATTCACATCTTCCCGGAGGCAATGCGCGGCACTGGCGACGGGCACCGGCCGTGGGACCTGCAGCCTTCGAGCACCATGACCAATGGAGCGGTCGAGCAGACGGCCGCATCGGCTGACGGCCAGGTGCTGACACTCAAATACAAGGACGGCGAGAAAAAGATCGTTGTGCCGGCCGATTGCCCCATCGTCGGCTATCTGCCGGGCGACAAGAGCGAGCTGAAACCCGGCGCGGCGATCTTCATCGCCGCCGCGCAAAAGCAGCCGGACGGAACGCTGGTCACGCCACGGGTGAATGTCGGGCGAGGTACCGCGCCGCCCATGTGAGCAACGGCGCAGTGTGTCGATGACCATGCGGCTCTCCGGCGAGGAAGAGGACATCCTCGCCGGCAAGCAAGGGGCGGTCCGCCAACAGGCGTTGCGGCACCAGATCAAGGTCGGCGAATTCTTCGGCGCGGCGGACTTCGTGCCGGTGACGCAGGCGCACATCATGGCCGACACCGAAAGCCTCGGCGAGGCCGGTGTGCGCTGGCTGGAAAATCTTGCCACGAGCGCGGACGGAGAGAGCGTTCGTGTTCCGACCATCACCGATCCGCGCGGCACGGATTTCTCCAAGGCCAGCATGCTCGGTCAGACCGCCGCGATGCTCCATTTGGAGCGGCGCGCGATTGCGGCCTTCGTGAAGCTCGGCGTCACGATGACCGACACCTGCATCAACTATCAGACCATCCAGGCGCCGGTGCGCAACGAGCACGTTGCGTTCGGCGACACGGGCGTGGTGATCTATTCAAACTCGGTGTGCGGGGCGTTCTCCAATTTCGAGGGCGGTCCGTCGGCGCTCGCGGCCGGCCTCACCGGCCGCACCCCGCGCTACGGCTTTCATCTTCCCGCGCAGCGGCGCGGCACCTTGCATGTCCGCGTGGAATTTAAGCCCGCGTCGCTCAATGAATGGGGCGCACTCGGCGGCGTGATCGGCCGGATCGCCGGCAATTACTGGGCTGTGCCGGTGATCGAAGGTATCGATAAGCCGCCGCGCTCGGATGAGCTCAAGCATTTCGGCGCCGCAATGGCGAGCTTCGGCTCCACGGCGCTCTATCATATCGTCGGCGTGACACCTGAAGCTTCCCGGCTCGCCGATGTCGCGTCCGGCGATCTTCCACCTCATCGCGTGACGCGCGATGAGGTTATCAACCTGCAGAGATCCTATCACACCGACACGATCGTCGATGTGGTGGTGTTCTCAGCGCCACAGCTCAGCTTGTTCGAGCTGCGCGATCTCGCAAGCCTGTGCGACGGTCGGCAATTTACGGTGCCGCTGCTCGCAGTCACCAGCCCGCAGGTGAAGCCGGACGCGGATCGCGCCGGCTACACGATGCGGATCGAGCAGGCCGGCGGCCACGTGCTCTCCGGCATGTGCTTCTATCAGTCCTATGCGCGCGAAATCGCCGACGCGAACGGCTGGAAAAGGCTCGCGACCAACAGCGCCAAGCTCGTCAACATTCTCGGCGGCTACGGCTATCGGCCGATGCTTGCCTCGATGGAGGCCTGCGTCGAGGCTGCGGCAAGCGGCGAGCTCAAAGTGACATGACCGTGTTTCGTGCCCGCCATGCCATGGGATCCGCCGTAGAGGGCATCGCGCTGGTGGCGCAGGACGGCTTTTCGGCCCGCTATGATCTCGACCGCATCGCGGGCGTCTTCTCCCGGTCGACCCACAAGCTCGCCGGCCAGTCGTATGCCGGGAAAGTGTTGGTGCTCGACACCGCGAAGGGCGGCGTTGCGACGGCCTGGATGCTGCACGAAATGGCCTCGCGTGGTGTGGTGCCGCTCGCGCTGGTGTTCAATTCGGTGAACCCAATCCTGGCGCAAGGCGCCGCGTTCGGCGATGTCCCGATGCTTGCAGGGTTCGATGTGGACATCACGCGCGCAATTCCGGATGGCGCATCGGTGGCGATCGATCCAACGGCGCAGACGATCACTGTCGTGGAGGGGAAACCGTCCGGCGGGATTTAGCTCGCCGCCGCCTGAAGCGGAACTGCGCCTGGCTGTTTCAGCCGCGCGCTTATCACGTCGGCCGGCGCGGGTTTGCCGAACCGGTAGCCCTGCATGGAATGGACCCCGGCGGCGCGCAGAAACAGCTGCTGTTCTGCCGTCTCGACCCCTTCCGCTGTCACCTTCATGCCGAGGCCGCGACCGAGGCTGACGATGGCGTGCACGATCGAGGCCGCATCCGCGGCGCTCTCGATGGAGCGCACGAACGACCGGTCGATCTTGATGCGGTCGAACGGGAAGCGGCGCAGATAGAGCAGGCTCGAATAGCCTGTGCCGAAATCGTCCAGCGCAAAGCGCACGCCCAGTGTCTTGAGGTAGCGCATCGCCTTCTCGGCGTCATCGACATTGCCGAGCAACGTCGACTCGGTCAGCTCCAGTTCGAGCCGCTGCGGATCGAGCTCGGTCTCCGCCAGGATGCGCTCGACCATTTCGACGAAGTCCTGGCGGCGGAACTGCAATGGCGACACATTGACCGCAACCGTGAGATCGGCCCAGGGACGCGCCTCGAGGCAGGCCTTGCGCAGCACCCATTCGCCGAGCGGGATGATTAATTCGCTGCGTTCCGCAATCGGGATGAAGTCGGCCGGCGGTACATCGCCGCGCGCCGGATGGTGCCAGCGGCAGAGCGCCTCGACACCGGCCATCTTTTCGCCGCTCGCGTTCATGATCGGCTGATACGCGACGCTCAGTCTGTCCTGGGCGATCGCAGCGCGCAGATCGTTCTCGAGCTGCTTGCGCTCGCGCAGATCCGCATCCATGTCAGCGTCGTAGATGCAGGCGCGGTTGCGCCCTTCGTTCTTGGCACGATAGAGCGCGACGTCGGAGCGACGCATAACGTCGGCGGCCTCAGTCGTTTGCCCATCGATCACCGCGATCCCGATGCTCGCGCCGATCAGCAGGGTGTGGCCGCTGATTGAGTAGGGCGCGCGCAGCACTGCGATAACGCGCTCGGCAAACCGGTGCAGCCCTTCGAGGTCGGCCGCCTCGGTGGTGATGACGGCAAATTCGTCGCCGCCAAGCCGCGCCACGAGGTCTTCACGCCGCATTGCATGGACCAGGCGTTGTGCGACCACGCCGATCAAGGCATCGCCGATATGGTGGCCGAGCGTATCGTTGATGTCCTTGAAATGGTCGAGGTCGATGGCGAACACCGCGGCGACGCTGCCGTCCATGCCAGTGTCCATGATCACCTGGCTCAATCGCTCTCCGAAGAAGGCGCGGTTGGGCAGGCCGGAGAGAGGGTCGTGCATAGCCAGATGCCGCAGGCGGCTTTCGCCTTCGGCGATCTTGGCAGCACTGCGGCGAATATAGCGCAGCGCCAGCGCAGTCAGCACCGCGAATCCACCGAATGCGACTGCCATGAAGGGCAGCACGGTTGCGACGATGCTGGCGCCGGGCCGGTTCGGCATCCAGGCAAAGTGCGCGATCGGCGTACCGGCACTGTCGGCAACGACATAGACGTGCTCGTTCTCCTTCAGTGCGCTGTCGCCAAGGGTGCGCAGACCCGGCAGGTCGAAGCGGATGCCGATGTCGGAGAGCAGCTGCCCGTCGAGATATTTGACGGTGAGGATCAACGGCTGTCTACCGGAGATCGGACCGGCGAGCGCGGGCAGGTCGGCGACGACACCGGCAACAATCGCTGGCCGCTCCATGAAAGTCTGGAGGCGTTGAACGCCGCGCGGATGACCGAGATTGGTAATGGGGTCGAGCGAGGGCTCCTGATAGTGCTCGTCGCTGTTGGCGTGCGCGCGGCCGCGCAACAGATCGATGACGCGGCCAAGCTCGGCATTGGTAAACAGCGCCGGATCGACGCTCGCGTTGTTCTCGAGCGCGTAGACGAGCTTGTCCTGCCCGTCGGTCACGAACACATGGTCGTGGTCGAAGAAAGTGCTCAGCCGCAAGCCGACGAGGTGGTGCACCCAGTCGCGGTCGAAATTGTAATGAAGCTGGTAGACGACGTCATGCGAGGCGGCGACGTTTTCCAGTTCGCGTAGCACGCGATGTCCGCGGTCGGCGATCGCGTTGGTGAGCAGCAGACGCTCCTGCTGCAACTCGACATCGTCGGCTCGTCCCGCGGAACTCAAGACCGCGACGACGACGCAGACGATCGCGAGCATCACGATGACCGCAATCGGAATCACGCCGCTCGAGGGCAGCAGCGCGGTATCGCCGTGCCGGCGGAATGCTCCAAGCTGGATCAACGCTCTTCGCCACACCGGCGATTCCCCCAAAGACACGGCGTCCATTGGGGACGCACCTTAGGAGGAAGTGCTTGTGAAAGGCTTGTCGCGGTACGGGGAGGAGGTGAGGGGGGCGAGTCGGCGAGGCCAATTCGCGCGAACTCCCTAACGGAAAGTAAATTCTAGCGCGCGGTGCCGTATGGGGGACGAGGAATATTCATGTGAGCGGCACGCAGCGCCGCCGACCAGCGCTCTCTCAGATCGTGAAAATAGGGCTCCCCGGGCTCGATGCGGTAGGACAATTCGGCTTCGCAAGTGTCCCGGCGCGCCACCAGAATATCGATCGGCATGCCGACCCCGAGGTTCGAGCGCATGGTTGAATCCATCGAGATCAGGCCGATCTTCAGCGCGTCGTAGAGATCAACGCTATGCGTGATGGCGCGATCGAGCACGGGCTTGCCGTACTTGTGCTCGCCGACCTGCAGATAGGGTGTGTCGATGGTGCACTCGATGAAGTTGCCCGCGCCGTAGACCATGAACAGGCGCATCCGCTCGCCTTTGATCTGGCCCGCGAACAGAAAGGAGACGTCGAACTGCACGTCGGCGGCCTCGAGCGCCGCCCCTTCCAGCTTGTGGACGCGGCGGATGGTATGGCCGATGCGCTGAGCGGCCTGAAACATGGTCGGCGCGTTGAGCAGCGTTTCGACTTCCTCCGTCTCGGGGTTCTCGATGCCTTCGATCAGGGTGGAAACGACCGACTGACTGAGCGAGAGGTTGCCCGAGGAGGCCAGCGCCATGATGCGCTGACCCGGGACGCCGAAGACGTGCAACTTGCGGAAGGTCGAGACGTTATCGAGCCCGGCATTGGTGCGCGTGTCGGCAATCATGACGAGGCCGTCACGCACCAGAATCCCGCAACAATAGGTCATTGCGACTCAAGGCCCCCGCTGCCGGCGCGCAAAGTTTAGCCGCGGTGACGCGGCGTGCAATGCGGCTGGGGGGACAGAATCTGCTGTCGGTGGACTGCTCGTCAGTTTTGCATCTGCCGTGCGGCCTGATCGACCAACACCTTCACGGCCATCGTCTCCGCACCCCCGCCCCGGCGCGACCCGCGCACCGGCGCGGCTCCGAGATAATCGAGCCCGACCGCAACGCGGACGTGCGCATCGGTCGCGCAAATACCGTTTGCGGGGTCAAACGCGATCCATCCGAGCGTCGGAACGTAAGCCTCGGCCCAGGCGTGTCCGGCATCCTGCTGCACGATGCCATCGGCACGATGGAAATACCCGCCGGCATAGCGCGCCGGAACGTCGAGATAACGCGCTGCCGCAATGAAGATGTGGGAAAGGTCCTGGCAGACGCCGCGCTTGAGCGCGAAGGCTTCCGCAGCAGTCGTCGCCGTGTGGGTTGGATCGGTGTCGTACGTCATCTCGGTGTGGATGCGGCCGAGCAGCGCGTGAAGCATGGCAAGCGCGTCGTCGCCGCGGCTATTGGTATCGCGGGCGAAGTCCACAATTGCGCTATCGGGCTCGGTGAGCGGGGTTGTCCGCAAATAAAGGCTGGGTGGGAAGCGCTCGATCGCGCCGCGAACGACAGCGGTAGTGTCCTGGACGTCGACCTCGCCTTGGACCTGAACGCCGAGCTCGTCGAATGGGCCTTCGGCCGTGAACGTGTGCGTGATGTTGCCGAACGCATCCTCGTGCGCGTCGAGGCGGCAGTCTTCGCTTACCTCGATGCGCCAGTGAATGACGTGTTGGCCATCGTGATTGCGCGGCGTGAGCCGCAGGGTCTGGATCACGCCGTTCGTCGGCGCGTCGTAGCGATAGCGGGTCTCGTGCGAAATGCGGATATGCATGGGGCAATGATAACAGGTGCGGACGCTGCCGAAACCCGATTCAGAGCAGATACTGCTCGGTGATCAGCGCCCCCAGCCGGTTATTGTCGGCAATGAAGGAGCCGATAAATTCGTGCAGGCCGCCCTTGAAGATTTCGTCCATGCGGCTGTTTTCGAGCCGGGTACGGACCTGGCGTGCGTGACGTTGCGCCAGGCCTTGGCGCCCATAGGCGCGCGCGATGTTGTCCAGATGCTCGACGAGGTGTGCATAGCAGCTTGCGAGCGACCGTGGCATCTGGTCGTTGAGGATCAACAAGTCTGCGATCAGCCAGGGTTTCAGGCTCTCGCGGTAGACCCAGTGATAGGCGGTCAGTGCTGAAACGCAGCGCAAGATCGCCGCCCATTGGAAATAGTCGAGCGGCCCGCCGATATGCTCCTGCGGCGGCAAAAGGAGGTGATATTTCACGTCGAGAATGCGTGCGGTATTGTCCGCGCGCTCGGCAAACACGCCCAACCGCGAGAACCAGTAAGCATCGTTGCGCAGCATCGTGCGGTAGGCAGAGCCGTCGAAGCGCAGCGAGCTTTCCTGCACCCAGCGGAGAAAGTTGGCGAACTGCTCGCGCGAGGCCGGGCCAGCGCCGAGTTTCTGCAGCTCGAGCCAGGTGCCGTTGATCGCGTCCCACATCTCCACGGTGAGCGCAGTGCGCACCGAGCGGGCATTCGAGCGCGCGACCTCGAAACACGAACGGATGGAGGAGGGGTTGTCGGGCGAGAAGGCGAGGAAGTCGGTGACGGTCTGCTCGTTCGCTTCCTTGTGCGCCAAAAAGAACGCCGCCGCGCAGCCTGCGGTCGCAACGGCCGACTCCCACTCATTGGTCGTGGCGCCGTCCGATGTCGGCACCGCAGTCAGCCGCTGTGTCGCCTCGATGATGCGCGCGAGATACTCGGCGCGCTCCACGTAGCGCGCGAGCCAATACATGTTGTCGGCGGTGCGCGAGAGCATTAGTTGTCCAGCACCCAGGTATCCTTGGTGCCGCCACCCTGGCTGGAATTGACCACTAGCGAACCCGCTTTCAGCGCGACGCGCGTCAGCCCGCCCGGCACGATGCGGGTGCGGTCGCGGCCGGTGAGCACGAACGGCCGCAAATCGACATGGCGCGGCGCGAGGCCCTCCTCGACCAGCGTGGGCACCGTCGACAGGGCCAGCGTCGGCTGCGCGATGAAGCCGCGCGGATCGCGTTTCAGCTTTTCGCGGAAAGCCTCGATCGCCAGCTTGTCGGCTTTCGGGCCGATCAACATGCCGTAACCACCCGAGCCATGAACCTCCTTCACGACCAGCTCCGCGAGGTTGTCGAGTACATAAGAAAGGTGCTCGGCCTCGCGGCAACGCCAGGTCGGCACGTTCTTCAGGATCGGCTCTTCGCCGAGATAGAACTTCACGATCTCCGGCATGTAGCTGTAGACCGCCTTGTCGTCGGCCACTCCGGTTCCGACCGCGTTGGCAAGCGTCACGTTGCCGGCGGTGTAGGCGGACATCAGCCCCGGCACGCCAAGCGCCGCGTCCGGCCGGAACGAGAGCGGATCGAGGAAATCATCATCGATGCGCCGATAGATCACGTCGACGCGCTTCAACCCTTCGGTCGTGCGCATGAAGACGGTCTCGTTTTTCACGATCAGGTCGCGCCCCTCGACCAGCTCGATGCCGAGCTTGTCGGCGAGGAAGGAGTGCTCGTAATAGGCCGAGTTGTAGATGCCGGGCGTGAGCAGCACGACGGTCGGATCCGCGGCGGCGGTCGCGGGGGCGGCGGATTTCAGCGTCGCAAGCAGCTCGTCCGGATAGTTCTCGACCGGCGCGACGCGGTGGCGCGCAAACAGGTCGGGGAAGAGCCGCAGCATGATCTCGCGGTTCTCCAGCATGTAGGAGACGCCGGAGGGCGTCCGCGCGTTGTCCTCGAGCACATAGAACGTGTCGGAGTCGACGCGCACGATGTCGATGCCGGCGATGAACACGTAGATGTCGTGCGGCACGCGCTGGCCGTTCATCTCCGGGCGGAAGACCGGGTTCTGGAAGATGAGATCCTCAGGCACGATTCCCGCGCGAAGCACGTCGCGCGTCGAATAGATGTCCTTGATGTAGAGGTTGATGGCCTTGGTGCGCTGCTCGAGCCCGCGCTTCAACGTATCCCATTCCTTGGCGGCAAGGATGCGCGGTACGACGTCGAACGGGATCAGCCGTTCGGTCGATTCCGATTCGCCATAGACCGCAAAGGTGATCCCGATGCGCCGAAAGAGAAGTTCGGCCTCGCGGCTGCGCTGTTGCAGAATGTCGGGCGGGATCTTGCCAAGCCAGCCGGCCAATTCCTCGTATGCGGGCCGGGCGAGGCCGTCCGTTCCCTTCATTTCGTCGAACGCGGCCGCCATCGGCGCGAATCCCCCGGCCGGGCGGCAGGCTGCCCCCGTTTATCCATGTTAGGTGCAATCTCCGCGCCAGTGAAAGGGGCTGCGGTCGGAGGTCGACGGCGCCGAACCGGCCGCAACCCCGTTGCCTGGGGATTGGGCTGGCGCTGACTTATCGGGGGGCCATGACTCTCACTCGGAATCTAACCGCCAGTCCTTGCACTTACGCGAGACGGCTTTGGTTCCGGCAGATGCGATCAAATCGCGAGCCCGTAAGAGACGAAGTGTGAGGGACGAGCGAGTTGCCTTTGCGTGAGGGGCGGCTCAGTCTGCTGTGCGGTATCGCGTTGCTGCCAGCGGGCGTCATGCGCCAGAACGACTCATGGGAAGGCACACATGGCAACACACGAAATCCATAAAGCGCGGCCGATGGCCCTGATCGTCGAAGACGATCCGATCGTGCGCGAGCTGGCCGCCGCGCTGCTTGAGGAATCGGACCTGCACGTGATCGAGTGCGAGGACGCCGAGCAGGCGCTCGCCACGCTCTGCAAACATGGCGAGAGCATCGCGCTGATCTTCGCGGACGTGCGCCTGCCAGGCCTGCTTGACGGCGTCGACCTCGCGCTGCGCGTGAAAGTGCTCTGGCCTCGGATCATGATGCTGGTGACGACCGGTTATCCGGGGGAGCGCGTGCAGGCGTTGCCCGACAACGTCATCTACATGCCCAAGCCCTGGCTGGCGCTGGACGTGCTCCGGCAGGCGGAGCAGGCCTGCGATCGGGCGCGCGAGTGGCGCGCGGTTGCGTAGCCTGCTCGTCACGAACTGAATTGGGCTCGCGCTATGTTGGCTTCGGGGTTGCCTTCTGCGCGAGGTAAGCGCCGTGGCTGATGCCAAGCAGCCAAAGAAAGCCATTGGTGTCGTCGCCAAAAGTGGGCATTGCGAGCGCCGTGCCGGCCTTGGCTTCCGCCAGTTTGGCCCACAGGTACGTGAGATAGATCACTGCCAAAAGCACGGTAATGATGAGCTTTTGCAATCTACTGATATCCACTGAGCGGTACGTGGCTTCTTCGTCTCCCAAGAATAGGTCGCTCCAGCTCGCTTCCACTGTTGTTGCGTTCGCCGCCAGAGCGCCGACTACCCGGTGAGTCGCGGGAGGAGGCGGTGGCGCCCCCGCTATAGCCATCGGACCGCTGGTGCTCGACATTCGGGTTGGGGGATTTGCGGGTTCGGCCGAAACAGGGGCCTGAACTGGCATGGCAGGCGGTGGCGCTGTCGTCTTCTTGTTCTCACTGATGAGATTGCTGACGACCGCCGTGCCGCCGCTAATTCCAAGAAGCGCGAGTAACTGAGTCTGAATGACCGGGAAGGCTAGATTCTGACTAGTGTTCCAGATCGATTCCAAGAAGTAGGCGCCCAGAATCAGGACCAGCCACACCACCCATTGGAAACGCGACAGACTGATCCGGTTGCGGTCGTCGATAAGAATACCGTCTACGCGGCCGGCATTGACCATGAGGCCGGCCACAATGCAGAGGGCGATCAGC
>Ga0310810_10003341_pt1 | contig 17490 bp, 17 predicted proteins | sample NCmetagenome_FD_207641 | JGI IMG/M metagenome (GOLD analysis project Ga0310810, IMG submission 207641) | Soil microbial communities from experimental microcosm in Duke University, North Carolina, United States - NC | ecosystem: Engineered > Artificial ecosystem > Soil microcosm > Unclassified ...
GGATACCCGAACACTCTAGCAGCATTACCTTCTTCTGACTTCAACGCAAGGTAGTAGCAAACGATTCCATAGCCGCCCTCGAATCCACCAGGATAGCCGATAAAGAAACCATCGTCGTGAGTGTTCGCAATGTAGATAGCAGGGCCACCGCCGCTGTGACTGGATTTGAACCACATAACACCACTATTAGACCAGAAGCTCGACGGCCTACCGTCTGTTCCCCAGAACTCGTTCACTCCGGTAGTACCCTCAATGGTTCCGTCGGCGTCATTAGTCCAAATACCCATATTGCCCCAGATGTTTGGAGTAGTATCCCAGACATTCTCTGCGGTTAGTCCGACCGACATTACGACAACAATCTCAGGCTTGAATCCGATTCCATCTACTTGGAATCCATTGTTCGTGCCGGACAACGCATGCACTTGCATATCGCCGGCCCGTAGTACAAATTTTCCAGCTTTAGCGGGCATCAGGGAGTCACGTCAACTTTCGGGCCGTGGAAAGTGATGTAGCAACCGAGCCCTTTGGAGCCAGCACCAATTGCTGTGCAATTGATCCAGATCATGTCGTTTAAGAAAACCTTGTTGTTCGGATTCGCTGTAGGCCCGCCAGTGTTGATCGTTCCTAGCCCTGAAGTCTCCGCGCCACTCGGAACCGAGAGAGGCGCAGACAGGATGTTGATACCTCGCGTCATGTTCACTATTTGAATCGTGGTCGCGCCAGTGCCAACAGTTCCGTTGAATGCGCGGACTAGATCGATTTCGGTATCAGCTAGATCATCCTCGACTGTGAAGCGGAATGCGCCGTTGCGAACCTTGTTCGACGTGTTATCGCCGAAGACCTTGATTGCATGAACCGCACTGCACTTCTCGCGCCAAGCTCCGTTCGCGTAGTAGATGAAGCAATTCGTGCGAGAGTCGATAGCAAGTTGTGACTCTGCTGGATCGGGTAGCGTTACCGGATTCAGCCTCTCAATCGCAGTCGGCGTCTTGTTGAGGAGGCGGATACGATTGCTCAGATCATCGAGCTTTGAATAGATGTCGTCGAGCGTATCGGGTGTGAATGCTCTCTGCCTCTTAGCCATTACCCGATTCCTGACGGATCGTAGATTTGCTGGAGGCTAACATCGCAAAGCCAGTTACCTTCGTCATCCGTGTGGAACTCCTGCGCAGTGATCCAGAAGTTCGCATTGATGCGGTGATAGCGAGGGAAGTCGATATCGACGTACAATGCTTCACCGATCATGGGATGAAAGAAAGCTGTCGGATCGAGAGGCTCAAGAAGATCAGGCTTGAGTGTGAGCTTCAAGTCCTTCTGTGGAAAGCGGTCGGGGATACCATTCACCGCAGCCTTGATTTGCTCCGGCCTACGATAACTCCCGCCGAGCTTGACTAGTCGAAGCCAACGGCGGTATGCATCTACGGATGGTGCAAATGTCTTCTGCGCCCAAATGCCAGGACTACCAGGGCCGACGCCAACTGTGTGCGTTGCCATCGGGCCGCTATTCTGCCACTGCAAAGCTACGAGTCCGGGCGAGCTACGTGTAATCTCGTAGATCGGTACAATGCTGCTAATTGGAGCGGTGCGTGCAGGGTTATAGCAAACGAGTGTCTTGTCCCAGTTCATGAAGAAGTCGAAACCGTACGGGTCGTCCATATCTGAGATTGCACGGATATGGTCGAGGATCGTGGTATCGTCCTGGAACATGACAACGTAGCTAAAGTCTTTCAAATCCCAGCCAGTGCCGTCTCCTGAGAATGTCGTATTGATGTTGATCGTACCGTCGTTGCCATCGGCAATGCTGTCGATCAAGTCCGTAACAACTGTACGCTGGTCGGCATTGTACTTGATAGCTTCGGTATCTGTACCCGGTTCGCTTGTCCAAGCGCGCCCCCAACTTTCGGCGTCATCGAGAATTCCTTGTATCTTCGTCTTACCCGCAATCAAATCCATCGCATCGATCAGATAGGCGTCAAACCACATAGGCTGCTCAAGCCACGCCATCCAATCCATACCTTGAACGGAGACGGTACCTTCCTCGTTATTGATTCCCACAGGCCAGTGGAAGCCACCCATGATGTTCGTCCAAAACGCGCCGTCGTATGAGACTTGCAGGCGGAAGTCCGTGCGCTTAGGCGCGAACGCATCGCGGGTAACTTGCTGATTCGAAAGTGCCAGCTTGTAAGTTAGATCGCCAACATCATTCGCGCGATATGCGAAGCGCGGTTCCAAAGGGTTGAACGTACCGACGATTTGGCCTTCGGCATGATCGATGTGTTGCACACGAATGTATGGCCTCATAGTCTAACTGCTGCATTTGTTGCTAGGTTACGCCAGTAGCCGAAGTTACACGACCACTGGAAAAGGAAGGGAGTCACCGTTGGATAGTTAGCTTCCAACGGACATGACCAATCATCCAGCACGAAGTCTCCGTAGTAGACGTTGGAGTCTCCATCAAGCTGCATTTCGATGCGAACGTGCTTCGATAGAGCGGGGATCGTATTCGGCGGAACGATCATGTTCATCAGATTCTTCCGCGCTGTCCAGTAAGCCGTCGTGGACTGCGTTACGATGTGCCCCTCGCAATCGAGAGTCATCTGGCGTACAACCTTGAAGTTATCGAATTGGCCTGGAGCTTCGAACTTTGGAATATCGTCGCCGGTCGTTTCGTAATCCCATGTGAACTTCTCCACAGGATAGAGCGGCTGCGAAGTTAGCTCATTGATCGTAAGCGTGTTAAGCCCGATCGGATCGCGAAGTCGAATCAGGCTAAACACTAGCGCTTCCTATTCCGGTTGACAAACGACTTCTTGTTCATTGCCTGCGTAACCTTCTTCGGATGCACACCGTCAGCATGAATGGTGTTTCTGTCGCCAGTGTTCACGACGACGATACGCGGTCCGACCTTCAAGCCTCTCTGGAAAGTCGAGCTTGGTAGGCCAGCAACGTAACCCTTGAAGGTTCCCGGCAAGTCGCTATCATGCGTGATTCCTGTGCCTGTCGTACGAGATGCAGTCTTCGTTGACTTCTGATCCGGGAGCGATCCTGCAAGCGGATTCTTGAGTCCCTTGCGCGCAGCATCAGCGGCCTTCTGTGCAGCGGTCTTTGCAGACTTTCCGGCCGCGCGAGTTTCAGCGGCTTCCTTGACTGCCTTATCAACTTCCGCTGCCATCTCCTTTTTGAAGGTAGCACCGAAGAGCTGCATTACGTACTTTTCGAATCCACCCTTGAGCTTCTCTTGTGCAGCATCAGCGGAGAGGCCGTTGATAATCTCGTCTGCGATATCGGTACCGTACTTCCGCCACTGAGCAAGCTGGTTGTTGAAGTCGATCTTCGTCGCATCCTTGATATCCTTCTGGCTCCGCTTAACGTTATCCACGAACTTCTTGAACTGCGGCCCAGAAGCCTGCAGCAATCCTTGAACGAACGGAAGTCCCGCAACACCCATCTGTTGAATCTGTTGCACCACTTCCTGTGGCACGCCCTTCTTGATAAGAGCGGCGTAGCCTTCGCGCAACTTCTCGAAGTTGGTAATCTGCATCTCAAGGTCGCGATTCAGCAACTCGATAGGAATCGGGATAGTCTGCCCGAACTGTTGCAGCGTATCGTTGATGCTTTGGAACATGTCACCCATGAAGCCCGAAAGCACCGGCCCCTGGAAAAGCTCACCGAACGTCTGCTTATTCTGCTCCCTAAACTTATCGTAGGTCTGCGCAAGCTTATCGACAACCTGATCGATCTTCTGCTGCATGTTCTCGTACGCTTGTTGAATCGCCTTCGCGCGAGTCTTTGCTGCGGCTGCAGCATCATCCGCTGCGCCACCATCAGGCCCGCCAGCGAGTGACTCCCAATACTTGTCCATCGCAGCGAGATTCTGCTTCGTGAACTGCTTCACAAGTTCTTGGTACTTCTCCATCGCTGTCTTAGGCTTCGCTTGCTGAGCTTTGAATGCCTGTCCGACATCTTCGCCAGTCTTTGGAATAGCGAACTTCTTCAGGTTCGCATTGAAGTCCTTCTGGAACTGCTCGAAGGTCTTGACAGTTTCGCCTGGGGCAAGAGCCGTCTTGAGGTACTGAGCATACGCTGCCTTTACAGGCGCGACTGTGCTTGGATCAGGCGGCTGGAACTTCGAAATGATGTGAACCACTAGCGGAACGGTGATTGCTCCAATTCCTGCTCCCGCTGCTGCGCCGACCGCTGTGCCAGCGCCAGGAATAATTGATCCGAGTGCGCCACCAATCATTGCACCGCCTGCAGCACCCGCTGCTCCCGCTCCGAGGAAGTCCCACAGGCTAGGGTCGCCACCCTTGATAATCTGCAAGACGATGGGAATCGAGATAATACCGATCCCTACCAATCCCATGAGGCCAGCTTGCAATGCGCTAGCTGCAATCGATGCTGCTGTGGCTTCCGCTTCGACCGCTGCAAAGCTCGCGCCGAGAATCTTGAAGTTAGCTGCGAGTGCGATGATGCTGCCGATCATGTTCGCGAGTGTACCGCCGACTAGCAAAGCTGCTGCGGCGAATGCCGCCCAGCGAATAGCTGCACCATCTGTGCGCTTCGAAAGATTCTCGATCCACTTGGCTGCACCGACGAGCCAATCGCTAAGTTCGAGAAGCGCAGGCAAAGCGGCTTGGCCGATGACAATTGCGAACGCCTTCATCTGGTTCACAAAGATCGCCCATTGCACGCCGGGCGTATTCCGCATTGCGTTGAAGGCATCATTGAATTCGTTCTGATCGCCAGTAATGTTCTGGAGAATGTTCTGGTACAGACCATACTGCGTGACGAGGCCCGCGATTGCACGCCTTGCTTGCACGGTGCCTTGGATGCCAGCCTTCGTCAGACCGCTTGCCTTGGAAACCTGGATCAGCCATTCGACAATAGACTTCTGGCTTGTAGCCAATTCCGGTGAAGTCTTGCGGATGTCCGTAATGATGTCGAAGAGTGGTCGCATCCGGCCGCTCGTAGTTTTGACTTCGATCCCCGCAGCATGCAATCCCTTTGCGAACGCCGGGAGGTTGAAAAGCTCCATCGCGCGAGCAAGACCCTTCGCGCTATTCTCCTGGTCGCCGAAGAGGATCGTCAACGTCGAAAGCGCTGCGCCTACATCTGAAAGACCGAGGCCGAGAGTATTCGCAAGCGGTGCCAGAGGAATCATGGACTTCGCGAAATCGCTTAGGCGCATACGACCGAAACGAACAATCGCAAACACCTGATTCATTGTCTGGCCGACATGCTGCAGATTCGGGTCGAAGTTGTTCAGCGTTGTAATCATGGCGTTGGTCGCTTCGTCAAGATCGACCTGACCCGCCACAGCCAGCTTGTTCGCAGTACGCAGAAGATCGAAGCCCTTCGCTGTATCGACAACGCCGTTACGGACGATGTTCATTGACGAGAAAATCTCGTAGGCTGCATCGGACATGTCCTGTGCGCCAGCCGGGAATTCCTTCGTCATGTTGAGGATGACGGCTTGCAACTGCTTGCCGCGCTCTGCAGTCTGCGTAAACGACGCACCGACGTCACGCATCTGCGTAGCTGCAAGATTTGTATTCCTCGAGAATTCTGCAGCGGCAGCACCCGTGCCTGCAAACACTGCAGTACCGAGAAGTCCGCCGAATTGCGCAGTACGGCCAGCATGCGCAAGCGTACGGCCAGCCGTCTCCATCGACTGTGCGCCACGCATACGAGCGGCCATTGCATCCGCACGTCTAGCCTCGTTCATGCGTACGGTCGCGAGACGTTCCTCTTCCGCAAGCAGTTCAGTAAGCTTCAACTTCTGCACGTCAATTGCAGCAGACTCAGCATTGATTGCTGCGAGTGCGCTTTCTCGCTGAACGGTCGTAAGCTTCTCGTTCGCAAGGATCGCATCTTGCTCAACTGCGATCTGCGCTAGGCGCGCTTCGATTGTTTGCAATGCGCTACTCTGGACTCCGAGCATCTCATTCGCTCGACCGATAGCAGCAGCTTGCTCAAACTTACGCGCTTGGATAAGAGCGTCCTGCTGCGCAGTAACTTCCAACTGCATGTTGAGCGCGGCAATCTGCTTTGGCAGTGCGGCTTGTGCGTATGAGATTTTCCGTGCATCCTGTTGGATCGCACGATAACGCAGTTCCGCCTCGCGAAGCTGATCGTCAATCCCGCGACCCCGCATAAGTTGCGGAGTTGGCATTGCTTGGATTCTGGTGAACGCAGCTTCATCGCCGGCGACGTTTGCAACTCTACGCAAGGCTGCACTTTGTGCTGCGAGGTTGCGGAGCTTCTGCGCACCGAGCCCAATGCTCTGTCTCTCCAGAGTATTGATCTGGTTCTGCAGGCCCATGCGCCTTTGCGCAAGTTGCGTCTCTTGCACAGCGAACTTCTGCATGCCGCTACTTCGCATCGCTTCGATACGGTCTTGTGTGCGGCCGATTTGCACGCGGCGATTGGCAAGCGTTTCGACCGCTTGCATCTCGCGCTGTGCGAGCATCGAACGGCGGGCCGCGAATCTTTCCGCGTCCACAGCCATGCGAGCTTCTAGGTTCGCACGATTCGCAGCAAGCCGATTTTCCATAGACGCAATCCGTTGAGCGGTTTGCGCTACTTGCTGACGCTTCGCGACAATTTGATCTTGGACGCGAAGCTGATTGGCATTCGCTACATCAGCCGCGCGTCCAAGAGAAGTAATATCTCGACGCAGACGAGAAAGGTTGGTTGTACCATAGGCTTGAACGCCCAGGATAAGACGGAGTTCACTCGCTCGGAATGCCACGCGCCATCTTCTCCGCTAACCTCTGTTCCGCGTTTTCCTTATTTGTATCCGCAACGCGAGCTTGTTCTGCATCGGCTCTTGCTACGGCTTCCATTCGCATCAACCAACTACCCGGTTGATCGAACAACCCTCCGGCTAGCGGCAACACATGGAAGTGTGCCGCTAGCCGTGTAATCCGTATCCAGCGCTGAACTTCTAGAACTAGCTCAGGCCCGAATCGTTCGTAGGCTCGTTCCCCCCATCCGGCAAGGATGAGTCTGGCGCAGGTGTAAAATCCTCTGCCTTTTCATCCTCCTGATTGAGCTTGTCGATAAGAGATTCAATCTCTGCACCGACCTTCGGGTCGAGCATTGGGAACACAAATTCGGGCTTGCTGAAATCAAGCAGCTTGCCCTGGTCGTCCGTTAGATTGTGGTCAGTAATGCAACGCGGGAAGGAATACTGATTCGACCAGCGATTCAGAACCTTTACGTTCATCTGCTGTGAATCAGTATCCCTAATCCCGCGCTCCATAAGAATCTGAGTCGCACCATCCCGACGCTCAAGCATTTCATCGTATGAAAGCTGACGGAGTTCAACCCATGCTTCGGGCAGAGACTTCAGATCGTGTCGGACCGATTCGATCTTTCTAGTTGCAACTGGCATTCCACTTCTCCTGTTGTATAGTGCGTTGTTACGTAGTCGCTTATCGTTACGCGATGGTGACGGGACTCTTGACACGAATTCGATAAGCATTCCCACCAGCAATGCCAATGCCACGAATTGTAACACCGGCCATGATGAGGTCTGCGAGTCCTGATAGACCAACATCATAAGTTTCATAGACTCCACGGTTAATGTCAATCGACACAGCTTCGGTAGCCGTGGCGAAAGTGTTACCTCCCTTCAGGCTTTCCAGACGGAACGCCTTCTGAGTGGTAGCGACGAAGTTGTCGTACTCCGTCTTGTCCACGAAGTCGAGTTCCGTATTGACAGAGATTTCCGTTTCGTGGAACGCGATGTACGTTGCGCTTCTGTCGTTGACGAGTCTGTTCTCGGCAGACGGATTGTGATTCGCCGTGAATTCGAATCCGTTGAAGTCCCGCACTGCCGATCCCGCAAACGTAGGTGTGGTACCAGCGGCATCGACGTAGACCGAATGTGCGGAAGCTCCAAACAGCGAAGGAGCAAGCCACGTCGGAGTCGGAGGCGATGCGACAACATTATCCTTCTCACCGAACAGTGTTGCGCGGAACTTGAGAACGCCCGCATCCACGAAGAAACCAAGCGAACCAAGTGTGCAACCAGAGTAGCCGAAACCGATACCGTTACGGACAATGGTGATCGATGCGGTTCTCTGCACAGTACCCGAAGCAGCGGTAGAAGTCGAACCCGCTGTGGAGGGGGTGAACGTATACACGCCCGAAGCGAACGCGATATTGTGTCGCGTGCAGTACAGGAGGTACGGCAGATAATTCACGTCGGCTTCAAGCTCCACATCGCCTTCGATGTGGTAGTAACCTTGCGCAACGTCCGACGTCATTACCTGCTGACGAATCTGCGGCGAGAAATACCGATCCTCGTTATATCGGAAGCTCTCCGAAAGAATCGGAATGAATTGCGTTGCGGGTACAAAAGTGCCCTTGACGGTTTCAAACGCGAAACCAAGCCACCCTGCACCAGAAAGTCCTGCAGGCACTAGCTCTCACCCCCTTCCTTTGTCGTCCTACTTCCTTCGCCAGAGAGTGAGACGTTCGCATTCTCCTTGAATGCTTCCGCAACTGTCTGACCCGTACGCTCTTCGAAAGCAGTAACAGCTTCCTTGTCGAATTCGACAGACTTCCCGTTAACAAGGGTGCCAAGCCCTTCAACGTGGTATTCGGTACCCTTCGGAAGCGAATCGTCGTTTAGTTCTACCTTCATGCTTCCTCCCTAGCCATGTTCGAACCTCTCTTGTCCCATTCCAATCCACAGCAATCTTGTTGCGATGACTCCTGGCCCATTTTCTGGGAGAACCATACCGGGTGTTTCCAAAGATACATAGCTGTGAATCAGGCGATCATCGCCTACTGCGAATGGCCCGGTTGCGCGGGCTTCGTCCCGAAGTACACGTACGTCCGGCCTATGGAGAAATTCCACGATACTACTAGCCAACTGCATGTCTTCGATCGTTCGCCGCGCATGCCCAGCTTCAAGGTTCGCATGGTAAACCCACAGGACGAAGACGAAGGTGTTCTCGAATGTGTAAGTCCCATGTATTTCGCGAATCAGTGGCTCGGAGGCAATTTGAATAGCAGGGTACTCGGGAATCAATCCTTCTTCTTGTGTTGCAATATAACGCAGGCCGAGTAGACCAGAGGCCATTTCGAACAACTCTTTGAGTCGAACGAGAATTTGTTCTGGTCTTGTGTAATAGCCCTCCACTACACGAAGATACCCTTAGTAGAAACGAAGCGTCCAGTTGCGGGGTCGTGAATCTGCCGACGAAAAACTCCTCGCGTTACGATGCCGACGCTCGTACCCCGTGTAACTGCACCCCTCGTTGCTAGAGGATTGAACATTCCTGATGCTGGAGTAAACATCGAAGGTGCGGCGACAGCTTCGATAATCGAATCCAGCCACATGCCTGCGATACTTGCTGCCTTGGCTTGCGCTTCCATTGACGGCCCGATAAACTCACGCTTCGGAATTCGATGTGCGCCGCCATCGGGTTGTTCATGGAATGCCCAGTACGGAGGCAACATGCCTGTATCGAAGAACACGCCCTGCGGAGTTGCGCTCCATGCACTTTCGGAAGTTGCCGCATTGAACATGTCTTCGGTGAGGCGTAGGATTCCAACTTGATCTTTCGCAGGCTCTTTAAGTGGTTGCCAAGGTGAACCCGACGGATCGGTTTCCGTTTCGAACTTCATCGCCATATCCGACTCCAGCATTTCTTTCAATGCTTCGGTCAGTGCTTGGCGATTCTCGAAATAGCCTTCCAGCAACGCAAGGTCGTAACTGATTTCTTCGGGGGTATTCTCAACCCATTCGAAGTCGAGCCTTGCAGTAGGCGGGAAGATAACCGACACTTAGAACCTCATGCCCATCGTAAAGACAGGCTCGCTATCCTTCCCAGGATAGAAGAAACTGCTATCGAACGCCGTGTCGGGTGTAACGCCCGGATCGATAATAACGTCACCCGTCTGCACTGACTGCAGCATTGCCATCGCCTCGTTATAGAGACGCTGTGGATACGTTCTATCCCAATCCGGGATTGCCTCTGAATACTTCTTTGCGTAGTAGAACGCTGCAATGAACCGACCCGCGATACCCCGGATAAATCCAGGAGTTGTATCGGGGTCGGTCCATGCAGCGAGTGTTGCAGCGGGAAACGTGCTAGTCAAATAGCCTTTGATAACACGCTCCACATCAGTCTGGTGGCGATCGATTTCCTCGTTGCCATCAGTTGCCTTGAGCTTGTCAGTCGGCAGATGTGTGTTGATATCGTCAAGGTTCGCTAGCACGTTCCCACCTACTTCTTACCGCTCGACTCTTGCGCGGGCGGCATTGCGGCGGCAGCTTCCGGTGCATTCGCCGCACTAACTGCAGCAAGCTCAGAAGCAGCCTCTTCCTCATCGACTGCAGAAAGCGACTGTGCTTCCTGAAGTCTATCGCGAAGATAGTCGATCACGGAACCGTCATAATCTGCCGGTGCCGGGAACTCCTTCTCACGAACCGCACCCGACTCGACAAGTGCATTCCAGTTAGCATCATCGACACCAAGGCCATCCTTAGTGACCTTTGCGCCACGCGCAATGTTAACCGGCTTGTCGGCCGTACCACCGCGAATCGGACTCCATGCGTAATACGCCATCTCTCATCCTCCCTGTTTAGAATGCGCCAGCGCTAAACGCAGTCTTGATGAGATAACCTGCAACGTTGGAGACGATCTTCAGGTCGTACTTCATCGAGACGCGAATCACATCAGCCTTACGATCTTCCTCGCGCCAACGATCCGTAGGCCGAATTCCACCATTCGGATACGACTGAGCAAACGTCTTACCAAACGTCATCGTCAGAAGACCAGGGTTCGGATCAACGATACCGAGCCAAACATCCTTACCCCAGAAGTCCGTGATCGCAGGAGTAGCGTCGATGTTGTTTGCCGAGTTATACACGGAATCGACGTTGATGATCCTACCCTCAAAGCCCGTAAGCAGACGGAATGCATCCGGCTGCGTAAGCCTGAAGTTCTTGAACCGATCCACAACTCGCGGATGGTTCTCGATGTAGGACATGCCCATCGTCGGGATTGCGAGAACATTCGGATACCGCCGCGTAAGGCTCCACACCTTGCGCATACCAGTAAGAATGTCTGCAACCGGATTCGACGTAGACGTAACGCCGTTCGTGTAGTCGTCCCACTGCTGCGCACCGGCAAGCGTAACCGTGCTACCAACCGGATACTGTGCAGTGTCGCGAATGAGCGTCGAAGCCTTCAACTCATGCTTGAGGAGAATCGCGCGAGTGAGAAGCTTCGTCTGGTCTGCATGCGGATCGATTTGCAGAGCGCCACCGAACGACGGATTTGCAAGCCCGCCGAGCGATGAAAGCTGCTGCGTCTCTTCATCATGCACCGCACCCTGCAACGAATGCTCAGAAGTGCGGAACGTATCTTCACTCCACTTCCTACCACGAACCTCACGCGCGATGGTACCCGGCTCGCGGCGATCTTCAAAGATCACCCAGTCAGAGCGGTCGAAAACGCGATACCGACCAGACTGTGTAGAAACCGGAGTAATCGGGAAAAGGTCCGTTCCATAGAGCGATTGATCCTGGAAACCAACCGAAAGGTTGGTAAGAATAGGATCAGTGTAAAGGGTACTCGGATCGTACATTTACTCTTACCTCCCTTCCTAAGCGACGATGTTTCCGGGCAGGAACAGAAGCACGTCAATGACGTCGCCCGCGTTGGTCGCTGGATGACCAACACAAACGCCGACCTGACGGTTTGTAGCAACTGCAGGCTGCGCCCTACCGTTTGCGGAGGGTGCAACTAGCCCGCCAACGGCGATTGCGCCGGTAGCTTCAACTTCCACGATGCCAACCATCTGCACCGACACACCCTTACCCTTAAGAATCTCGGCTGCAGTGACATCGTATTCTGCAACGCCAAGCGGAACATCTGTTGCTGCAGTAACCGGCGTAACTTGCGGATCAGCAGCAGCCGAACCAGCCTTCACAAAACGACGCTTTGTGATTGCTGCGGCAGCATCGAATCCACGACCGAGAACAAAGTTGTGGGTAGCCACTTATTTCCCTCCTTTCTTCTACCGCTGAGGAACGGCTCGCTGATACGCCTCATGAAGTTCAGGATAGCGCTGAGCAGCGAGACGAATAGCAACTTCGTACTCGACCTGATCCTTCTCCTGAATTTCAAGCACTGCCTCGCTGAATGCGATCTTCGGGTCGTCGCTTCGAATGCGACCATCGACCGTCCGCGAAGAACCACTCTCGGAGTAATCGACAATCCCCTTGTCACCGATCAGGTCGAGAAGTTCACGAAGATCGTTCGTATCGACATCCTTCGTCGAGAACTTCTTGTGAACCTCTGCGATCTTATCGACCACAAGCTGCGAGAACCCATACGTTGACTTGTAGCTGTCCTCGCCATTACGAACCGTGAACCGCTGATAGCTCTCAGCGAACATAAGAGCGTCCGACTCGACGCGCGCCTCACGAAGCCGCTCCATTTCCTTCCACTCTTCGGGGAATGCTTCCCGGAAAGTGCGATTGCGAGCGCCTTCATCCTTCGCCTTGCGAAGAGGCTCGATGACCTTATTCAAATCCTCTGCAGCCTTGAGAACTGCACTCTCATCTGCATCGTCTTCGATTTCAACACCGAGCTTCGACGCGAACTTCTTCAGAAGCTCATCCACTTCTGATCCTCCTCTCTCCTGGTCATCCTTCTCATCATCCTCCAACTCGATTCCAAGCTCCGAAAAGTTGAGCGGAACTTGCTGACCAAAAAACGGCTGATTGGTAAGAGCAAGATCGAACGGCACATTCTTGAAATCCTGATTAGTTTCAGGATCGGTCCAGTTCTCCTTATACTCCGGAGAAAGGTAGAGCCATTCACCATTCTGCACTTCATCAAGTGCAGGCTTGGTAAACATGACCTTGTAGTAAATGCCGTCTTCTCGCGGGTCTACATCGAGAATCGTCCCTGCAGCCTTACCTCCCTTTGCCGGGTCCATCGCATGATCGTAGTTAATGATGTGCTGCCTGCCGATAACACCTTCATCGAAGTTCTTTTTGAATTCCAACCCCATTGACGGTGTAATCTCGACAAGTCCGTACTTCGGATGCTGCCACGAACTGTAACGCCAAGCCTTAACCCACTTAACGTTTTCGGGCTCGCCTTCCGAATCCTCGATAACGACATCGCTGAAAGCAATTGCGCTATGCATTGTAGGTGTTTCATTTGCATAGAGTGCCCGCATCTGCCTTACAGCTTCTTCGCGTGTTTCATGGCAGCTTCCATTGCCGCCATGAACGGGGGTTGACTCCCCCTTCTTGTAAACGCAGAACTTGCCATCCAGCTTCTTAACTTCCCAGGGTATTTGGATCACCCCCTACTCTTCTGGTTCGTCGGCGGGAGGCCAAACAGGAGGGTAAGCAATTGGCGGCGTATCTCGACGCCACCCATTCTTGACTGCCTTATCTTCCTGTTCGACGTCAAGGTATACGGGTGCAGGGCCACTTCCAGGTTCCGAAAGTGCCTCTGCCACAAAGCCTTTACGCGCCAATAGAAAACCTCCCTACGAGACACTTTCCGCTCCCGGATTAGTTCCAGTGTTTCCAGTGCCAGTGTGTCGGTTCTTCGCTTCCACAGAGCCTCGGCCATTTGCATTACCGTTGCTGTTGCCGTTGCCGTTAGTGGAATCGATATTGTCCGAAGCGGTAGGATCAACAGCTTCACCAGCAAGCGCTTCATCGCGCTCTTCCTCCGTGATGTAAGGCATGTCGAGAGTCTCGCGATACCAATTCTCTGTCGTGAGAGTCTTCGTGAGGCCACCTTGCGAAAGCAGGTTCGCATGTGCCGATGCCCACATCTGAATATCCTTCGTCTCTCCGACATTGCGCACCCGCATCTGCGGAAACTCTGCAGTATCGAAGTTGTAGCCGACGATCTTCGGAATCAGGTAGAGGTTGAAGATGCCACAGATATAGTTGGCGACGTACTTCATCGCCTTCTGGAACATGTCAACGTGCGATCCCGAAGTTGCTCGACCGCCACCACCTTGAAGACCAAGCAGAAGGAACTGCGCCATGACATTCAGGAGGATACGGCCATCATGGTGTTCGATGGACGGCAGAATGTTTACGGGCTGACCCTCTTGCTTCTCGAAACGGAAAGTGAATCCAGGAGGCTCGACAACGCCAGTCTTCTCGTTGGTGCGCATGTTCGTGACCATCTCCCATGCGGCAGCAACGTCGCCTGACGTGTAGCCATCCGGCAGATTCATAACCGGAATGCCGAGAGCGTTGCGCTCCTTCTGAATTGCATCAATCTTGTAAAGGGTGTTCTTGTAGAACCACGGTTCGTACGCAGTACGCAGAATGGAGCGACCCATAAGATCGCCGCCTTCACCGCCGAACGTGAAGATTAGAACCTTGTCCGTAGAAAGCTCCACCTTATCGGCGTTGCCATCTCCACGGATTGCGTTCTGCGTTACAGTAACCGGGCTACCATTGTCGTCGTACGTGATTCCTTCGATTGTGCTAGCCGGACGCGGAGCAAGACGAGCGAGCATCGTATACTTCTTACGATTCGCTCCAGCACGATTCGGCGTCCACTCGCGAGTCTCCCACACGGGCTCGAGAATTGAAAAACCATCTTCGAACATGTGGAGGATATCTTCAAGCACCAGAATGAACGGGCGTGAAATTCCTTCGAAGATGTTGTAGGAAACGAAATCGTTGATGTCCTTGTTAATCGGCTTGTCATCGAACGGCTGCATGAAGAAATTAGCACCCTGAATCGGCACCTTAGTTGCACGCAGCGAGACATCGACCGTGACATCACTATTCCGCATCTCGCTGAACTGCGTTGCCATCGAACGCCGCGAGGAGAACTTCGGAACGATGTCCGGAATCTTGCCGGGGATGGATGACCCCTGCTCCTTCATAACTTGCGAAGGTACAGGGGTACTTCCCTTCGATTCAAGAGTTGTGTTCCCCATCGGCTTTCTAGGATCGGCGAAGTCTGGCCGATCTTGAGCGAATATGCGGGGGCTAAATCTGCGGGCCATACGAGATGCTTCCGGAGTTAACGAGTCTTGTGTTGTACCTCAAGCTTGTGAGGCTTTCACCTTGACTTGATTGCGCACTATAGACGGCATCCAGGCTCCCGGCGTGGTAGCCCCAGATAAACTTCTCATTAAAGAAATATCGAAGAGCGTCAGGGCCGTGGTCGTCGTAGTCGTGTTGTCCCTCTCTCGCAATCCCTGCACCAGTTGAGCGCCGGACATTGCGTTCGTCGCGCTCGTTAGGAGTGCGAAGATTCTCAAGCTGCCGGATCAATTCTGTGCAGGATCGATCGATGTAGAGCTTAGGCTTCCCGTCATTCTGAACCTTTAGCCAACGCTTCACAGCCTCGATACCGTGAATCCAAGGCGTCACGCGAGAGATAACCGGGCCAAGCATAGTTCCGACTGTGGCATTCTCGTTCGCATCTGCAGTACCACCAAAACGTCCATCGACGTGATATCCTGTAGGGTTCTGGCGAGCAATAAGTGCGAGACAATGCTCCGTCGTAGTCTTGCGCCGAATTTGGTACTCGCGCCAAACGTATACATTCTCGTTGTTGTCTACCATGATGTCAAGGCAAACAGTAGGATCGGCAAAGCCATGATCCCATGCTTGATAGTTTGCCCAGAACGGATTGTAGGTAATGTCGGCAACGTGAACCTCGCGACGGAACTCGTCGTAAATCTTTCCTTCTAGCGCAGTGAACTCGGCACAGTACTCCTGTAGCCAGTGGAACTCACTGACGTTAGCCTTAATAGCTAGAAGCTCTGGATCAGTCTCCCCTCCGGGGAACATGGCTGTATTCATCCATGTCGGGAAACGCCATGATTCGAAACTCGCCCATTCAGGGTCGAGTCCCATCAGGTACATATTCTCGTACCAGTTGTGGCCGCGTGGAGTCGAAGGGAAGATTGCCCAACCGCGCTTATCTGCCAGCGCAGGCTGAATGTACATCTGCCATGTGTCGGGCTTGTGAAGGGCGGCCTCGGAAACAATCACTCCGTCAAGACCTTCGCCAACGAGCGAGTCCTGCTTCTCGGCAGAAACAACCTCAAGCCGTGAATTCCACGGAGTCTCGATTCGCATGTTGCCCTGATCGAGATTGTATGCTTTCTTAAAGCGTCGATCGTTCGCAAAGCCAAGCTTGCGGAAGAAGTCATCGAAGACGACACGGAACTCTTTCTCGCCCAGCTTGTAAGTCGGTCCAACAATCCAGTAGATCGAATCGGGAACGAAGAGTGCCGCAGACATTTCGTGGCCTGCCATAACAGACTTTCCGAAACGGCGACCACAGCATGTGATTCGGTGGCGTGCTTCCGATTCATGAAATAGAAGCTGTGAAGGATGCGGCTCGTAGCCGACTTCCTTGAACAGCTTATACTTGTCGATACCCTTGGTAGCCATGCTCAGTCGTCAACGCGGAACATGAACGGGCCGAGGCGCGGCGTCTCAGGGAAAGCACTGAACTTGATAAACAATCTGTACGCACCTTCCGTTAGTGGATTAGTGTCGATCAGCGGAAGTGCAATCATTCCTTCGTTCTGTGCGCTCTGGTTTGTAAGCACGACAGTCTCGGCTTCGTCGTCGTGATACAAGTCGTACGAGAGTCCAGTGCCGTCGAGTGTAAGGATATTCCCCAGAGCTTCGGAAACCTTGATCGGTACGAACTCAATTGATCCCTTCGTTAGAGTGACCATCGCTGGATCATTCCTCCGTTCCACTTCCTTCCATAGCTACCGCTCCATTTCCTACCAAGCAATGTACCGGAAAGAAGCGCTTTGATAATCGGTGCTCCCGATACCTGGATGTCAAGATAGACCTCTGCTGCATCAAGTAGTTCGCGCTCTTCAATCGCTGTAGGAGCGAGGAGCAGCGGAACTGTAGCTTGATCCGCAAAGGTAACGAAATCGACCGTCGTCGTATCAAGGTCGAGGTAGACCGCATCCGAGTCTGTAACAACACGCTGCTCCGAACCCGATGCCTCGATATCGAAGTATGCGCTGGCCGAATCGATGAACTGCGCGATATCTTGCGACAACGTGGTTAGATCGATATAGACACTCGCTGAGTCGAGAGTCGCACCGATATCCGTCGAGGACGGCTGGATGTCGATATAGGCTATGTCATTGTCGGCAGCGTTTGACTCCTGCTGATCCGTACCGGAGGCTGTAATATCCACGTACGGTGTAGCGGCATCTGCAAATTGCGCAGCATCGGAGCTTGTAACGTCGAGGTCGAGATTAGCTGTCGCTGCATCGACTCCCGCAAAAGCTTGCGTATCTGTGGTTTGCAAGTCGAGATACACACTCGCAGTGTCTTCGCCGGCCTGACTATATGCATCTGTACCAGAGCCTTGCAGATCAACGTATACGGTATCTGCGTCGGCTGCTTGGAACGTGTCCGTGCCTGATGCGACGATATCGACATAGATTGAATCAGCATCGACGAAGATCGCAATCTCTGCG
>Ga0310810_10003342_pt1 | contig 17487 bp, 19 predicted proteins | sample NCmetagenome_FD_207641 | JGI IMG/M metagenome (GOLD analysis project Ga0310810, IMG submission 207641) | Soil microbial communities from experimental microcosm in Duke University, North Carolina, United States - NC | ecosystem: Engineered > Artificial ecosystem > Soil microcosm > Unclassified ...
GCGGGCCGCCGTTCGGACGGATGACGTGGGCGTAGAAGAGCTCGCTGTCCCGCCGGTTGAGCAGCGCGCCCATGAGGTCGGGATCGGGCGTGTGGCTGGTTTCGTCCACCAGGTGCTTGAGGGCGTCCTTGACCCGGTCCCGGACATCCCCCGGGACGTCGGCGGGCCCGAAGGTGACGCGGCTTTCCAGCTCCGCCATGGTGCTGTCGGCGAACAGGAAGAGGACCGCGCTCACCGGGGTGTCGATCGCGCGCACCTTCTCGATCCGCGCCAACCGGTCCTGTTCGATCCTCGACTCGGGAGCGAAGGCGAAGTGCCCCTGGCCCACGAAAACGAGCCCGACCGTGCGTCCACCGATCGGGCTCAGCTGGTAGAGCCGCCCCTGCTGCAGCGTGAACCGGGCGATGTCCCGCTGGAGCACCACGTCCTTGACCTGCGCCACGCGGGAGGCGACCCCCGCGAGCCCGAGCAGCTCACCATAGGTCTCGTCAAACGACTCCGCCGCAGCCACCGGACGGGCCGGCGCGGCCGATCCCGCCGGACTGGTGACCGCGGCGAGCTGGGCCGACGATGTCCGAGGCACGCTGACCACGAGGCAGGCCAACAGACAGACACGTAGCACTCCCGGACCGTGATGGGGCACGGCGCCTCCAGAAACCAGGCTGCGCGGGTCGAGCGCAGGATGTAAGCAGGGGACGACCGTAGTTTGCGGGGCGAGCGTGGCAGGGTCAAGCGTGTCGGCTTCTGCATCGGCCCGCGAGGGTGACGCAATACCGCACGTCCTGGTTCGAAATGCGACAGCCACGCTCGCGGGTGCGACGGTCGGCGGCGCAGCCGCGCCTCAGTGGGCGGAAAACACGACCTTTCCGCCCATGATCGTCGTCGTCACCTTCACCTGCGCGATCTCCTCCGGCGGGATCCGGGTGAGGTCGCGATCGAGCAGCACCAGGTCGGCGAGGTACCCCGGGATCAGCCGACCTCGCCGTCCCTCGGCGAAGACCCCGTAGGCCCCGCCCGCGGTGTACGCCCGAAGCGCCTGCTCCACCGAGATCTTCTGCTCCGGTATCCATCCGCCCGGATTCTTGCCGTCGGCGGAGCGGCGGGTCACCGCGGCGTAGATGCCGAGGATCGGATCCATCGGCGCGACGCTCCAGTCGGAGCCGAAGGCGAGCGGCGCCCCCGAGGCGAGCAGGCTGCGGAAGACGTAGCTGTGCTTGATCCGGTCCGGCCCGAGCCGCTTGCCCGCCCAGTTCGCGTCGTCGATGAGGTGGGCCGGCTGCATCGACGCGATGATTCCACCCCGGCCGAAGCGCGGAACATCGACCGGCCTGAGGTGCTGCGCATGCTCTACCCGGAAGCGGCGATCGCGGGGGCCGTGTGCCCGGGCGAGGCTGTCGTAGATGTCGAGCAGCAGGCCGTTCGCCCGCTCACCGATGGCGTGGACCGCTACCTGGAGGCCGGCGGAATCGGCGGCGCCGATCCAGGCCCGCAGGGAATCCTCCGGCGTACGCAGCACGCCGACCGTCTTGGGATCGTCGGCGTAGGGCTGGTAGAACAGGGCCGTGCCGGACCCAAGCGAGCCGTCCATGTAGCCTTTGACACCCCCGATCCACAGCACGTCGTCGCCCCGTCCGCCGCGCGCGATCGTGTCCGCGACCTGATGCCAGGTCGCGAGCGGAAAGTAGAGGGCGATCCGGGTGATGAGCCGGCCGTCGGCGCGAGCCCGCCGATAGGTCCCCAGATCGAGCCAGGGCACGCTCACGTGGCAGACGGCGGTGACCCCGCGCTCCGCCGCGTAGCGCATCGCGCGGCCGAGCGCGGCATCCCGCTGGGCCGGCGTCGGATCGGGGATCACCTGCTCCACCGGGACCATCGCCCCGTCCTTGAGCACGCCGGTGGGCGCCCCGGACTTGTCCCGCACGACCACCCCGCCGGGAATGTCCCGCATGCTCCGTCCGATCCCGGCCTTCCGGAGCGCCGCGGTGTTCGCCAGCGCCATGTGGCCGTCCAGCCGAAAGACGAAGACCGGATTTTTCGGCGTCACCGAATCGATCCACTGCCGCGACGGGAGCGGTGCGCCGGGCCAGCGCTCGTGATCCCACTCCCCGCCCAGGATCCACTCGCCCGGCTTGCGCTCCGAGACGAACGCCTTGACCCGGCGGATGAAATCCTCGGGAGACGTCGCCGGCCGGAGATCGATGCTCGCGAGCTGGATCCCGCCGTCGATGAAGTGGGTGTGGGAGTCCATGAACCCGGGGGTCACGAGCCCGGCGCCGCTGCTCAAGGTACGGGTCGCGGGCCCCACCAGGCGGGCGATCTCGGCGCTATCGCCGACGGCGGCGATCCGATCGCCCCGGATGGCGACGGCGGAGGCCCAGGGGCGGGCGCTGTCGCCGGTCCAGACCCGGCCGTACACCACCAGGTCGGCGGGATCGTCGGCGCGCGAGGTCGCGCTCCCGCCCGACCCGCAGGCCGTGAGGAAAAGGAGGGAGGCGGCGAGTGCGGGTCGGTAATTGCCCAGCGGCAGCATCGAAAATCTCAGCGAAGTCTGGTGAGCCGGCGGATGGCCTCGAGCTGCTCCAGGGCGCTGCCGCCGGATGCCGCGGGGGCCACCGCAAAGAGGTCGCGGATGTCGAGCAGGATCTCCAGCATGAGCTGGTCGCGCATGTAGGCGCTCTCGAGGTCGATCATCCGACCGTCGTCGCCGGACGTCCGGGCGCGGTCGTAGGATTCGCGGTAGATCGACTCGAGGTTGGCGAGGATACGGTCGCGGGGGCGCATGGTCGGGAGGGGCTAGGGGTGAGGGAAAGGTAGGGGGAAAGGAGAAGAGGGAAAGGTGAGCGTCGCATTTCGCCCCTTCACCCTTCCCCTTTGTCCCTTCCCCTCCATCTTCCCCTCATGACTCTCACCGGCCGCACCGTCCTCTTCTTCGCCGGCCCTCTTTACGAGGACCTCGAGCTCTGGTACCCCAAGATCCGGCTGGAGGAGGAGGGAGCCCGGACCGTGGTGGCCGGCACCGGCGAGAAGACCTATCAGGGCAAGCGCGGGTACCCGCTCACCGTGGATACCAGCGTGGACGAGATCTCGTCCGGCCGGTTCGACGGGCTCGTGATCCCCGGCGGCTACGCACCCGACATCATGCGCCGTTCGCCCAAGCTGCTACAGCTCACCCGCGAAATCTTCGAGGCCGGCAAGCCGGTCGCCTTCATCTGTCACGCCGGGTGGGTGCCGATCTCGGCCGGCATCGTGCGGGGCAAGCGCGGCACCAGCGTCGGCGCCATCAAGGACGACCTGGTGAACGCCGGCATGCTCTGGGAGGACAGTCCGGTGGTAGTGGACGGAAACCTGATCTCATCCCGCACGCCGGCCGATCTGCCGCAGTTCATGCGGGCGCTGATCGACGCCCTGTGTCGGCAACCGCCCCGAGACTAGAACACCCCGCCCATGTCCCTCACCGAAGACCAGCGCCGGGTCGACGCCTGGATCAGCCAGTTCGAGGAAGGCTACTTCCATCCTCTCACCAACCTCGCCCGGTTGACGGAGGAGGTCGGGGAGCTCGCCCGCGAGATCAACCACCGCTTCGGACAGAAGACCAAGAAGAAGGACGAGGCCGAGGGCGACCTCGGCATGGAGCTGGCGGATATTCTCTTCGTGCTGATCTGCATCGCCAACCGGGAGGGGATCGATCTCGACCAGGCGTTCGAGCGGATGATGGCGAAGGTCGAGAGCCGGGATCGGGACCGGTGGACGAGAAAAGCGGCTACTCCCAATCTCTAGGCGCGCTCTCCAGCTCCGTCAGCAGCGCGCAATAGCTCTCCCACCGATCCGGCGCGATCGCGCCCTGCTCCACCGCCTGGAGGATCCGGCACCCCGGCTCGGACCGGTGTCGGCAGTCGCCATAGCGACACTCGCCCAGGAAGGGCTTGAAGTCGGCGAAGCACTGGTCCAGCGACGCGGGATCGATGTCCCACACGCCGACCTCGCTGAATCCCGGGGTGTCCACCAGGTAGCCGCCCCGCTCGAGCGGCAGCATCACCGCCGCGACCGTGGTGTGCCGGCCCCGGCGCACCCTCGTGCTGACCGCGCCGGTCCGCAGCCGGAGCCCGGGCTGCACCGCATTCAAGAGGCTGGACTTTCCGACCCCCGAGGGGCCCGTCACGATCGACGTCCGTCCGGTGAGCGCGGCCTCGAACTCGGCGAGCCCGGTGCCCTCAACCACGCTGGTGGCGAAGACGGGATAGCCGGCATGGCGACAGCGCTGGATGACCTCGGTGCCCGCGGCGAGATCCACCTTGTTCACCACGACCGCGGCGGCGATGTCGTTCGCTTCGGCCACGACGAGCAGGCGGTCGATGAGCTGGGGAATCGGAGCGGGGTGGGTGGCGGCGGTGACGACGAAGACCTGATCCACATTGGCGGCGATCGGCCGGATGCCGCGACCCTCGGGCACCCGCCGCTCCAGCACCGTGCTCCGGGGCTCGATGCCGACGATGGCGTGCAGCGCACCGCCCGGCTCCGGCTCCAGCCGGACCACGTCGCCCACCACGACCTTGGACGTGTCGCGCTTGGCCTTGCCGCTCAGGACGGCGCGGATCTCGCCGGCGGGGGTGGCCACCCGGTAGACCGAGCCGTCCCGCTCCAGCACGGTGCCGAGTGGCGCCGTTACCACTCCCGGGGAGTCCGGGCGATCGCCTCGTCGAGCGCCGCCTTGACGTCGTAGAGCGAGAGCGCGCCCACCCGCTCGGTCGCCTCCTCCAGGGTCCGGCCCCAGGCGAGAACGTCGGTCTCGACGTGGCCGATCGGCCGGTCGCCCGCGGGCGCCCAGCGCACGAACAGGAGCGAGGCCCCGAAGAGCCCCCGGATGTCGGGCTCGTCTTCCACGTAGATCGCCACCGAATAGGCCTGGCCGTCGCTGCCGCCGAAAGCGGCGGCGCGCTCGTGCTTGGCCATGTACCCGCCGAGCGTCAGCTCGCTCGACGTCCCGGCACCGATTCGCGTACGACGTTCCCCAGGATGAAGGCGATGTTCGCCGGCCGCTCGGCCAGGCGACGCATGAGGTAAGGATACCATTGGGTGCCGAAGGGGATGTAGACCCGCATCCCGTACCCCGCGCGCCGGAGCCGGTCCTGCAGGTCGCGACGGACCCCGTACAACATCTGGAACTCGAAGCGCTCGGCCGGGATCTTCTGTGCCTCGACGAAGCGCCGGGCCTGCTCGATGATCCGCTCGTCGTGGGTGGCCAGGCCGGGGTAGTTCCCCGCCACGAGGAGGCGCTCCATCAGGGTGACGTAGTTGCGATCCACGTCGGCCTTGTCGGGGAAGGCGACGTCCTCGCTCTCGAGATACGCGCCTTTGCAGAGCCGGACCCGCGCGCCCAGCGCGATGAGTCCTTCGATGTCCCCGGCGCTCCGCCGCATCATGCTCTGGATCACCACGCCGCAGTGCTTCCCGTACTCCGGAAAGAGCCGGCGGGTGAAGAAGTCCAGCGTGCGCTGGGTGTAGTCCGAGCCCTCCATGTCCAATCGAACGAACGCGCCCAGTTGCCGGGCCTTCTCCAGAATACGGACCATGTTGGCCTGGCAGAGGTCCTCGGCGATATCGAGTCCCATCTGGGTCAGCTTGACCGAGACGTTGACCTCGACCCCTGCCGAGGCCATATGGTCGAGCATCGTCAGGTACTGGTCCCGCGCGGCGACCGCCTCCGCCTCGGCGGTGACGCTCTCACCCAGCAGGTCCAGCGAGCTGGTGATGCCCCGCCGGGCCAGCTCCCGGGCGGCCTCCACGCCTTCGTCGATCGTCTCGCCGGCCACGAACCGGCTGGCGAACCTGCGCGCGACGCCGTTGCGGCGGACGAAGTTGAAGACCCCCCGGCGCTCCGAGAGCCACAGGAGTCCCTGACGCACGAACACGATCGGCCTCGTTGGGTGACGAACCGCCGGGAAGGTAGCCGATGGGAGCCCCGGCGGCGAGGGCACCGTGCGGGGTTGAAAGTTTATGCACGGCAAAGACTAAGCATCGCGGCCGGTGTGATTCGCGACACGGGTTGGACGCTCGGTGGGGCGGTAAGATGATGCCCTATGCCAGCCGCGCGCCGCCGCAAGCCTGCCCCCGCCCCGACCCCGCCGGAGGAGTCCGCCGCCTCCGCGGGCCTGCGATACGTGACCGACGCGGCCCCGGGCATCCGGCGCCAACGGGCGGGGAGCGGCTTCAGCTACATCGGAGCCGACGGCAGCCGGATCACCGATGAGAAGACCCTCCAGCGGATCCGGAAGCTCGCCATCCCGCCGGCCTACACGGACGTCTGGATCTGCCCTTCTGCCAATGGCCACCTCCAGGCGACCGGCCGGGACGCCCGAGGGCGGAAGCAGTACCGCTACCACCCGAAGTGGCGCGAGGTGCGCGACGAGACCAAGTACAGCCGCATGGTGGCGTTCAGCGAGGTGCTGCCGAAGATCCGCGCCCGAGTCGACGCCGACCTGGGGCGTCCGGGGCTGCCCCGGGAAAAGGTGCTGGCCACGGTGGTCCGGCTGCTCGAGTGCACCAACATCCGGGTGGGCAACGACGAATACGCGCGCGCCAACGGGTCCTACGGCCTCACCACGCTCCGGGACAAGCATGTCGAGGTCTCGGGCGGCAACCTCCGGTTCAGCTTCAAGGGCAAGAGCGGCAAGACCCACGAGGTCGAGCTGTCCGACCGGCGCCTGGCCCGCATCGTCCAGCGCTGCCGCGATGTCCCCGGCGAGGAGCTGTTCCAGTATCTGGACGACGACGGCGCCCGGCAGACCGTCGGCTCGGGAGACGTCAACGACTATCTCCGGGAGGTCAGCGGCCAGGAATTCACCGCCAAGGACTTCCGCACCTGGTCGGGCACCCTGCTGGCGGTCACGGCGCTTCGGGAAATGGGGCCGATGGACACCGACCGCGAGGCGAAGGCGGCGATCGTCCAGGCGGTGGACCGGGTCGCCGAGCAGCTCAACAACACCCGCGCGGTGTGCCGGAAGTACTACATCCATCCCACCGTGCTGGAGTCCTATCTCGCCGGCACCATGTTGAGCGGTCTGGGCAACGGGACCCGCTCGGCGGCGGCGAGCACCGCGCTGACCCACGAGGAGAAGGCGCTCGTGCGGCTGCTCACCCGCCGACAGTAGTGCCGGCGCCTCCCATCGAGTCTCGATCCGTCGGGATGGTGCGATATCGCGCCTCCACCAGGCCGAAGATCCCGAAGGCGACCAGCCCCAAGGCCACCAGGCCTAGCAGCCAGCCCGACGAATACTGTCGGCCCAGAATGCGCAGCACCTCTCTGATCCCGCCAGCGCGAGAGGGGTCGTAGGCCCGGGCGGCCTGGACCACGAGCACGCCGCTCACCCCCAACACGATCGCCCGCGCCGCCAGGCCGAAGCGGCCGACATGGATTGCCCAGTGACCGTTGTCGCCCAGCCCATCGAGCCGCCAGTCGCGCCGGACGTCGCCCAGCAGCCCGCGGTACATCTGGATAATCGCGACAACCACGAAAATGATCCCCACGGAGCCAACCAGCTCCACGCCGAAGGGCACCTGAAGACCCTCGGCCACCAGCTGCTCGTCCGCATCGCGCATCGTCACGCCGCCACTCAAGACGCTGGGCAGACCCAACGCCAGCCGTCCCCCTTCGACGGCCACCGCGAGCTGGGCGAGGGCGGTCACCAGCTGGCCGAACCGATTCACCAACCCGACGAGTGAGGTTCCGTTGTGGTACGGATCGAGGAACACCTGGGCGAGAAGCCAGATCGTATAGGCTCCCAGACCGACGGCGAGGGCGGCGAGCAGGACCCGGCCGAGAGGCTGGTGCAGCACGAAGTGGTAGACGCCGCTGGTGTCGGTGATGGCGCCACCCAGGCGAAATGCCGCGGCGGTGGCGAGGAGGCCGATCGCAACGTAGACGACTGCCCTGGCGACGATCCCGACGCGGGCGATGCGCTCCAGGCTCCGGGAAGGCAGGGCCATGAATAGATGATGGCCCCGGAACGACACCGCCGCCGTGCGGCGGCGCACGGCGGCGGTTGGGGAGTCGGTCGACTAGGGTCTGGCGCCGGACATGTAGGGGTATCCGCCGCCACCACCACCCCCGCTGCCACCCCCTCCGCCTCCTCCCGTCCCACCACCACCGGTGCTCCCGCCGTCGCCGGAGGCCGCCGTGACCGTAATGGTCCCCTTCATGATCGTGGGATGGATCTGGCAGTGATAGGGAAAGGTCCCCGCCGTCGTGAACGTGTGCTCAAACGTGCCGGACGACTTCTGTCCCGAGTTGAAGGTCGAACCGTCGTCCGACGTCACCGTATGGGTCTGGCCGTTGGAATCCCAGCCCCACGTCACCGTGCCGCCCGCGGCAACCGAAAAGTTCACGGGGTTGAACAGATCGTTCTGTACCAGTATGTCGCTGGATGGCGGCGGGGGATTGTTGGACGTGCCGCCCGAGCTGCTCCCGCACCCCGACGCCAGCAGCACCGATGCCGCGCAAAGCGTCGGCATCAGCCATTGAGTTCGCATTCACACCTCCGGTTGGGCCCAGGCACTCGGCCGGGCGACTACCCGGATCTTAGGGACCCTCTGGCGGACAATCTTGGATAGCCGTAGGGGGTTTGCAAGTTGGGAGCGTCAGGCGAGGCGCATCCGCTGGAGCATGTCGGCGAACCGGGGGTCGCCCCGCAACGGGTCGAAATCCGGCTCGACCTTGAGATACGCCAGCCACCCGCGACGGTCCTGATAGGCACGCTCCAACCATTCGAAGGCGGCATCGATCTCGCCGAGCTCGATGTGCACCATCGCGAACGCGGCCGGATTGACGTAGCGATCCCGAGTCCATCCGGTCAGCTGCTCGAGCACCGCTCGCGCCGCGATCACGTCACCCCGGCGGGCCGCCACCCGCCCGAGGCCGGCGGTGGAGAGCGCCGGGCTGTCGGAGTTGGCGATCGCCTCCCGGAAGGCCGCCTCGGCGGGGCCGAGCAGCTCCATGGAGAGATACGCCAGGCCGAGCAGCCGGTGGTTCTCCTCGGCGGTCGGATTCATCTCCACCGCCCGGCGCAGGTGCTCGAGCGCGAGCACCGGCCGGCGGGCGTAGTACTCCAGCCAGCCATTGCCGCGACGGATCGAGACCGACGCCGGGTCGAGCTCCATGGCCATCCGGCCCTCGGCGATGGCCTCTTCGGTCCGGCCCATGGCGAGCAGGAACCAGGAATACCACTGCCGCGCCACGCTGTAGCGAGGGTTGAGCTCGATCGCCCGGCGGAACTGGTGCCCCGCCGCGGGCCAGTCCCAGTCGTAGACGAAGGTGACCCACCCCAGCGACGTGTGGGCCTCCGCCAGGCTTTCGTCCAGCTCCAACGCCTTGAGCGCCATTGCCTTGGCCCGCTCCATCCCCTCCTTGACCGGGGCGCCGCGGTAATCCAAGTGCAGGGCGTACGAGTCGCTGAGTCCGGTGTAGGCGAGGGCGTGCCCGGGGTCCTGCGCGATCGCCTGCTCGAAGTACTTGATCCCCTCGCTGAGCGCCGCCTGGGTGCGGCGGTTCCACCAATAGCGGCCCTTCAGGTAGAGATGGTACGCCGCAGGGTTCGAGGTGTACCGGGCCGGCGGCGCATCGCCGAGGTCGCGCAGCAGAGTCGTGCGCAGGGTGCTCACGATGGTGCGGGCGATGTCGTCCTGGATCTCGAACGCGTCGGCCATCGCGCGGTCATAGCGCTCGGACCAGAGGGTTCGTCCATCATCTACGCCGGTGAGCTGGACCGTCACCCTGAGCCGAGCGCCGCTCCGCCGCACCGTGCCTTCGAGGACCGCGCTCACGTTGAGCCGCCCGCCCAGCGTGCGGACATCCTCCCGCACTCCCTTGAGGGCGAACACCGACGTGCGGGACGCGACGTTGAGTCCTTCCACCTTGCCCAGGGCGTGAATCAGCTCGTCGGTGATGCCATCGCTCAGGTACTCGAGCTCGGGATCTCCCGCGGTGTTCACGAAGGGGAGGACGGCGATGGTACGCGCCGCGGACACCAGCGGCGCCTGCTCCGGGGCGGGCGCGCTCAGCGCCTCGGCGAAGTCGCTCATGGAGGCGAACCGATCCCGGGGTTCCTTGGCCAGCGCGCGGGTCAGCGCCCGCTCCACGGCGCCGGGTACGTTGGGCCGCCGGGTGCCCACGGGTACCGGCGTCTCCACCGCGTGGCGCGCCATCGTGGCGCGGGCGCCGCTCCCGGCGAACGGCGGCTCACCCACCAGCATCTCGTAGAGCACGCACGCCAGGGAATACTGATCGCTCCGCCCATCGAGCCCCCGCTCGGCGGTGGCCTGCTCCGGACTCATGTACGCGGGCGTGCCGACGGCGAACCCGTGATCGGTGACGTAGACGTTATCGCCACTGGCCGCCGTGAGGGCGGTGGCGACCCCGAAGTCGGCCACGACCGGCTCCCCCTCCTGCAGCAGGATGTTCTCCGGCTTGATGTCCCGGTGGACCACCCCGTGCCGGTGGGCATACGCCAGCGCCCCGGCCACCGCACGGGTGATCCGGAGTGCCTCCTCCACCGACAGCGGTCCGTTCGCGAGCCGGACCCGGAGCGACGACTCGCACCCGGCGTACGGCATCACGAAGAAGAGGTGGCCGTCGCTCTCCCCCGAGTCGTGCAGCGGGAGGATCTGCGGATGGGAGAGCCGCGCGGCGATGCGGATCTCCCGGAGAAAGCGGCCCGGCTCGTATCCCGCGCCCGGCTTGGGGTGGAGCACCTTGAGCGCGACCTTGCGGCCGTACTTGAGATCCTCCGCGAGGTACACGCACGCCGCGCCGCCCCGGCCGATCTCCTCCTCCAGCCGATACCGATCGGCAAGAGTGACGGGGTTGGGATGCAGGAGATCGGGGAGGTTGGCCACGTCTGAAAAATAGCATCACCTCCAGGGGCCGCCGGGTCCGGGGGTCGGGCCATCGCTCACGGTGGAGCCGGACGATCCTGCTATCCTGGCGATATGCGGGCAGGTCTGAACCTCAGTGCCGCCAGATGGATGGAGGGTTTATGGCAAGGAAGTACAGCAAGGGTGCCAGCAAGTCGGTGAAGAGCGCCATGCACCGGCGCAAGAAAGGCACCCTCAAGCGGGGGAAATCCGGCCACGGCGGCAAGGTGAAGAGCCGCAGGCAGGCCATCGCGATCGGTCTGTCGGAGGCGCGGAAGAAGGGCGCCAAGGTTCCGCCCAAGAAGTCCAGCTCGCGCAAGAAGTCCTCCTCCCGGCGCAAGTCGTCGTAGGCCTTGCCTTTGGGGCCGGTGTCGTGGATGCCGGTCGGCCGGTGGGTCAGATCACGGACCGCGGACGCCTGTCAGGCCTACCGTTGAGCCAGGTTGGATCCGGTAGTGCACCGTTACCTCAACACGAGGCGTCTATGCTCTGGCTCGCGGTGATTCTGGTGATTGCGTGGTTGTTGGGGTGGGGCGTCTTCCACGTCGCCGGCGGACTGATTCACATCCTGCTGGTCATCGCGGTGGTCGTCTTCCTCATCAACTTCATCAGCGGGCGCCGCACGGTCTAGGCGCCTGAAGATCAGTCTGACCCCGCTCGCCGCCGCTTGGGGCGGCGAGCGGGGTCGTCGTGGCTGGACCGGTCGCCTAGCTGACCGCCGGCTCCCGCAGAAACCTGAGCGAGCCCGGCGTGGTGAGGAGATCGCCGGTCTCCAGCAGGGTCTTGAGGCCGGAGAGGATCATCGGCCAGCCGCCGTAGAGCTCGCCGTTCGCCATTTCGCGGAGCTGGTCGTGGGTGACGGTGAGTCGGCACGAGTCGCCCACCGGCTCGATCTCCCAGGTGACCCGCGAGGTGCCCTCGGCCTTTACGTCCTCGCTCCACAACGCGCGAAAGCTCTGCACTAGCCGGCGCGGCGGGTCGACCTCGATGTTCTCTCCCTCGGCGATCGGCATGTCCGGCGCCACCGTGGCGCTACCGGTCCGACTGGCATAACTCGACCCCACCGTCCAATCCGAGTACGCGCCGACGCCGAAGGTGTACTTGGCCCGCATCTCGGGGTCGACGATCGCCTGCCAGAGCCGGTCCGGCGTGGTCTTGATGTAGATCTCGAACACCTTTTCCATCTGCGCCTCCAGGTCGTCTTTGAGGCCGCTCAGCATGGCGGCCCACGGTAGGGTGTACTTGTCGATCCAGCGGTCGTGGATCAGGCGAATCGGCACCGGGTTGAGGTAGTGCAGCTTTTCCCGGCCCCGGCGGCGCGTCACCACCAGCCCGGCCTCTTCCAGCACCCGCAGGTGCTTCATGACGCCGAACCGGGTCAGTGCGAGCCGACGGACGAGGGCGCCGAGGGTCTGGCCGTCATCCTGGAAGAGGGCGTCCAGGAGGGTGCGGCGCGACGAGTCGGCGAGCGCCTTGAACACGGCGTCCTGATCCATGGCGGACAATATGTGACCTTTTAGTCACCTGTCAAGATGCGGACTGGCGCCGCCTCGGGGATCGCTGCTACCCTGGATCGGCAGCCACCATTTTAGGATCGGACTACCACATGATCGGACGAATCGCGCTCCTGGCCCTGGCATTCGCGGTCACCCCAGTCGTCGCCCGCGCCCAGCTCCCCGACACCCTTCCCCGCCAGGTCCCCGCCGGCCCGGGTGACCTGGTTGCCAAGGTGGCGAGCGTCTGCCGGATACAGATCGCGCCAGCCTACCGCTATCTCGGGGGCCAGCGGTTCGTCCTGCAGGAGACCGCGGACGCCGAGCAGCACTTCTACGCCCGCGCGGACTCGAGCGGGAAGATCATGCAGCTCTACTGGTTTCAGGTGGAGAGCAAGCTGACCGGCCATGGCCCGGGCTATAACTACAGCCGGGACACTACCATCACCATCAACGATCTGCCCTTTTCGGTGAGCCTACGCGAGGCTCGCGGAGACGCGGACCCGCCGCCCGGCAGCGACGGCGCGGCGATGATGGATTTCGTCCAGGCGGCAGGGTTGAGCTTCCCGCCCATGGGCCGGCCCCTGCGGATCGTGCACACCGCCAAGCCTGGGGCACGGCAGGAGCTGATGGTCATCTATCTCGAATCGAAGGCGATGGCGAAGAGCGATCCCACGTTCGACGGCGTCTTCAAACGGGGCAAGCGGGCGCTCCGGTTCGTGGCCTGTCACTGAGGCGCCCTCGGCGCGAGATCGAACGTCCCCTCCAGTGACCTCACCCACCACGCTCCGGTCCGGCTTCGCTCCTCCGGCGTGCTGAACCGGTAGTCGTAGAGCGCCGCACGGACGTACTTGGGCGGCGCCCCGGCGAACGGGTTGCTGCCCATCAGGGCCACCACCTCCGGAGTACCCGCGCGGAGTCCGTCGGCCAGACTCGTGAGCCATCCCAGATTGCTGCCCGGCCCCAAGGCCGCGAACCAGAGCTGCCAGTCCAGACGAGGTTGATAGGGCGCCACGAAGCCCGGGCGCCGCGTCACCTCGCCGGGCTTGTAGCGGAACCCGTACGCCTCCCACTTGGTGCTGTCGCGGCTTCCCTCGAGCACCAGCTCCGGCCGCCTGGTGGTCATCACCCGAAAGAGTCCGTAGCCGTTGACCGAGCGGAACGGCTCGACCCACCCCATCACAGTGTCTCCCCAGCCCGGCCACCACCGTGTGCCTCGGCCGTCGGGCACCGTGAAGGCAACCTCCCGAACCAGGCTCAGCATGCTGAGGCCGAGCAGCAGCGGCGCGGCGATCATGACCCAGGGCCGGCGCCTCGGCAGGCCGTCGCTGTCCCGGTCATCCCAGATGAGAGGCGCGTCGCTCAATGCCGGCAGGCAGAGCACCAGCGTCAGCAGGTTGAAGAAGCCGTAGTTCCCCGTGGCCGCGATCCCGACCTGCAGCAGCGCGATTGCCAGGACCCCGACGAGGCGGGGCCGGCGGAATCGCGTGGGCAACAGCAGGAGCCAGGGCGCGCCCGCCTCGACGGCCAGCGTGCCCCAGGTTAGTGCCTGGCGCATCCACTCCGGCCAGTGGTGCGCGTACCAGGCCGTCCAGGGCGGCAGCGGCTGGGTCTCGAAGTGGAAGTCGAGGGCGGTGCCATATTGCCAGGTGGGGTCACCGCTCAGAATCTTGGTGACGCCCGACAGGAACATCAGCTTGAACAGCAGGAATACGAGCAGCCATCGAGCGCCGTCGAAGACCAGTCCAGTACCCGAGGAGTCGGCGGGCCCGACCGGCTCGGAGACAAGAAGAAGGGGCGGCGGAGAGACTCGGCGCGGGAACCGGGGCGGAGCCCACAACACCGCGAGAAGTCCGGTTTCGAGCAGCAGGGCGTCCCACTGAAACGACAGAAAGTCCTGGCCCACCACCGACAGGGACAGGTACAGCAGCCAGAGGAGGATGAGCAGCAGGCGGGGCCGGACGCCCAGCATCAGGAGGAGGCCGAGCGCGGCGCCGGTCCAGGCACCGATCAGGAGCGCGGTATCGCTCGCGTCGAGCCAGAAGAGCGTAGGGAGCAGGCGATAGGCGCCGGCGCCGTAGTTCGAATGAACCCAGTCGAGGAATCGCTCGGCCGGAAGGATCCCGTGTTCGCCCACCAGTCCCCTGATCTGCACCGCCAGGGAGGCGAAGGCGATCAGGTAGACCAGGCCCAGCAGACGGAGAAACAGCCGCCGGGTGAGCATGGTGGCTCACATCCGGTCGGCCCGGCGGATCAGCCCGGCGTGCGGTACAGGTCGGGGAAGCGTCGGCGCAGCTCCTCCAGCTTGGGCGCGTCGTTGATCACGATGTACGGCTGGTGCGGGTGGTGCACCAGGTAGTCCTGATGGTAGTCCTCCGCCCGATTGAATGCGTTGAGCGGGGCCACCTCCGTCACGATCGGGCTCCGATAGACCTTGGCCTCTCGCAGCTTCGCAATGTACTGCTCCGCCGCCTTCCGCTGGGCCTCGGTCCGGTAGAACACCGCCGACCGATACTGCGTCCCCACGTCGGGGCCCTGGCGGTCGAGCTCGGTCGGATCGTGCGCCACCGTGAAAAAGACCTGGAGCAGCTGGTCGTAGGATATCCGCGCCGGATCGTACACTACCATCACCGACTCCGCGTGGCCGGTCCGGCCGGTGCTGACGTCCTCGTAGCTGGGCGAGGCAACCGTCCCGCCCGCATACCCCGACACCGCCGTCGATACTCCGACTAGGTGGTCGAAGACCGCCTCGACACCCCAGAAGCAGCCACCGGCGAAGACCGCCGTGTCGGTTGCCGCCGAGATCCCTACCGGTGCGGGCTCGGACGCCATCGCGGCCGGCTCCGAGGCGCGCACCGACGAGGGCCGGAACCCGGCGAGGTAGAGCAGCATCAGCGCGGGCGCGATCGCGCCGGCGGCGAGAACGGGAAGGAAGGAACGAGACTGGGCCGGCATGTCGCACTCGGGTGTGGGAGACGGCCTAAGAACGTCTGAGCGGGTCGGCCGGTTCTCTGCGCCGCGGGCCATGAGATGGCTGTACAGCGTGTTGAACTACGAAGATATCAGGTTGTGCGGCAACGGCATAGGACAGTAATCACAGAAAACACTTGACAAACTGTCATAAACCGCACATGATTGGGTATCCTCGAACCGGAGCTGCCCCGATGCGGTACCCGCTGCCTTCGACCCTGCTTCTCCTCACCCTCATTCCGGCGGTCGCGGCCGCGCAGAACCCGCCGACCGACCTGTCCGACCCCGAAGTCGCCCACGTCGCCGTCACGGCCGACAACATCGACATCGATTTCGGCAAGCTGGCCCTGTCTCGCACCAAGAATTCGGAGGTGAAGAACTTCGCCACGATGATGGTGCGGGACCACACCGGCGTGAACGAGAAGGCCGTCGCCCTGGCCAAGAAACTCGGCGTCACCCCCAAGGACAACGCCGTGAGCCAGTCGCTGGAGTCCGGCGCCAAGGACGCCAAGGCCAAGCTCGATCCGCTCAAGGGAGCTGCCTTCGATCAGGCCTACATCGAGCATGAGATTGCCTATCACCAGGCGGTGCTCGATGCCCTCAATCAGACGCTCATCCCCACCACCGAGAACGCCGATCTCAAGGGGTTGCTCACGCAGGTGAAGCCGGCGATCGAGGCGCACCTCGCGTACGCCAAGAAGATCGCCGAGACCGTCCACGCGTCGAAGTAAGGCGCGGGTGAGCCGGCTGCTGGACCGGTGAGAAGTCGCCGCTCAGGGCAGGCTCGGCCACCATGGCCGAGCCATGCCGGTCCAGCAGTCGCCCCGGCCCTGACTCAGCGGGCCGGTACCATCACCCGATCCTGCAGCTCCCGCACCAGCCGCCGCAGCCGAAGTCCCAGCGCGATCAGCACGACGCCGTAGAATATCGCGAACCATCCCAGCAGGAACGCGAGCGCCACCAGACCCGCCCCCGGCCTCGCGATCAGCAGCACGCCGAAGAGAATCGCGACCACGCCGGCGAGGCCGAGGAACAGCTCGCCCTGGATCACCCGCCGGAGCCGGATGGCGGCGACCAGCTGCACGATGCCGCTCAGGATCGCCCAGCCGGCCAGCAGCCACAACAGCACGACGCCGGTGATCCCCGGATTCATGAAGGTGACGAGCCCGGCGGCGATGCCGAGCAGTCCCTCGATCACCATCCAGGCCCGCCCCTCCACGTCCCGCCCGGCGAGTGCCGCGACCAGCGCGAAGGCGCCGTTCACCAGGAACCCGGCTCCGATCCAGAGCACCAGCACCGCGAGGGTTGCGCCGGGCCAGCGCAGCGCCGCGACGCCCAGCAAGAGGAGCAGTGCCCCACGCAGGACGACCATCCACCAGAAACGGGAGTACCTGAGCATCGGACCACCTCCGTGGTGCGAGACTAGTGCTTCCCCGGCTCCCACTTCACGATCTTGAGGTCCAGCACCGAGATCGAATAGAACACCGGTACCAGCAGCAGCGTAATGACCGTCGCGATCGCGAGGCCGCCGATCTGGGCGTAGCAGAGCGGCTCCCAGAGCGGTCCGCCGTGGAGCGCCAGCGGCACCAGCGCGAACACGGTGGCGCCGACCGTGATCAGCACCGGCCTGAGCCGGAGGATCCCGGCGTCGAGCAGCGCGTCCTCCAGCGACTCGCCCTTCTCCCGCGCCTCCTCGATGAAATCGAAGAGCACGATGACGTGGCTCACGATAACGCCCACCAAACTCACGATGCCGAGAAACGCCATGAACCCGAACGGCGAGCCCATGACCCCGAGGGCCGCCAGCGCGCCGACAACGCCGTAGGGAATGGCGCCGAAGACGATCAGCGGCTTGACCGCGTTCTGGAACTGCACCGCAAGGGCCAGGAAGATGAGCCCGACGCAGATGCCCAGGATCACCGCCAGCTCGGTGAAGCCGGACTGCTGCTTCTCCAGCTCGCCCGCGATCTCCATGCGGATACCCGGCGGCAGGTTTGCGCGGAAGCGCTCGAGCGCCGGCTTGGAGGCCGCCATCACTTCGGACGAAAGCACGCCCGAGCGGGGGAATGCCCCCACGGTGATGGTGCGAAATTGGTTCCGCCGCATGATCTTCTCCGGC
>Ga0310810_10003343_pt1 | contig 17486 bp, 17 predicted proteins | sample NCmetagenome_FD_207641 | JGI IMG/M metagenome (GOLD analysis project Ga0310810, IMG submission 207641) | Soil microbial communities from experimental microcosm in Duke University, North Carolina, United States - NC | ecosystem: Engineered > Artificial ecosystem > Soil microcosm > Unclassified ...
CCTCGATCTGTTTTCAAGTCCATGGCCGGAACAGCCCGAAGGCACTCAAGCTCTGGCCGCGCTGACACAGATAATCGAGCACACGCGTGCGCAAAACGCACGCTTCTGGGGCTACGTCCTGGGCTCGGCCGAGCCCGCAGGCGCTGCATCCGATCTTCTGGCCAGCGTTCTCAATCAGAATGTAACCGCATGGCGGTCATCTCCGGCGGCCGTCATCATCGAAAAAACTGTGGTTGGCTGGTTGGCCCAGGCAATTTCCTGTCCAGGTTTTCAGGGCAGCCTCACCGGCGGCGGATCGTCCGCCAATTTAATGGGCCTGGCCATGGCGCGCGAGAGGAAACTTGCCGCCAACGCATCTGGTCTGCGCAACGCCGCCCAGCCGGTGGTTTACGCTTCAGCCGAAGTTCATATGTCAATTCCGAAGGCTCTGGCTCTGCTGGGAATTGGTCGAAATAATCTTCGGCTGATCGCGACGGACCAGGATTTCAGAATGCTTCCGGATGGATTGGAATCGGCAATCAAACAGGACCTTGCATCCGGCAATCTCCCGCTAGCCGTCGTCGCCAGCGCCGGTACCGTGAACACCGGGGCGATCGATCCTCTGACCGACATCGCTGACATCGCGCAACGCTTTGATCTCTGGATGCACGTGGATGGTGCCTACGGAGCGCTTGCCACCATCGCCGAACCAGCAAGGTTTCGCGGCATGGAGCGCGCCGACTCAATTTCGCTTGATCCCCACAAGTGGCTCTATCAATCGCTCGATTGCGGCTGCCTGCTGTATCGCAATCGCGACCCGGTCCGTGCCGCCTTCTCGCATACCGGCGACTACGCCAAGTCACTCAGCGATGATCCGATTGAGAGCTTTGCCTTCTTCGACCAATCCATGGAGCTGTCACGCCGATTCCGCGCCCTCCGGCTCTGGTTCTCGTTGCGCTATCACGGTCTCGCTGCGTTCCGCTCGGCAATTGAAAAAGACCTCCGGCTCGCACGCCGGCTGGCCTCCAGCATCTCCAGTTGTCCCGACCTCGAACTCATGGCCCCGGTCAGCCTCAGTGCGGTCTGCTTCCGCTATCGCCCCGCGCCCGAATCCAAACTCGACGCCACCAACGAATCTCTTCTCAAAACCATCAATGGCCGCGGCCGGATCTATTTATCAAACGCGACCTTGCATGGCCAATTTTGCCTGCGTGCCTGCCTGGTGAATCACCGCACCAGGCCGGCGGATGTGGACTGCGTGGTTGACGAAGTTCTCCAGTCAGCTCGCCAGTTGGCTTCATCCTCCTGAGACAAACCTGCTTCCGCCCGGCAGCACTGCGTGGTAAAACATCGCATGCGAAAAACCGGGTTTGTTGCCAGCGGTGAAACCATCGTTGCTCAGGCTCCCTGCCGCGCCGACCTTGCCGGAGGAACCATCGACCTTTGGCCGCTCTACCTCTTCCACTCCGGCGCGCTGACCCTCAACTTCGCCGTTAACATTCTCACCACCTGCCGTGTTACGCCGCTCAAGGGGAAGGGAATTCATCTCCGCTCACTCGACACCAAAAAAGAACAGGACTTTGAAAGCTTCGAACACCTGCGCAGTGCCCGTGCTTTGCGTCTTCCTCTGGCCGCGCGCCTGCTGCAGTTTTTCGCGCCCAAAGCGGGCCTGCTGATCGAAACCGATTCTGAATCTCCCGCCGGCGCCGGCATCTCCGGTTCATCGGCTCTTATGATTGCCAGCACCGCTGCTCTGGCCCGCTTCACCGACCGCAACCTCAGCCTCGAGCAGATGCGCGTGATCGCCCAGAACGTCGAAGCTCAGATCATCGAAGTTCCCACCGGATGTCAGGATTACTATCCCGCACTGTATGGCGGGGTCAGTGCCATCCATCTCGATGCCGACGGCATTCATCGCGAAGTCGTGCCCATCATTCCGGAAGAGATCGAGTCCCGTTTTGTGCTGGCTTACACGGGAGCGCCGCGCAAATCCGGCATCAACAATTGGGAAGTCTTCAAGTCGCACATTGATGGCGATAAACGCGTGTTTCGTAACTTCGAGCAGATCGCTTCCATTGCCCGTGAAATGCACCGCGCGCTGCTGCACGCCGACTGGCAAGAAGTGGCCCGCCTGCTGCGCAACGAATGGAAGCTGCGACGCAGCAATGCTCCCGGAATTACCACACCGTTGATCGACAAACTGATAGCAGTAGCCGCGAAAAATGGTGGCCAGGCCGCAAAAGTGTGTGGCGCCGGCGGTGGAGGCTGTGTGATTTTCCTGGTCGAGAAAGGCGCCGCCAGTCGCGTGGCTGCCGCCATCGGCGACAACGGGGCACGCGTGTTGCCGCTGCAGGTGGCGCGTGATGGCCTGCGGCTGTATTCCGCCTGAACTTCTTGCCGCAGCTCTGCCGTAAGGTAAACCTCTTAGCTTCTAAATCTTTAAGCTAAGTGAAACAACCTAATTCTCCCCCAGTTAATATGCGGGTTGCAGCGCTTTCCGGCGGAACGTGTACTTCTGAGTAAAAACTTTGTAATACCGGGCCCATTTCGCTTGTGAGTAAGTAGAACCAGACTTAGAATCCGCTCAAATTCTTTTGAGCCACTAAGTTCAAAAAACAGCTGGAGATCCAAAAAATGAAGAAGTTTGTCGCACTTTTTTTTGCGACGTGGGCGAGCTACGCCTTCGCCGGAATTACTATCACTGCACCCACCAACGGTTCCACCGTCGCAAACTCCGTTCAGTTCGTGGCGAGCGGCTCGTCTCCCGCCTGTTCGAAGGGCATCGGCGGGATGGGCATCTACACCGCGCCTTTCAAACTGGCCTACAAAGTCAGTGGCGGCAAGATCAACACCAACCTGACTCTAAGCAATGGCACTTACAACGTTACCATCCAGCAATGGGACAACTGCGGCTGGAGCGCAAACAAAACCATCACCATCTACGTCGGCAGCAGCGCTCATGTGGTCGGTGGTACGGGCGACAGCAAGTCGTTTGTCAATCTCGAAAGCGACTCGCACTGGAACCACTTCTCGCTCATGCCGCCTTCTTACAACATCTGCGGCTCCTGCACCCCCAGCGGGCCCGGACTTACATATTCCACCCAGCAGGGAATCTCTTCTCCTTCCGTGGAAGGCAATTCGATGAAGTTCAGTATCGGCGGCAAGACGCCGTTTTCTGACGCTCTTTGGAACCAGAAATTCACCACCCGCCTGGCGGACGAGAAATCGGTTCCTAACTATCACGACTTTGTCTACGACGTCTGGTTTTTCAGTTCCACGATTGAGAAATCACAGGCCCTCGAATGGGACATCAATCAGTTTTTCGGAGGCAAATCTTTCATCTGGGGTCATGAGTGCCGCATTGCCGGCGGCCATGAATGGGATACCTGGGATAACGTTCACATGCATTGGGTGAAGAGCGGCATTCCATGCAATCCCAAAAATAATGCCTGGAACCATCTGACCATTCACGTGCAGCGCACGTCGGACAACAGGCTGTATTTCAAATCCATCACCTTGAATGGTTTTACCGCCTCCACCAACCGCTACGACAAGCCAACTCCTACCTCATGGTATGGAATGACCATCAATTATCAGCAGGACGGCAACCGGTATCAGGAAGGCTATTCCATCTACCAGGATAAAATTTCGTTCTTTTACAAGTGAGTGTGCTTCTCTTTTCGCCGGGGCGCATCTTCTTGATACGCCCTTATTTTTTGCGCGCAACTGTGTCATGATCGGCTGGTGTCTCCCGCCCCCGAGCTGAAACGCATCGTGTCGCTGCAACCCAGTGCCACCGTTATTCTTCATGCCCTGGGAAAGCTCGATCGCGTGGTGGCCTGCACTAAATACTGCGTAGATGTTTGCCCTGATGCCGCCGGCTCCGGCCGGGTGGTTGTCACTGACTCCTGGAACGCGCACGCCGGTGAAATCCTTTCCGTGCGTCCTGACCTGGTGATCGCCTCCGTCCCGTTCCAGGAGAAATCACTGGCCGAGATTCTGAAAGCCGGCTCGCGTTTTCTCGGCTTTGCCCCTCGAACGCTGGATGACATCTATCTCGATATCGCGGCCATCGCAGGAATCATGAACGCTGCGGAAGCCGGAGCCGCTCTGGTTTCGGAAATGCAGTCGCAGATTTTGGAAGTAAGCGCCAAAGTTCCGAACAGCCGGCGCCCGCGTGTTTTCTGTGAAGAGTGGGGCAAGCCCATTCTCGCTTCCCAGCCCTGGGTTGCGGAACTGGTCGAACTTGCCGGCGGAGAATTCCTCGGCCGCCCTGCAGCTCGTTATCAGCCCGAAGAGATCGCAGCGCTGGATCCCGAGGTTCTGATCGCCGCCTGGTGCGGCGCCGGGAATCGTGTGCCGCTCGACAAAATCATCTGCTCGCGGAATTGGCAGCATCTAAGCGCAGCCCGATCCGGCCGCGTCTTCTGCATTCCTGACGAATATCTCAATACCCCCGCGCCCACCTTGATTCGAGGCTTGCGCGCGCTTGCCGCCATCATTCACCCCGAAATTTTTCCACAGCAGCAGGGCGTGCGTTGCATTTACGATAAGCTGAGTACCCCCATGATCGAGGAACATTCTTGCCCGCCCAAACCCGCATCTCCGAAGTATTGAAGCAACTGGACGAACTCGGGCTGTCCGCTCTCAATAGCGACCAGCTCATGCGCGGGATCGTGCGCATCCTGCAAAGCCGCATGTTGAAGTACAACTGGGTTGGGTTTTACATGCTCGATTCGTCTTCCCCCGTTCTGGTTCTCGGTCCTTTTGAAGGCGCAATGACTCCGCACACTCGCATCCCCTTGAATCAGGGTATTTGCGGCGCCGCCGCCTCCACCGGCAAGACTGTCGTGGTCGACGACGTCAGCAAAGACCCTCGCTACCTCGCGTGTTCGCTGGAAACCAAGTCAGAAATCGTCGTCCCCTTATTTGCGAGCGGCAGAGTGGTCGGCGAGCTCGACATAGACAGCCACTTCCCTGCGGCATTCGGGCAGGACGATCGGGACCTGGTGGAGCATTGCGCAGCCCTCGTAGGTAAACGTCTCGAAGCAGAAATGAAAAAGAAATAAAGACCAGGGCCTGGTTCCGGAATGATACGGAAAGGCAGATTGGCGCTGTCCTCGGCGCACCTTCCCACATGAAGCAGGTAGTTGCAGCCTTGATCGTGAAAAACGATAAAGTTCTGGTCTGCCAGCGTACCCGCCATCAGACCATGCCGCTCAAATGGGAGTTTCCCGGCGGCAAAATCGAAGACGGCGAGCAGCCGCGTGACGCTCTACGCCGGGAGTTGGAAGAAGAACTCGGTATCGACGCCGAGATCGGCGACGAAGTCGCACGCATCCGCCACAACTATAAAAATGGCGGTGCGGTAGAGCTGCGCTTCTATGCGGTCCGCGAATATCGGGGAAAACTTGAAAACCGTATATTCAAAGATATGAAATGGGCCAAACCCGCCGAATTGCCCGCATACGATTTTCTCGAGGCCGACCTGGGTCTGGTGAAAGAACTCGCCAAAGGCAAACTGCTTTGATGGTGCGCCGGGTGCCCCAGGTCTGCTGTCGGGTGCCCCAGGTCTCGGCGTCGGGTGCCCCAGGTCTCGCTGTGGGGTGCCCCAGGTCTCGCCGTCTTTGCGAGACCTGGGAAGTGACCATGTAAGTTGGTTTCTTCCCGAAACTCTGGCGCTGAAGCAGCTTCCCGCATAACCTTCCCAGGTCTCGCAAAGACGGCGAGACCTGGGGCACCCGGCAAACAATTAAAGGCTCTCAACGTAAGAAACGGTGAACCAGTCTGTCCTAATCTCCTGACGGCAGTAGCTCTTCAGGTGATGTCAACTCTGAAGCTGAAAGCTGCGGGGTCTTCTCAAGCGCGCTTTGAATATCACCAGGAACAGCGTTTTGCGATTCTGCGCACGCGAACTGCTGTGCCTCGGTGGATCCGCTAAGCGCTGACACCGACGATTTTCCACTCGCGATTGTCTGTGTTACCAGATCGAAATACCCCGTTCCCACGAAACGCTGATGCTTCACGCCTTCATAGCCATGATTCTGCTCGCAACCAAACTCGCTTTCCTGCAGCTGCGCGTAGGCAGACATGCCGCCGTTCTTATACTCGCGCGCCAGTTCGAACATGCTGAGATTCAACGCATGGAATCCCGCCAGCGTGATGAACTGGAACTTGTATCCCATAGCTGCAAGTTCCTGCTGAAAGCGAGCTATGGTGGCGTCATCCAGCTTGCGCTTCCAGTTGAAAGACGGAGAGCAGTTGTAGGCCAGAAGCTTTCCGGGAAATTCCGCGTGTACGGCATCTGCAAACCAGCGTGCCTCTTCGAGGTCCGGATGTGAAGTCTCACACCACAGCAGATCAGCGTATGGTGCGTATGAAATCGCCCGCGAAATCGCCGCCTCGATTCCTCCGCGCACGCAATAGAAGCCTTCTTCTGTTCTGTTCCCGGTGAGAAACGCACGATCGCGAGCATCGATGTCGCTGGTGATCGACTGCGCGCTGTCAGCGTCAGTGCGCGCCATGATCAGCGTAGGAACGCCCATCACGTCGGCCGCCAGGCGCGCCGCTACTAATTTCTGAATGGCTTCACTGGTCGGGACCAGAACTTTCCCGCCCAGGTGTCCGCATTTTTTCGCAGACGAAAGCTGATCCTCAAAGTGCACGCAGGCCGCGCCCGCTTCGATCATTGCCTTCATCAATTCGAAAGCGTTTAGGTTGCCGCCAAAGCCAGCCTCGGCGTCAGCCACCATCGGGGCGAACCAGTGGATTCCGTTTTTTCCTTCCGCATGATGGATCTGGTCAGCGCGAATCAGCGCCTGATTGATCCGCTTCACCAGATTCGGCACGCTATCCGCTGGGTACAAACTCTGATCCGGATATGTCTGACCAGCATCGTTGGCATCCGCGGCCACCTGCCATCCGCTGACATAAATCGCCTTCAGGCCTGCTTTGACCTGCTGCACTGCCTGGTTTCCGGTCATGGCACCCAAGGCCGGAACATATTTCTCGCGATGCAGAAGGTCCCACAGCCGGTCGGCTCCGTGCCTGGCAAGCGTGTGCTCGATGCGCAGCGAGCCGCGCAGTTTGAGCACGTCTTCGGCGTTGTAAGGTCGTTCGATGTTTTCCCATCTCGGATCAGACTGCCAGTGCTGGTTCAGATCTCTCACCGCACACCCCCGTTTCAATGTCAGTGACAGTAGATGACGGGCTGACCAGCCCTCGCAAACTGGAAAGGTCAAATCGGACGACTCGTCCGATTTGACCTAGTAGCCGGACAAAGGGGACAAGGGCGGGTAGCATCTTAGGTCAGCCTGGAAACGGCAGGTGTGTGTCTGGTCGCGCTGCGCGCGACCAGACCACCTCAGGGCGGCAGTCCCTACGTGAGTTGTAGAAGTTGGGAGATAACTATGGACGTGGCAATTTCAACGCAGGCTGAAGTACAGATTCTGACCGAACAGGCAGAACGTTTTATCACTTTGTTAGCGCGCGAGTTCGAGTCGCGGCGACAGGAACTGCTGGCGAGGCGGCGTGAGCGGCAACAGCAGATCATGCTTGGAGCGATGCCGGATTTTTTGCCGGAGACGGCGCATGTCCGCGAAGAAAATTGGAGTGTCGCTCCGATTCCATTGGACCTGCTTGATCGCCGGGTTGAGATCACCGGGCCCGTGGATCGGAAGATGATTATCAACGCATTGAACTCCGGCGCGAATGTCTTCATGGCAGATTTTGAGGATTCGAATTCGCCTACCTGGCAAAACAACGTGGAAGGTCAGTTGAATCTTCGCGACGCAGTCAATGGGACGATTGAATTCACCAGCCCGGAAGGGAAGCGTTACGAGGTAAATCCCAAACCAGCGGTGCTCATGGTGCGTCCGCGAGGCTGGCATTTGAATGAGCGGCATTTTTTAGTGGATGGAAAGCCAATTTCTGCTTCGCTGTTTGATTTCGGGTTGTTCTTTTTTCACAACGCGGCGCGCCTGATCGAGAAGGGAACCGGGCCGTATTTTTATTTGCCGAAGATGGAGAGCCATCTCGAAGCGCGGCTGTGGAATGACGTGTTCCTGCTGGCGCAGGAGGAACTCGGCATTCCGCGCGGAACGATTCGCGCGACTGTGCTGATCGAAACAATCCTGGCGGCGTTTGAAATGGACGAAATTCTTTACGAACTGCGCGAGCACTCGGCCGGCCTGAACTGCGGACGCTGGGATTACATCTTCAGTTTCATCAAGAAATTTCGTCATCGCGCGGACTCGGTATTGCCTGACCGTGGCACGGTCACAATGGAGCGGCATTTCCTGAAATCCTATGTTGAGCTGCTCATACAGACCTGCCATCGGCGAGGGATTCACGCCATGGGTGGAATGGCCGCGCAGATTCCAATCAAGAATGATCGGGCGGCGAACGAGCAGGCGCTCGAGAAGGTTCGGCAGGACAAGTTGCGCGAGGTGCGGGCCGGGCACGATGGTACGTGGGTAGCACATCCGGGGCTGGTTCCGATCGCAAAAGAAATCTTCGACGCCGGCATGAAGGGCGCAAATCAAATTTCGAACAAACGCACTGATGTGCGGGTAACAGCGGAAGACCTGCTGGCGGTGCCGGAGGGCGACGTCACTTTAGAAGGCTTGCGGCGCAATGTTGAAGTCGGTCTGCAGTACCTGGAATCGTGGCTGCGCGGCCAGGGGTGTGTTCCGATCAACAATCTGATGGAAGATGCAGCGACCGCGGAAATCTGCCGGGCGCAGCTATGGCAATGGCTGGCGCACGGGGCGAGGGTGAAAAATGCCAGCGCCGATATATCGGAACTGATTCGCGAGGCAGTGCAACAGGAGAGCGCAAAGCATTCCGGCGGAAAAATGACGACCGCGGCCAAAGTGTTCGAGCAGGTGGCGACAGCGCCGGATTTTCCAGAATTCATGACTTCGGTCGCATATGATTATCTCGACTAGGAGAGATCCATACGGCTGCGCACGACTCATCCGGGTTCCCGGACGCACTGCTTGCTGAACTGAAGCAGAACCTTGTCGCCCGGCAGGTTGAGCAAGGGCTGAAGCTATTGGAAACGCAATCGGCTCAACTCTCCTCATTTGATTCCACACAAAAGAATGCTGCGATTTTCATCGGCTATCTGGCGCAGTGGGTGGATATCGGATTTGACGCGCCGGCGATAGTTAAAGACATCCTGACAGGTTTCCCAAAAGCTATTCGCGAGCAGATCTCGATGCGGGAATACGTGTATCTGCGAATGGCGGAGGGCATGGTGGCCATGTTTGAGGAGGCCACGCAGGAAGCGATCCATCACTTTGATTTTGTGCGTTCGATGGCCAGCGAAATCTCCGATCGCGAACTGCTTTCCGTGGCGAACTTCTGGAAGGGGCGCTGCCTGCGCATGCGCGGCGAATACGAACAGGCGCTGGCGTACACGGTGGAAGGAAAGAATATTGCCCTAGAGTTGGGCCACGCGCCCATGGCAGCGGTGATGCAGGTGTTAGAAAGCTGGCTTTATTTTCAGAAGGAGGATGCCAAGGCAGCGGAGCAGGCGCTGCGCGAGGCGCATGCGGTGCTGCGAGAGACGGACGATTATCTGACTTTGGGAAACATTCATTCCGCGTACGGACGGATCGCGCGGCGGCAGGGCCGCTATCAGCACGCGATTGAACAATTCGAGGCGGCAATCGGCGAGTACAAGAAGCGCGACCCGCAGCATCGCAACGTCGCCCGATCGCTTGCGAACCTGGCATACGTGAAGCGCCTGATCATCCGGCAACTGGCGCGCAAGATTGATTCCGACGTATCGCGGCAGCGCCAGCAGTCTGATAACGACAACCCGATGGCGAGGGCACAGTACTGGTTACGGTTCACAGAATTGCGGCAGGAGGCGTTTGCGGCGCTGGATGAAGCGGCGGAAATTTATGCACGACATCCGCATCATCACGGAACGGGAAATGTTCACCTGAATCGCGCGTACCTGTGCCTTGATCAGGGCGAACTCGAACAGGCGGAGGCTGAGACTGCCGCGGCGTTTCAGATTGGAGAGCAGAAGCAGGACAACATCCTGATGGCGCGCGCGCGGCTGCTGCACTGCATGATCGAAAATGCGCGGCTGGAGGAAGAAATTGAAGATGCCTCCGATCCCAGCCATCATGCGCAACTGGCACAGGATTGCGCCTACCAGGCGGTAGAACTGGCCAAGCGCACGCAGGACCGGCGGCTGCTGGCGCAGGCGCACGTATGGCTGGGGATAACTTCCTGTAACGGATTCTTTGAGAACTTTGAATCTGCGCAGCAGTCTTACGATGAGGCCAGCAAATTCCTTACGGCCGCCTATCCCGACAGCGCGTGGGAGGACATGCAGGCACTTAAGATGAAAATGCTGCGCAACAGCGCGATCGATCGCAAGCTGAAAGCCTGGTCGCAAGGATCACTGGGCGGCAAAACTTTCCAGCAACTCGCGGATGAGTTTGCGCAGTTGATTGTTCCCAAGGTGTGGGAACGAGAAGACCGAAAAATTTCGCGCGTGGCGGAGCGGCTGTCGATTTCACCAAAGAAGGTAAGGAAGATTCTGACGAGGGCGGGGAGACGGAAGCCGGGGTAAGTGGGCACTCGGTCCGGAGGTTCGAGAAGATTGCGCTCATGCGAAGATCGGACGAAGGGCGCAGCTTTGAAGCAGATTGCTTGCGAGCCAAGCCGCTCGGAATGACACTTTTTTTTGGGGATAGGCTGCGGCACGGCTGGTCGAAATGCCCCACTCAAGCCAAAATCGGGCTTGAGTGGGCCACCCGTTCAGTAGACTGCCCCACTCAAGCCAAAAGGCGTGAATGGGCCACTCGTTCAGCCGTCGCTCCGTTATTACTCGGTCATTACTCTCCAGCTCTCGATTTTGCGGCGCCCAGGCCAGCGCATTGGTTCAGTTGCGCATCAGAAAGGCTCCAAATTGACTAACCAAATCACTAACAGTACCGAAGGAGATCAGCATTCATGGAAACCAGAGTAGAGCGTGGACAGGCGCAGGAAGATCAAGTTACAGGCGCCATCGAGCGGGTCACATCGCAAGCGCCTTCGAGTGTTTTTCTAGGACTTGCGATCGGGTCAATGGCCGCGAGCTTCATTCTGAAGCTTGCTGACCGGGACGACTGGGCGTTGTTTGTCGGACAGTGGGCAGCGCCGTTTCTGATCATGGGGAACTACAACAAGATGGTGAAACAGCACGGGTCGGACGGGATCGAGAGCGGCTATCGAGCGGCTTGAGGTATGCGCAGAGAACTGCCCCACTCAAGCCAGAATCGGGCTTGAGTGGGCCACCCAGCTTATTGGGCACAGTAGACTGCACTAAGTTTATTGGGCCCAGTATTTGTGGTCGCGCAGGAAGAATCGCGGGTTCCAGAAATTGAAAGCAGTCCAGAAAAATAATCTGGCCACTCGTGCGTGACCCATTTTCTGGAAGCGGCGATTGGTGGTGAAGACGCAGCCCGGAACAATCGCAAACCTGCCGCGCTTTACCTGCTTGCTCAAGTAATAATCCTCGGCGAAAAGAATTTTCGGATTGAAGCCGCCGAGAGCATCGAAGCGCGACTTCTCGAAGAGCATGAACATACCGGTGCTGAAGGGCTTGTGCAGGCAAGACAGATACTGGAAGAAGTTGTTGCCGATGTAGAAAGCTTTATCGAGCCAGCTGCCGTTGCAGCAAATGATGTTCGTGGTCACGCATTGCAGATTTTTCTGTTGGGCGGTTTCTAGCGCTCGCCGAATCAGTGATTTGTCGGCCGGCTGCACGTCGGCATCAATGAACAGCACGTATTTAGTGGTGGCGCGAGCCGCACCGGCGTTACGTCCCTCGGACGGAATTCCCCCCGGAATCACTTCGACCTGCAGCCGGTCGCGAAAACTATTGACTACCTCTGCTGTGCCATCGGTTGAGCCGGCATCAGCGACCAGCACTCGCGTATTCCCGATTTGCGGGTAGTCCTGCTGAGAGAGCGCTTCCAGCAGCCTGGGTATCAGCAGCGCCTCGTTCTTCGCCGGAATCACGATGGTCAGGCCGTTGTCCAAATTCATGAATGCGGACTCCCTCCTCGCTCACTGTCACATAAGTGGCACTCTTATCGGTCCACGACCCGGAGTTGTAGTATTCCACGCCGTCACGCGTGCTTTGCATGGCCAGATGGGTATGGCCGCAGAACACCCGGTCCGCCTGCTTGAAACGAGCATGCAGAATGGCACCGGACGCGACTTTGTGAGAGAGGCGAAGCCAGCGCGTGTTGAGGCGGTCCGCCAGTCGCGAAAAATACTTACCTTTGAAGTCCAGCTTCTGCAGATAGAGATGCAATAGCGTTCCCATGCCGCTAAGCACAAGGTTTTTGGAGACGAACCGATCAAACTGATGTCCGTGGATAGCCAGATGGCGCTTGCCGTCATATTGCCAGGCATATTCCTGATACACCCTGACGCCCACCAAGTGCGACATGACGGCGGTCAGGCCACGATCGTGATTGCCTTCCACCCAGACCACTTCAATTTTGCGCCTAGGGTTGGATAACTTGCGGATGAGGCCGAGGAATTTCCAGTGATCTTTAGTCAGGCGACCGAAGTTGAGGTCAGAGAAAATGTCACCCAGAAGAATGAGGCGGCGAAATGAATTTTGCGTAAGCATGGCGCGCGCGTCGTGAGCGCGGCTGAGTTCCGATCCCAGATGCAGATCGGACAGGATGAGCGTGTCGCAGGTGACCGAACTCATCAAAGCTTTTTTTACAACATGATTGTTAAGGCTTGATGAAATCTGCACCAATCGCAGGGCAGAGTACCCTGGATAGGCACTCCTGGAATCAGGCCTTTTTCTCGGCAGGTGGGACGTACTGCGCGGGGGGCGCGGCGCCTTCGCCAAAGAAATATTGCTCCATCTGCTTCACAATGACTTCCTGATCTTCCCGCCGCGCCGGGTTCAACCGGTACTCGTTGAGCAGCATTTTGCAGAACTCAACCCATGAGTTCCATGCTTCCTGCGAGACGTTTTCGTAAATCCTTCGCCCCAGATCGTTATCGAAGGGTGGTTCCTCGAGTCCGGGGAGATTTTTCTTCAGCTTCACGCAAAAAACCTGATGGTCTGCCATAAGGGTCGAGGAAATTATCTCACACCAACCCGAGAGCGAAAATTCCGCAGCTCGGGAGTACGCCAGAATACGCCAAAAGGCGGATGGCGGGCCAACTCACGAAAAGGCAGCTACATCGAAACCCGAATCACAGATGGAGCCCTTAATGTCAGAATCGACTGGGAAGTACGCCCGGAATACATTCCTGGCAAGCGCATTAGTAACCATACTCACGGCTTTGACTATTGGCTGCGGAGGAGTAAGCGGATCGGGGCCCAGCGGCCCACCGGCGCCTGATCCGCAATTGAATCAGTCTATAAACCATATCGTTTTCATGGTCCAGGAAAACCGAGGCTTCGACCACTATTTCGGCAAGCTCGCCGATTACTGGCAAGCCAATGGATACCCGGCGGTGCAGTTTGACGGCCTGCCGGCGGATGCATCGAATCCTACGGCGGACGGGACCGGCACTATTCAGTCATTTCATCTGCGCACGGTTTGCATGCAGAACATGAGTCCGGGATGGAATGAGAGCCACGTTTCGTGGAACCGCCAAGACCCGACTTCGGCGACCGCAACTCTGGACGGCTTTGTGCAGACTGCCGCCCATTTCGCGCAAGCCGCGCAGCCGAGCGACAAGCCAGGTGGATTTTCCGATGTCAACGGCTTTCGCACCATGGGTTACTACACGGGCGATGAATTGAATTATTACTACTTCATGGCGTCGAACTTTGCGACCTCGGATCGCTGGTTCTCGCCATTAATGAGCCGCACCCAGCCCAACCGGCTGTATCTGTTCGCCGCAACTTCTGCCGGTCACGCGAATCCGCTGAAGCTGGGAGAAAGCCTGCCGAACACCACCATATTCGAACTGCTGGAGAACGCCGGCATTTCCTGGAAGATTTACCTGAGTGACCCAAACACCGCTTTTATCGGAGAATTCCAGCCATTCGGATCGCAACACAACGACAAGATCGAGCCGTTAGACGCGTACTTTGAAGATCTGAAGAATGGCACATTGCCATCGGTGGCGTTCATTGAGGGAGGATACAAGTCGGGGCTGGACGAACACCCGGACAAGAATATCCAGCCGGGCGCGGCACACGTTGCAAGCGTTATCAACGCGCTCATGAGCAGCTCCTCGTGGAAGGATTCAGTCTTTATTCTTACTTTCGACGAAGGCGGAAACTTCTTCGATCACGTTCCGCCCCAGCCCGCGGTTTCGCCGGATGACGTACCGCCGGGTGACCTTGGGGCGGATGACATCTGTGCGAACGGACAGGGCTCGAATTGCGATTTCAATCACACCGGGTTCCGCGTGCCGTTGATAGTAGTCTCGCCATTCACGAAGAAGCACTTCGTTTCGCATACGGTGGCGGACTACACCGCGATACTGAAGTTCATCGAAACCCGGTTTGGACTTTCGAGCCTTAGCAAGCGCGATGCGGCGCAGATGGACATGACGGAGTTTTTCGATTTCACGAATCCGCCCTGGATGACTCCACCGAGTCCTCCGGAGCAGAGCCAGAGCGGCGTATGCGATTACAGCGCCATTCCGTAGAGGCCGGCCTGTCAGCTTCGGTTACACTGGCGGGTTGAGTACTGAAGGAAAATCGCTGGCTGCACAGGTCGCAGCGGGAGACGTACGCGCACTCGCAAAAGCCATCAGCCTGGTAGAGAATCGCGGCCCGGGCTGGTCTGAATTATTGAAGCAGCTTTTTCCGGCAACCGGACGCGCGCGCGTGATTGGGGTGACCGGTTCACCGGGCGCCGGCAAAAGTACGCTGGTTGATCAGCTCGCAGTACATTTTCGCAAACAGCAAAAGTCGGTAGGCATAATTGGGGTTGACCCAACCAGTCCGTACACCGGCGGTGCGATTCTGGGCGACCGGATTCGCATGCAGCGGCATTTTTCCGATCATGGAATTTTTATCCGCAGCATGGCAACACGAGGTTCTTTAGGCGGGCTGGCGAGGGCCACTGCGGATGCCGCCAGCGTACTCGATGCGGCCGGCCGCGATCTGGTATTGATCGAAACGGTGGGGGTTGGGCAGGATGAAATTGATGTAGTTCGACTGGCCGACATCACCGTGGTGATTCTTGTTCCCGGCATGGGTGACGATGTTCAGACCATCAAAGCGGGGATTATGGAGATTGCGGATGTGTTCGTGATCAATAAGAGCGATCGCGAGGGGGCCGAGCGAGTAGAGCGCGAAATCAGGGCATTGCAATCACTCGCGATCCGTTCTGATCATTGGACACCTCCGATTGTGAAGACGGTCGCAAGCGAAGGGCAGGGAATTGAGGAGCTGGCGGAGGCGATCAAGCAGTATGAGGATTACCTGCGCGAAAACGATCTGTTGCGAAAGAAAAAGCTGCAGAACTGGCAGGAGCGGCTGATTGAGATGCTGCGTGAATCACTGCTGGAGCGGGTGAGCGCAAAAGTTGGCCGCGAGAGTCTCGCGCGCTTTGCGGCGCAAATTTCTGACCATAAACGCGATCCATATTCGCTGGTCGAAGAGATTCTGGCGGAAGTCGCCGGGACGCAGCGCTAATACAATTGTGGTTTGGAGAAACTGATTGAGCGACTCGGAATTTGCCATCGATCACCTTGGTATCGCCGTGAAATCGCTGGCTGCCGCGAAAACGATATATGAGACGCTTGGGCTTACGATCTCGCAGGAAGAAGAAGTTGCGGGCGAACAGGTGCGGCTGCTGATGGTCGAGGTGGGAGAAAGCCGCTTTGAATTGCTGGAGCCTACTTCGGAAAGTTCGCCGATCGCGAAGTTTTTGACTAAAAGAGGTGAAGGCCTGCACCACGTTTCACTACGTGTTCCCGATCTGGCAGCTGCGATCGAGAAGCTGAAGGCGAAGGGCATTCGCCTGGTATCGGACCAGATCAAGATTGGCGCCGGTGGGCACCACTACATCTTTGTGCACCCATCGAGCGCGGGCGGGGTGCTGCTGGAGCTGGTGGAGAATTCGCATAGCTGACGATCCATGCTGATTCTTGGAATTGACACATCGGGAAAGCAAGGCTCGGTCGCATTAGCGCGATGCAGTACGGATCTGTGCGAGATCATCGAGATTGTCGAACTTACGGGAGGCGCCTTCTCAGCACAGTTGGTGCCGCGGATAGCCGCCCTGCTCAGCGGACACGCCCTGCAGCCGAAAAACATTGATGCATTCGCGGTTGCTTCCGGACCTGGCTCGTTCACCGGTCTGCGAGTGGGGTTGGCAGCCGTGAAAGCGCTGGCTGACGTGCTGCGGGTGCCGATCGCGGCAGTGTCGGTGCTGGAAGCCCTGGCCTCGACTGGTCATCTGGCCGGCTCGGTGCTGGCGGCACTCGACGCGGGACGGAGTCAGATGTTTGTGGGTGAATACAGCATCGAAAACAGTCCAACGTTGACTTCGGAACAACTTTTATCGGATGAAGAATTTGTCGTGCGGGCCCAGAACACCCCAGTCATTACTTCAGACCCGCGAGTGGCAGAGTTGGCGCGAACGGTTCAGTCCCGGGTGGTGGTGGCCGATCGTCCGCGAGCCGATACGATCGTGCGCCAGGCCTGGATGAAAATTGCGATGGGAGAGACAGTCTTGCCGGAGATTCTGGATGCGAACTATCTGAGGCGCTCCGATGCTGAGATTTTTTCTTCGAAAGCACAACCGAATTGAGAGAGCCGGCCCTGGTGACCCTTCGTCTGGCGCTTGTTTCTGACATCCCCAAAATCATGAGCCTGCAACAGCAAGCTGAGAGCGCGGCGCAATGGACCGCTCGAGAATATGAACGAATGCTCAATGAGAAAAGCGGCGTCGTTTTGGTTGCGGAGATGGCTGACAAGGTGTGTGGTTTCGTGGCGGGAGCAGGGATCGGCGCGGAATGGGAACTTGAAAATATTGTTATAGAAAGTTCCGCACGCAGAAAGGGCACAGGGCGGCGGCTGGTTCAGAGCTTTCTCGATCACGCCAAACACGAAGGCGGCACAAGAGTTTTTCTGCAAGTTCGCGAGGACAATAGCGCGGCCAGGGGCTTATATGAATGTGCCGAGTTCCGAGTTAACGGGCGCCGGCCGGGCTACTACGGGAGCACCGATGCGGTTCTGTATGTGTGCGATCTGACTTGATGTGCGTGATTGATGTAATCGCCATTCTAATTCGCATTGTTTGCGAAACGGTTGCCGGTGATGGCCGGGCATCGGGGAAATTACTTAACATCAGCGGCAATGGGACGGGCAATTTCACGATGCTGGAAAGGTCTCATCGAAGGAGTAAACCCGACCTTCACGGAAAAGCATCCGTAGTCCCCGAGCCTACCCCAGTGCTACTGGTGGGTTCCGGAATGGCAGCAATCGCCCTGGCCAGGAGAAGGCGGAAGATATGAATGAGCTGATCGGCAGATCCCCATTCAGGGCTGCCTCTGAT
>Ga0310810_10003344_pt1 | contig 17484 bp, 16 predicted proteins | sample NCmetagenome_FD_207641 | JGI IMG/M metagenome (GOLD analysis project Ga0310810, IMG submission 207641) | Soil microbial communities from experimental microcosm in Duke University, North Carolina, United States - NC | ecosystem: Engineered > Artificial ecosystem > Soil microcosm > Unclassified ...
TCCTGGTCATCATCCTCGGCACCACGCATAAGCGCGCGCCCGGCGGATTCGCCGGTCTCGCCATCGGGCTCGGACTCACGCTGATTCACCTGATCAGCATTCCGGTGACGAACACCTCGGTCAATCCCGCGCGCAGCACCGCGACCGCAGTGTTCGTGGGCGGCTGGGCCCTTCAGCAGCTCTGGCTGTTCTGGATTGCCCCGATCATCGGCGCCGCTATCGCCGGCGTCGTTTACAAGGCGGTTCTCGAAGGTCCAATCGAAGAACCTCCAGTCACCGGGCGCACCCGCTAACGCATGATCCGCGGGAACCGCGGCGACCACGGGCCGAACGAGGAGGTTTCCATGCGACACCGAGCTTCGCGAGGGAGAATCAGGCGCGCCTGGAAGTTCGTCGCGGCTGCGTTGGTGGCTGCGGTGGTCATGGCTCGGGTCGATGCGGAGGCGCAGCCGGCCCCGGCCCCGGCAGCCTCAGCGCCGACCAGCATCGAGTGCGGCGCGGCCGCGGGCGATCGGAAGACTTGCCCGGCCGATACGACTCAGGGCGTCGTCCTGATCCACCAGGCGGGTGCTGGCAACTGCGTGCTCGGCCGGACCTGGGGTTTCGACGCGACGGGAGTCTGGACCGCCGATGGGTGTCGCGGCACCTTCGCGTTTACCGACAATCGCGTCACCGTGCCCTGCTCGGCCGCTGCCGGCGCTCGTGAGGTCTGCAAGGCGGATACCGCCGCCGGCGTCGCGCTCGTCGGTGATGCGCCGGCCTGCATCCTGGGTCGGACCTGGGGCTATGACCGCGATGGCATCTGGGTGTCGGACGGATGCCATGGGACGTTCGTCCTGACGACCCGCGGCGGAGTGGCCTGCGGGTCGGATGGCCCGCGCCAGCACTGCGCCGCCGACACGTCCGCAGGCGTCGTGGCCGTGCGCTCGACCGCTACCGCCACGGCCGCGTGCGTGCTGGGCGACTCGTGGGGATACGACGCGACCGGCGTCTGGGTGGAAAAGGGCTGTCGTGCCGAGTTCGTGCTGGGCAATCCACATCCCGGCGGGCCGGAGAACATGGACCTCGACGCGTTCTTCGGGCTGTTCGAGCCATACGGCCGTTTGCGCGGCCACGTGGCCTTTTTCAACGACGAGATTGAGGTGCAGGATGATGCCTCGTTCATCGGCCTGAACTTTTCAACTCGTGGCAAGGTGAAGTTCTTCGCGACGACGGAGTGGGGCGTCAGCCTCGTTCGCGGCGGCCAGGTATTCAGTCCCGGCGCGAGCACTGGTGGCGGCGGCTATCCCAACCTGGACGATCCGCAGGCGGGCCAGGTGTTCGGCAACCGGCTCGGCAACGTCGGCGTGGACTTCGGGCCGTTCGGCCGTATCGCCGTCGGCAAGCAGTACGGGGTTCACAGTGATGTCACCTTGTACGTCACCGACCAGTTCGTCGTGTTCGGCAGTCAGGCGAGCGCCACTTACACGGCGGGCACCGACGGCGGCTTCCTGGGCAACGGGCGCGCCGACCAGGCACTGACCTATCACGCCACGGTCGCCAAGGTGCTCCGGCTCGGCGGCCAGTTGCAGTTCCGGACGGCCGCCAACAGCGAGACCATCGACGGGGCCGGCGTGTCCGCGCAGCTGACGATCCTGCCAGGTGTCCGCGTCGGTGGGGCCTACACGAAGAGCTATTACGACGCCGTGCAGACGGCCAGCATTCGTGGTCTCGACGGCGATGCCGAATTCGCCGCCGTCGGCGTCCGCATGAACTGGAAGGTGTTCGAGGCCGCCTTCGTCTACGCCAAGCAGTACAACGGCGATCTCGTTCGCGTGCTGCTGCCGGGCGACATCGAACAACCGATTGCCTTCGACGCAGACGGCGCCGAGGCTCTGGTCCGATTCAACGCCCCGCGATTCTCCGTCTACGGCGGGTTCAATTACTACCGGCCCGACTCGAACGATTCGCTGCTCGATCCGGACTTCAGCAAGAAATACGGCATCGCCGGCGTGACGGTCGGGATCATCCCCAACATGTTCGCTTATGCGGAGGCACGCATCTTCGACGAGAGCGTCGGCGCGCAGGGCGAGGAGGGGTACAACGTGCTCGCCATCGGTGTGCACTACGGCTTCACCGTCAAGGCATTTCACCGCCGCTAGCGTCAACGCCGGCGTGAAGAGACCGGCGCCAGCCGTCGTGCTATGTTCCCGGGAGTCGCGCCGGCGAGAGACATGACGACACGCACCATCGAGACCCTGTTCGTCGCCGCAGTCCGGCTCGCAGTCGTGTCCATTCTGGCCGGAGCGCGGGCGTTCGCGCAGGAGCCGACGACGACTCCGCCCGCGACACGGGCCGATGCCATCGCCCAGGAACGCGCCGAGAAGCTGATCGAGCTCTGGCCCGAGCGACAGAGTCCGGCGGTGAACATCGCCAACGGCTGGCTCGAACGCGGCCTCAAAGAAGGCCTCGATACCGGACGCGGGGCCAACGGTCTCCAGGTGGTCCTCGGCGACATGCGGGCGGCGCAGGGGCTGGCCGCCGGGCTTGGCTACCGGCGCTCGGATTTGTTCCGGGAGCGCCTGGGCTATCGCGGCACCGTGCGCGGCACCATCTACGGCGCCTACATGGTCGATTTCAATCTCGACTTCCAGGGCCTGCGCACCCAACGCACGCGCCTCAGGTGGTACTCGAAATACGAGCATTCTCCGGCCATCGACTACTTCGGGAGCGGAAGCCAATCCACCGACGACCGCCACACCAGCTTCCTCTACAACGACGGGTCGAGCGACTTCGACGCGGCCTTCCAGCCAGTGCGGTTCCTGCACATCGGCGCGACCGCAGGCTACTACCACGCGCACACCGGCGAGAGCGACGAAGGACTTCCGCCGGTGAGCGAGCTGTTCCCGCCAGGCACGCTGCCAGGGTTCGGGCAGGACACGCATTACACCCGCATTGGCGTGTTCGCCTTCGCCGATTCGCGCGACTCGCTTACCGGGCCACGCAGCGGCGGCGTCTACGGAGTCAGGTACCGCGAGTACTGGGACGTGGACCGCAGGACCTACGCCTTCCGCGAGACCGAGTGGGAGTTCCAGCAATACCTGCCCTACTTCAACCGGAGCCGGGTGCTGGCCCTGCGCGGAGCCGTCGTGCTGTCGTTCCCGAAGGAAGGCGATGTGCTGCCGTTCTATCTGCAGCCGACCCTCGGCGGGAGCGACGACCTCCGTGGCTACGTGCCGTACCGGTTTCGCGACAACCATTCGCTTGCGCTCACGGTGGAGCACCGGTGGCATGTGCTCAGCCTCCTCGACATGGCGATCTTCGCCGACGCGGGCAAGGTGGCGGCACACAGGCAGGACCTCAACCTGAGCGATCTTCGGTACAGCGGCGGCCTCGGCTTCCGCTTCCGGATTGGCTCGGCGGTCGTCGGCCGGGTCGATCTTGCGAAGTCTCCCGAAGGCTTCCGGTTCATCGGGACCTTCGGCGATGCGTTCCTCCCGAAGTGGTAGAGCGATGCCGACGCTCCCACGATCCGCGGCGGCCGTCCTTCTGTCCATCACCCTCGGGCAGGCCGTCGCGCTTGCCCAGGCACCGCGCTTCTACCCGGACGATCCGTTGACAGCCGAACCGGCGCCGATCCCCATCGCCAGCGCCGAGCCGCGCGCGCTCAGCTCGGTGCTGGAGCTCTTCGACAACGCGTTCTCGCCTGCCGGCCAGCGCCAGCCGGCGGAGGGTGTCATCCCCGCCGCCGGCGTGAACACGCTCGGCGAGGTGATGGACGGCGACTGGTACGTCAACCGGCACGCGCGCCGGCGCATGACCCTGGACGAACTGCAGCGTGGTCCCGGCAACGACCGGCCGCCGAGCACGAGCGCGCCATGGCGGGTCCTGGTGGTCAAGCGCTACGGCGTCAATCCCGGGCTCATCGTCTCGGACGCCAAGAACGATCTCTACGTGCTCCGCTTCGATCCCTACGGCTACGAGGGCCTCGCCACCGGCGCGCAGACGGTGGCGTCGCGTCTGCTCTACGCCGCGGGGTATCACGTCACCGAGGATTATCTGGTTCGCTTCTCACGCGCGCAGCTCGAGGTGCACGAATCGGGGCAGACGGTGGCGAGCAGCGGCCGCAATCGGAAGCTGGAGCCCAACGACATCGCCGCATTCCTCAAGGACGTGACGCTGGGCGCCGGCGACACCTACCGGGCGGTGGCCACCCGTCTCCCAGGCCCGCGGCAGACCTTGCTCGGTCCATTCCAGATGTGGGGCACGCGCAGCGACGACCCGAACGACACGGTCCCGCACGAACACCACCGTGAGCTCCGCGGCCTGTTCGTCTTCTCGGCGTGGTTGAACAACGCCAACGCCCGCGCGGTCACCACTCAGGACGTGCTCACAACCACGAACGGCCCGAGCCGGATTCGCCACCTGCTGGTCGGCCTGACCGGCGCCCTTGGCAGCGGCGCCGATGGACCGAAGACCGGCTGGGCCGGCAACGAGGCGTTCATTCCCGACTTCGGAACCATCGGCCGGAACATCCTGGGCCTCGGGATCTACACACCGGCGTGGATGCGAGCAAAGCCGCCGGGCCTGCGCGAGGTGGGGACGTTCACGAGCGACACCTTCGAGCCCGAAAGGTGGGCCGCCGTGCACGCGGTGCCCCCGTTCGCCAATCGCCTGCCCGACGACACGTTCTGGGCCGCGCGCCAGGTAATGGCCTTCACCGACCAGGACATCCGGGCCATCGTCCAGACCGGCCAGTACACGAAGGCCGCCGAGGACTGGATCACGGCCACGTTGATCGAGCGGCGCAACCGGATCGGCCGTACCTACTTCTCGCGGGTGCTGCCACTCGACCGCATCCACGTGGAGAGCGGCGCGCTGGCGTTCGACGATCTCGGCGTCACGCATGGCTTCTCCGGTCCCCGTACCTACACGGTCGAGTGGTTCGGCTTCGACAACGCGAAGGGTACCGTCCTGGCGAATATCGGCTCCGGCGTACAGGTGCCACCCGCGGCGCAGGCGCTCGCCGCGGGCGAATACGTCGCGGCCCGCATTCATGGCGGCGACCCCGCGATGCACGTGACGGCGTACCTGCGGAAGCGGGCCGATGGGCTCGACCTTGTCGGTCTGGACCGAGCGTGGCCCGGCAAGGTGATCGCACCGCCAGTGGCTCCAGTGCGCGCCGACCGGCGTGTCTACGCCGACCTCGCCCCCCAACAGCGCGCGTTGTTCGAAACCTACGTCCCGTCCTACAACACCCCTCGCGGCACCCAGTACACGGCGGAGGAAGTCTTCGGCCGTCTGACTATCTCCGAGGAGACCACGTTCTACGGCGTCACGCACGCGTTGCTCCACACGGACCTCCGCGACAAGGGCGGCGGGCCACTCGGGCCGGCCCTGGACCTCGTGGCGAGCGTCGATCGGATCGCGGGCCAGTATGCGGGCCGCAGCGGAGATGGGCAGTTCCGGATTTTCGTCACGCTGAAGCCCGACGCCCAAGCGGTCCTGGAGCGGAGCAGCGACTTCTTCCTCGATTCCGAGAACACCGTCTACCACGCCGGCTACCCGCGTTCGTACCGGCAGGCCGGCAAGCCGCCCAACCTCCAGTTCTCGCTGGCCGAGGACGCGGTCCACGCCGACATCGACGTGGATTACCGCTCGAGCCGCAGCCCACAGGCGCTCTTCAACGGGCACCTCACCGCGGCGAACTCGGACATCCGCGCGGGGGAGAACCCCAAGGTCCACAGCGGACGGTGGCAGGGCCTGGTGGCCTGGTGGCAGGGTGCGTTTGGACGCCTCGCGGAGTCGGCGCCAAAGTCAACCGAGCTGTTGAACATGGAGCGGCCGGACGTCCCGTCGGCGCCGCTTCCGCCCGCCCGCCCGTCCGGGGCAGAGCCGGACCGGATCGAAGACGCGGCCCAGGAGTTCCTCACCGACTGGCTGGTGCGCCGGCAGTACGACCAGGCGCTGGAGTTCCTGTCGCCGCAGGCCTACGCCTGCGTGAATCGCAGCGACGAGGCCAGGCAAGAGACACTGGACGTCACCGGGGCGCGCCGCGAGCTCAGGCGGCTGATGGAGTACTCGATCACGCGCCTCGGAATCCGCGGCGATCTCGCCAACACCATCGAGAGCGTGCCGGCGCCGAAGCCTGATCGCGTCGTCGACCACCCGTTCAGGAACCAGTTCCTCATGGTCCGGCTCCCGGAGGCCGACGCGCAGAAGTACTTGTGCAGCGGGTTTGCGAGCCCACCCTCCGGCAGCGAGTATGTCGGCGTCGTGTTCACATTCCGCATCGAGGGCGGCGGCACGCTGGGGTTGCTGTGGAGCCGTGTGAACGGCGCCTGGAAGATCATCGCCTACCAGCCGATCAGGCCGTGATCGACACCCCGCGGGGCGGGCGCGGCGGACGTATCGAACCCGGCGCTGCTAGGGTCACCCCAGTGGCGACACGAACTCGCGGCCGGCGCGGGCCTCGCGTATGGCCACCCTCAAGTCGGAGGCGAGCCTGGGCTTGACGACATACCCGAGGCCGCCGGCCGACCGGGCCGCCTGGACGAAGTCCTCCTCGCCGTGGACCGTGAGGAAGATGACCACGCTCGCGTTTCCGAGCTCGTGCAGGCGCGCTGCCACCTCGAGACCGCTCATCCCCGGCATCGAGATGTCGAGGACGACGACGTCAGGCTGGAGCAGCTGGGCGGCGCGGAGAGCGGCGTGCCCATCCGTCGCTTTCCCGACCACGATGCAGTCGGCGCCAAGGGCGGCTGCGGCCCGCGTCAGCATCGCCTCGTTGTCGTCGACGAGGAGGACGCGGACCGGCTCAGACGATGTGGTGCCGGACGGCATACTGAATGAGCTCCGCAGTCGACTTCAGGTTGAGCTGATCCATCATTTGATACTTGTGAAACGCGACCGTCCGCGGGGTCACATGCAGAACGCCGGCCACTTCCTTCATCGAGCGGCCTTCGGCGAGAAGCTGCAGCACCTCGCGCTGGCGCGGTGTCAGTTCGTGAGCCGGCCCCTGGTGGTCGAGCCTCATCAGCGCCTCGACCATTCCGCCGGTCACGAGCGGTGTCACGTACGAGCGTCCCTGCATGGCCTCGCGAATCGCGATGGCGAGCTCCGACGCGGCCGACCGCTTCAGGAGATAGCCCGAGGCCCCGCTCCGGAACGCCTCGGCCGCCAGGTCGGGGTCCTCGTTCATGGTCAGGAAGATCAGCCGGGTGTCTGGCCATCGGTTCTTGATCTGGCGGCCTGCTTCGAGCCCGTTCAACTCCGGCATCGCGATATCGAGCACGACGGCGTCGGGTCTCAGCCGCTCCACTGCGGCGACGAGCGCGCGTCCATCCGACACCTGGCCCACGATCTCGAACTCGCCGGCCAGCAGCTTTTCGAACGCGCCCAACACTAGGGCATGGTCGTCGGCCAGGAGTACCCGAGGCATCCTCATGGTCCCCATCTCAAGATAGGCCTGCAGGCCCGGGGCTGCTATGCAGATTCGGCACGATCGGAACGCTCACGGCCACCCGCGTCCCCGTTTCCCCACTCGAAGACAGCTCGACGAGGCCGCCAGCCGCTTCGACCCGCTCCTTCATGCTGAGCAGGCCGAGCCCGCGCGCCGCCGACGTACGAACGTCGAACCCTGTGCCGTTGTCGGTGATTGAGAGCGTGACATGGTCGGAGGTCGCACCGAGGTGCACGGCGACATTGTCGGCGCCGCTGTGCTTGAGTGCGTTCTGGAGTGCTTCCTGCGCAACCCGGAACAGGCAGAGCGTCAGCTCGGGCGGCAGGGCGGCGGGGACGTCGTCGTGGGTGAAGGTCACCGGGATGCCGGCTTGCGACACCTCACGCTGCAGCCCTTTGAGCGCGGCGACGAGGCCGATCAGGCGCAGCTTGGCCGGGTGCAGCCGGTGAGACAGATCGTGGACGCTTCGCGCGATCGATCGGGCGCGGTCGAGCGCTTCGCCCGTCAGGGCCGAGTGGTCCGGACTGCTCCCGAGCTGCTCGAGGTCGATCTCGAGCAGCGCGAGTTGCTGGCTGATATCGTCGTGGAGCTCTCGCGCGAGGCGGGCGCGTTCGGAATCCTGCGCCCGGAGCAGGCGGCCGCCGAGGTCGCGGATCCGCTCGTAGCTGGCGCGCAGCGCCTCCTCTCCGGTTTGTACCTGGGCCTCGGCGTGATGCCGTTGCCGGCGGTGGACGAAGAGGGCGGCGATGAGCGCGGTCTCGGCGACGATCAGCGAGAGCGCGCCGACAATGTAGACGCCGTACCGATCCCAAATGGACGGTTCCCGGAAGGCCACGACCGTGCCTGGCGGCAGGCGGGCCTCGCTGATGCTCCATCGTTGCAGCTGGCGCCAGTCCACTTGCGGCACGTTGAGGTCGGGCCGGATCAGCGGAATCGAGTCGGCCGGCTCGCCCCGCAGAACCCGGATCGCGAGCTCGCCGATGATGCGGGCCTGCCGCGCCTGGTCCTTCAGGCTGCCGCCGACAATGCCGTGGTCCATCGCCGAGTCGACCCAGCTGTAAACGGGCGCGTTCGTGAGGGCCACGAGGTGATCGAGGTACTGCAGCGGATGGAGGTTCTGGTTGTCCGTGTCGCGATCGACGACGAGGTAATACACCGCCGAGCGCGCGGGAAGGGTCGCGAGGCGTGACTCCAAATCGGCCGACGAAAGTCCGGTGAGGTAGGTTGTCGGGACTCGCCATTCGAACGGGGCGAACTGCATGCGAGCGGCTTGATCGGTGGCGGAGCCTGCGGTGCCGCTGACGACGAACAGGGCTCGGATATCCGGCTGCAGGCGCGTGATGAGGTCCAGCGTCCCGACCAGGTTCAGCTCGGCCACCACACCGGTGGAATTGGGGATGCGGACCGGAGCCGGCTGTGTGGAAAAGAAAACGACGGGGATGTTCCCGAATAGCGTATCTCGGTGCTTCGCCAGGAACTGCAGCGCGACGTCACCGATCGCGATGAGTGCGTCGAAGCGATGCTCGTGATACTTCAGCTCGAGGAACTCGCGAATGGCGGCCTCATAGGCGTTCTGCGAAAGCCGCGCGACGTCGAGGAACTCCGAGTAGTAGTCGACGCCCTCGGCCAGGCCCGCCTGGAGCGATTGAGGGAGTTCACGGTCGCCGACCACGGCCATCTGGGCGTCGCGGCGCACGGCGTAAAGGACGAGGACCTCCTTCTGCCGCTCCTGGCTCGTGGTCGAGACAGGGAACCCCAGCCCTAGTGTGAGCGCGACGAACAGGCAGCCGCGCACCGGCGAGCCGGCCGCTATCACTCCGTTCACGCCGATTCGGGTCCTCGTGCTCGTATGCAAACGGGCGCCGTCTGCTCGGCATGATCGCAGATTGTCTCCACCACGTAAATAAATGGGGACCTGTCACTTTTGCCGGCGCGCACTTCCGTTTCGAGCAGTTCCCTTGGCTTGGACGCGGACGTAGAGTCCGGCCATGCAAATGCGACGGGGGTGGGACGCGGTTCAGCTGGTTGAGGCTTACGTCCGGGCAAACCCGGACCGTGAGATGGCCGTCTCGACTCTTTCGCGACGGGTCGGACTGAGCGAACGCGGCCTGCGCAAGGCCTTTTACGGGGTGCACGGGATGAGCCCGAAAAGGTGGATGACCGCGGCTCGGCTGGACCGAGTGCGGCGCATCCTGTCTCTTCCCCCCACGAACGGCCTCACCGTCACCGAGGTGGCGACCCGTCACGGGTTCTTCGAACTCGGTCGGTTCGCCTTCACCTATCGGCAAAGGTATGGAGAGAGCCCGTCGGCGACACTTCGTGAGTCGCGGCAGCGGAGCGCGGCGTAGGAGGCGGAGATGAATGTTCTGATGCGCGCGCCAATCGATGGCTCGGAGCCGGCACGACCGAGGGCACGCTGCCTCGAGGGTGTCCTCGCCGATCTCGCCAGCACGCTTGCGACGGCGCCCGCCGATGCGGTCGGAGACACCGTCACGGAAATACTCCGCCATGTGTCGGCGCGACTCGAGCTCGACTGGGCGGTCGTGTTGACGCAGGAGGGCGCCGGCGCGCGGCCCCGCACCTTGCATCATGCCTGCCTCGACGGGCCGCCAGCGCCGGCTTCCTTGCTGCACTTGCTCGAGAGCCGGTCGGTGGCGTCGTCGCTCAGAGCCGGCCTTCCGGCCTGGTGTTCCCAGTTCGGCGACCTCGATGCGGAAGCGGCGGACGATCCGTGGCTGTCCGAGGTCCGGTCGGTGGCCGTCGTGCCGGTGATGCCGGCGGACACGACCGGTTCGCGGCTGATGCTCGTCATCGGTTCGTCGACGCGGGAGTACCGCTGGACAACGGGCACGGTTGACCAGCTGCGCATGCTCGCCGCCCTGATCAGCCAAGCGCTCGTGCGCAAGATCGATCACGAGCCCTTGCGGCGTGCCCCTGAACTGCAGGCCCGCCCCTCGCAGGGCGAGCCGCGTGCGCTGTCGAGCCGCCCGAAACTTCGTCCTCGTCCATCCTGGGAACTCCTGGCGTCAGAAAGTCCGGCAGTTCGCCACGCGCTGGCCAAGCTCGAGCAAGTGGCCGCGACATCGGCCACCGTACTGCTCCTCGGCGAAACCGGCGTCGGCAAGGAGCGTTTTGCCCGCGCGATTCACGAACTGAGCGCTCGGGGCGAGCGGGACATGGTCGCTGTGAACTGCACGGCGATTCCCGACACCCTCGTCGAAAGCGAGCTATTCGGCCGGGAACGGGGCGCCTACACCGGAGCGCTCACACGGCAAGCCGGGCGATTCGAAGCCGCGAACGGCTCTACGCTCTTCCTCGACGAAATCGGCGAGCTGTCGGCCGAGGTGCAGGCCAAGCTGCTCCGCGTGCTCGAATCGCGCGTCATTCAACGGCTGGGCAGCACCCAGGAGACCCGCGTGGACGTTCGCATCGTCGCCGCGACGCACCGGAACCTGGATGAGGCGGTCGCGGCCCGGACGTTCCGGGATGACCTGTTCTATCGCCTCAACGTCTTTCCCATCCACATCCCGCCTCTGCGCGAGCGCATCGAGGACATTCCGGTGCTGGCGTGGCGGTTCGTCGACGAGTTCTCCAACACGATCGGCAAGTCGATCCATTCGATCTCGAATGAGTCGATGCAGCAGTTGCTGGCGTACTCATGGCCGGGGAACGTGCGCGAGCTGCGAAATCTCATCGAGCGCGCGATGATTCTCGTCAACGACCCCGTGCTGACAATCGAGCTGCCGCGGGCGGCGGCAGTCCACGCCGCCCCGGGTTCGATGTCCATGAAGGATGTCGAGATCGCGCACATCCGCGCCGTGCTCCAGAGTACCAGCTGGCGCATCCGCGGGAAGGGGGGCGCTGCCGAGCAGCTGGAACTGAAGCCCTCCACGCTGGAGACCCGGATGGCCAAGTTCGGCATTACCCGGCCGAAGGCCGGTTGAGCGCGAAGCCAGGCGCCCGTGTGGCGCCCTTCGAACGTAGCGTGGTGGTCGGTGCAGGGTAAGAGGAGGAACGATGATTATCAAGAGTGCGGCAGTTCTGACAGTGGCAATGTGCGTGTCGCTTGCAGCGGCCGAATCGGGCCAGCCAGCGATTACCAAGGGCAAGGCGATGAGCTCGACGGCCACCATTCTGGCCATCGACAGCACGGCTCGGATGATCACGCTGCGTGACTCGAGTGGGCTCGAGGACGTCTACACCGTGGGTCCGGAGGTTCAGCGGTTCAACGAGCTGAAAATCGGCGACTCGGTGAAGACGACCTACTACGAGTCAACCGTGCTGCAGATTCGCAAAGCGGGTGCGATGCCCGGACCGACCGGGACGTCGGGGGCGGTGACCTCCGGGACCGGCGCGCTGCCCTCGGGAACGTTGGGCGTGCAAGAGAAGATGACGGTGACGGTCAAATCGATCGATCAAAGCATGCCCTCGATCACGGTGACCACGCCTGACGGTCGCACCGTGACCCGCAAGGTGGAAGACAAGAAGAACCTCGAAGGTGTCAACGTCGGCGACATGATCGACGTGACCTACACGCGCGCGGTGCTGTTGAGCATCGACCGCACTCCCTAACAGACGACGCGGCGTCCCCCAGCGCCGCACATCAACCGTCGGGGTCAACGCCGTGAGAGCTCGACGAGGCCAAACAGCGGCGGTCGCCAGCCAGCGGAAGATGCGGGCTACGCGGCGAGTCGCACGATTCCCGCGAATTCACGCCAAGACCGGGTTACCGTTCGCGACGAATCCTCGTACCCGGTACCAAAAATATTCCACCACAGCGCAGCGCTGCTAGTGCACCCGCCCTTGGCGTAATTCCGCTTCGGCGGCATCGAGGAAAGCGCGATAGCCGTCGGGGTCGATGAACGGGTCGGCTGCGCGCTTCGCCGTGGTGCTTGCAACGAACTTGCGGTACCTGCCCCACGCACGTGCATGGTTGGTCACCCAGATATCGACGGGGAGACTTCGCAGCACGCGCAAGCTGCGCTCGCGGTCGGCTCCTTGTTCCGGATACCACGACGTCGCCAGCACCCCCGGGTCACACACGCTCACGACGTTCAGCACCCGGTCATCGTCGTGGACCGCAAACGTCCACGACGTGCAGCCGCGCGTGTGACCGGCGGTGACGTGCGCGGTGAGCGCGATCGGTCCGACCCGAATCGTGTCGCCGTCCTTGAACCGGTGGTCAACGCGTGGAGGCGGATAGCCGAGGACGCCGATCCAGATGAGGGCCCTCAACGGCGGAATGAGGTCGGGGTCGTCGCCGCCGGAGGCGAGGGAGCCGGCGCTTGCGTCGCTGGCCCACAGTTGGGCGCCCGACGCCTGCTGGAGCACTGTCAGCCCGCCCCCATGGTCAGGGTGCGGCTCCGAGTTCAGCAGCACCTTGACGTCCTTGATGTCGAAGCCGAGCTTCGCGATGCTCGCCAAGATCAGCCGCGCGGTGGTGGGATAGCCGCCGTCGAGCACGACGTGGCCCTCGGGCCCGGTGATGAGGAAGGCCGCGACGTCGTTCGCGCCGACATAGTAGAAATTGCCGGCGATGCGGAACGGGTCGGCAGGCTGCTGCCCGCCGATTTTTGTCGCGTTCAGCCACCTGCCGACGAACACCAGCGCAACTACGCTCAGAACTGCCAGCAGAACCGCCAGCCGACGTCGGGTGGTGAAGGTATGCAACATGGATTCAAGCGCTTCCACCTCTCGAACTGGCATGCGCGGGTTGAGCGGCACGCGTTCAGTTCGGCGGCCACACGAAGCAGAGCGACCCAGTCACGATTTGGCGCGCGCGATCAGTATCTGGTAATCGGTCTTGTCCGTCGGCGTACGCGGGAGCGCATCGAGAACCGAGTAAGTGTCGGGAACGAGGTACCCTGGCAGGTTCCTGACGGAGAAGCTTCGGAGGGCGACCACCGACACCGTCCGATCGGCGTGGCAGCTGACGAACGCCGCAATCCGAACGCCGGATTCGGAGTCGGGCACCGCCACCACGGCCGCCTCGCGCACATCGGGATGCTTGAGGAGACCGACTTCGATTTCGCCATCCCAGTCGTCGCTGTAGAAACCGAGCTCCCCGACGTAAGCAACGAAAGACAGGAAGACGATAGCGCCGACGAATGCCGAGTCGCACGCGGACGCGCGCCGGCCCTCCATCCCGTTCACTCCCTCACACCGTATCTGGTTCCGACGTCGTGCCGCCTGCGAGGGTCGATTGCCGGAGCGCCGCCGCGCCCATCAGCCCGCCCATGCCCATCGACTCGACGGCGCTGCTCGGGACCAGCATGAGCGCCCCCTTCTCCTTGAGCCCTTCGTAGAGCATGTTCATGGCGCGCAGATGCAGCGCGGTCGGATTGTTCTGATAAGCCCGCGACGCCTGCGCAAAGGAGTTCGCGATCTCGAGCTCGGCCTGGCCGAGGATGATGCGCGCCTGCTTTTCCCGAGCGGCCTGCGCCTCGCGGGACATCGCGTCCTGCAACGCTCCCGGAATCACCACGTCGCGCATCTCGACTGACGAGACGGTAACGCCCCACGGGTTCGACCGCTGGTCGATCAGATGCTGCAGCTCGCCTTCGATGCGCTCGCGGCCGCGCAGCAGCTCGGTCAGCGTGGTCCGGCCGATGATGTCGCGGAGCGCCGTCTGCGCCGCCCAGCTCACCGCCTGGCTGTAGTCCTGCACCTCGAGCGCCGCTCTCTCGGCGTCGTGCACCAGCCAGAACAGCACCGCGTCCACGTTCACCGGAACCGTGTCCGCGGTCAGCGTTTGCTCGGCGGCGAAGCTGGTGGTGATGGTGCGCTGGTCGATCCACGACGAGACCCGATCGACGAACGGGATCACCCAGAACAGTCCCGGCCCCCGCAGCCCCACGAACCGGCCGAAGCGCAGCACCACGCCGCGTTCCCATTGCCGCGCGATGCGCGGCGCCGGCATGAGCACAAGCCCGAGCAGCACGAACCCGGCGAGAGCGGCCGGGCTGCCGGTGGCGCGGAACGCGAGCACGCCCAGCCCCACCGCGGCGAGCAGTATGGCGATGGTGACGACGTTGACACGTGGCTTGTTCGAGGTCGCATCCTCGTACCGCCTTCCGAGATCGGGTGAAGCCATCACTGTTCTCCCTGCTGATGCGCGCTCAATGCGCTGAGAAGGTCCGCAATCGAGAAGCCGTCGGCCGCGGCGTCGGCAAGCAGCCGCGTGACGAAGGCACGAAGCCGGCGATCGCGCTCCCGGGGCGGGCGAGCCCGTTCGGGGGTGGCGCTGACGAACGACCCCACGCCACGCCGTGTTTCGAGTACCCCGGCCCGTTCGAGCTCGGAATAGACGCGTGCGACCGTGTTGGCGTTGATACGCAGCTCCACGGCCAGCTGACGCACGGTGGGCAGCTGCTCCCCCAGGCGAAGCCGGCCGGAGGCAATCGCGGCCCGAAGTCCCCGCTCGAGCTGGGTGTAGAGCGGGGTCCGGTCGCGCGGGTCGATCGACACGACGCTCATTGCAGGCTAATACTAGTTCATTAGTACAAGTCCGGCAAGCGAAATTCGAGGTGAGCCTCTTTGCCGGCTGTCAGCACATTCCCGCGTGGGGGGCCGACGTGCTTCGGACGGGAAGGCTGGCAATTGTGGTGGTGGTGCTCCTGGGCGCGGCTCGCGCCGAGGCGCAGACGCAGTGGGATGCCGCAGGAGCCGCGGGCCTGTTTTCGGCTGGCGCCGATGCCGGCACCGAGGCGGGCTATGCCGACGAATGGTCGAACGCGGCACAAGGAGGGGCGGTAATCGGGCGCTACCTGTCTCGCCATCTCAAGCTGGAGTTCGAAGCGTCGGCGACGACTCGAGGCCGGCAATACGCCTCGACGCCGATCGCGGTTCCCGGCTGGCCTTACCCGTACTGGCTGACTACCGAGATCCGCACGTCGGTGCGCTCCCTGGGCGGCGTCGTCGGCTGGCAGTTCCGGGACAACGAATGGGTCCACCCGTTCGTCGTTGGCGGAGTGTCGGCGGACTGGGACGACTCCATCGTTAACACGCCGCCGCCCTCCGACGGTGATCCTCGAGGCCCTTCTGTTCTCCTCAACGACGCGCGAACCGAACAGCGCACTGATTTCCACCTGCGGGCGGTCGTCGGCGGCGGCGCGAAGCTGTATTTCACCGAGCGCGCGTTCGTCCGGACCGACGGCCGCTTCACATGGGGCCCGGATCGGCAGCACCTTGCCCTCCGGGCCGGCATAGGCATCGACTTCTGAGGCTGCTCGCCATGCGCGTCTTCATCGCTTTCGTCGTCATCACGGCTTTGATCGCAGCTCCGCTTTCCGTTCGAGCGCAGGAACCGCTTGCGCCGGCGGTCGAGACCGCCGCCTTTCAGCAACTCGCTTCAGCGATCCCGATCGGCTCGCGCATCAAGGTCCGCACTGCTGACGGCCGGCGGCTCACGGCGACATTGATGGCCGCCGACGCCCAGCGGATCATCGTCAAGCGCCGCTCGCGGGTTCCGGAACCGGCGGTTTCAATTGCGTACGCCGATTTGTCCGAGCTTCGGCGGGACGAGGGCGGCGGCATGAGCGTCGGCAAGGCGGTTGGCATCGGGCTCGCGGCCGGTGTCGGCGCGATCCTCACGCTGCTGGCGATTGCCCTCGCGGTGAGCGACTGAACTCGGCGTGCACCGGGCTGTCACACGTGCCGGTCAACGTCCTGTTCTGGTGGCACCTCGGCCGAAAAACTGCCGGGAATCCGTGGGTTCGCAGCGGGCATTGTCATTGCACCGAGGGATGACAGGCCGCCCACGGCCAGAAGGAAGGTTGACGTGCACAGGATCACCAAAGGGTTTGTTTGCGCGCTGCTGGCAAGCACGATGAGCCTTCAGACAGTTCCGGCGCTGGCCCAGAAATACAAGGATCGGGACCGCTACGAGGATCGGTGGGAGCGCGAAGACCGCGACTACCGCCGGGACGATCGTCGCGACCCGCCGCGCGACTGGCGCAATTACGATGTCGGGCGGGTCGAGCGCGGCCAGCGTTACTACGACCCGGCACGCTACTACCGCAGCGGCCGGGCCTACAACTCGTACCGGATGGGGCCGAACGATCGCGTCTACCGCGGCTACGACAACCGCTACTACTGCCGGCGCGACGACGGCACGACGGGCCTGATCGTCGGGGCCATGGCAGGCGGAGTCCTCGGCCAGATCATCGCACCCGGCGGATACAAGACCCTGGGTGTCCTCCTCGGCGCCGGCGGCGGCGCGCTCGTCGGACGTGCCATCGACGATGGCGTCGAATGCAGGTAACCCTCCTTTGCTATCCTCCTCCTGCCAGTCGATCTGGCAGGAGGGGCGATGCGTTCTCGACACCTGGGTCTGAGCGGAGTTCTCACAGCAGCACTGGCCATACTCGTTTCTTCCGGCGTTGGCGGCTGGCTCGAACAGCCGCCCGCTCTCCAGGGCATCCCGAAATTTGAGGCCGATCCGAGCTGGCCGAAGCTGCCAGCCGACTGGTCGTGGGGCCAGGTGATCGGCATCGTCGCCGACGCGCAAGGCCACGTCTGGACCTCCAACCGCAATCGAATCTCCGAATGGGGGCCTGACGGCACGTTGGTCCAATCCTGGGACGCACGCGGGCCGAACGGTAACTGGAGCACCATCCACGGGCTCTTCGTCGATCACAACGGGTTCGTCTGGACCAACGCCCGCGAAAGCCAGCTCACCGTGAAGTTCACGAAAAAGGGCGAGGTGGCGATGGTCATCGGCCACTTCAACGAGACCGGCGGCAGCAACGACACGACCCTGATGGGACGCCCGTCGGACATCTGGGTCGATCCGGCGAACAACGAGGTGTTCGTCGCCGACGGCTACGGGAATCGGCGCGTCATCGTCTTCGACGGCGCCAGCGGCAAGTACCTGCGTCACTGGGGAGCGTATGGCAAACGGCCCGAGGATCCGCCTCCGGGGGTGGACGAGCGCGCGGCCGCAGGCGACGCGGCAACCCCGCCCGACGGTCCGGTACCGGCTGCGGCGCCGTCGCAACTGCGGATTCCCCACGGAATTGCCGGGTCGCGCGACGGGCTCCTCT
>Ga0310810_10003345_pt1 | contig 17482 bp, 16 predicted proteins | sample NCmetagenome_FD_207641 | JGI IMG/M metagenome (GOLD analysis project Ga0310810, IMG submission 207641) | Soil microbial communities from experimental microcosm in Duke University, North Carolina, United States - NC | ecosystem: Engineered > Artificial ecosystem > Soil microcosm > Unclassified ...
TCGTGGAAGGGAAGGACCATCAGTTCTTCCGTTGGTCGGCCATTCGTCTCTATTGCCTCGAGGGTCAAGTCATCCACAGAAATAGCATCCCCGCTGGCCAGAACCACCGCTCGTTCGATGACGTTGGCCAGCTCGCGCACGTTTCCAGGCCAGTCATATTGACGTAACGCTTCAACGGCCTTTGGATCAATGGTCAAGGATGGACGCTTCATGTCTTTGGCATACCGATTAACAAAAAACTTCGTGAGCGCCGGAATGTCCTCCCGCCGCTCACGCAGGGGCGGAATCGTCACGCTGACGACGTTCAAGCGAAAGAACAAGTCTTTTCGAAAGCGGCCGTCTTTGATGGCTTGCTTCAGGTCTTGATTCGTCGCTGCGATAACCCGAATGTCCACTTTAATGGGTTGTGTCCCTCCTACACGATCAAACTCCCGATCTTGCAACACGCGAAGGCACTTCGCCTGCAGATTCGGCTTCATATCGCCAATTTCATCGAGGAAGATCGTGCCGCCTTGAGCGACTTCCAACAAGCCCTTCTTTTGTTGATGGGCGCCGGTGAAGGCGCCTTTCTCGTGCCCGAACAGTTCGCTTTCAAGCAACTGATCCGACAATGCCACACAGTTGACGGCCACAAATGGTTTACTCGCCCGAGGGCTCCAGTTATGGACGGAGCGAGCCAGGATTTCCTTTCCCACGCCGCTTTCTCCGAGCAACAATACCGTGCTATTGCTCCGGGACGCCTTTCGTAACGTCTCCACTACTTCACGCATTCGAGGGCTCTCCACGATCAGCGTCCGATATCGTTCTTCGATCGACCCTTTGAGTATCTGGCTTTCATCTCGCATCGCGGCCACTAACTCGGCATTCCTCAACGCCACGGAGGCGTATGACCCGAACGCCGATAAGAGCTCCAAATCCGATTGATCGAATTGTTTTGCCTTGGCCGTGTTGAGTATTTCGAGCACGCCCACAATCTGTGCGTGATCCATCAAAGGCACGGCAAGAATTGAACGGGTTTGAAACCCTGATACCCTGTCCACAGCCGGAAAAAACCGCGGATCATGCTTGGCGTCATTGACGATCAGACTTTTGCGATTCTTCGCCACCCATCCTGCGATGCCTTCGCCAATGTTCACGCGAAGTTCCTTGATTGCGCCGCTTGCCGGGCCTGTCACCACGCTGAGTACGAGTTGTTCGCCTGTTGGATCGATCAAGAACAGACTGCTGGCTTCACACTCAAGAAGTTCCGTCACCGAGGTGACAATCAGTTTAAGTAGGGATGGAAGATCGACCGAGGAGGTCAGAAGGCGGCTGATGCCCAAGAGCGCCGAAAGTTGCTCTCGAGAAGGCTGAAATGAAGGATCCATCAAGCCAACCAAACGCACGGATGAAGGAGAGGAGGACTCTATTAGCGGGGTATTCTAACAGCGGCGATTTTCACTGACAATCAGATGCTTCACAGCTGGGCGTCTTCAACCATTGGCGCAGTCCTGGTGATCCCTTCCTCGCTGAGCAGCTGCTGAATCTTGGACCGTAGCTCTTCCTGGATCTCTTCCAGCGGTTTGCGGGCGTCCACGACTTCGAATTTGAATTCCACGGCCATCTTGTCGAATTCTTCGATCAGCAGGGACTGATATTTCTTGAAGCTGTCGTACAAGTCGTTCCCCAGCCGGAGATCCATGCCGGATTCCCAGTAGTTCATCGCCTTGGTCTCGATGACGCGCAGGGCGAGCGTTTCGACGTCGACGCGCAGGTAGCAGACGAGGTCCGGCACCAATCCGAAGCCAAACACATCCCTGATCCATTTGCGATCGTTGCTGCGGACGAAATCTCTGGCAAACGCCGTATAAATGTAGCGGTCGGCGAGGACGATGAACCCCGACCGCAAGGCCGGAATGATTTCATGCTCGAGGCGGTCGGCAAAGTCCGTGGCGTAAAGCAGGCTGAGCGACCAACGGTCGATCGTGTTGCCTTCTTTGGCGACTTCAATCGTCTTGGACATGAGATTGGACCTGGTCCACCCTGTGGTGATGACCCCGTAGCCCTGCACTTCGAGCCATTCCTGCAACAGCTCGATATGAGTGGAGCGGCCGACGCCGTCCGTGCCTTCAATCGCGATGAGTTTACCCTTCAGGTCACTCGGATTTAGGTACGTCAAACCGTCGCCAAAATAGTGAGCGTCTCCCATGGGTACCCCGTCTCGGTTTGTAATCTTTCAATGCTTCGTCCACCAGGCGCCGCATGCCGTCCTGCTGTTGGGCGATATCTTTTGTGGCGTCCATCGTAATCAGTTGGTATTCGTCGACGATCTTGTCGTATTGCGCCAGGATGCGCGACTGGAAGATGCGGAAGCTTTCGGTCACGTCCTGGCTTAAGTTCATGTCCATCCCGGCTTCATAATACTTGAACTGTCCTCTCGTGCCCCCGAGGAGGCGTGAAATGGCCACTTCGATCGGGACCTTAAAGTAAAAGGCCATGTCGGGCTTAATCGCAAAGCTATACAGCTTGCGGACCCATTCGGGAGAGACCCCGCGGACCACGTCGCGCGCAAAGGCCGTGTACATGTACCGGTCGGCCAGCACGAGCATGCCGGCCTTGAGCGGTGGAAGGATTTCGTGGTACAGGCGGCTCGCGAAATCAGTGGCATGCAACAGGCTGAAGGTCGTCGGGGTGAGGCTCTCTTGGTCGTATCCTTTACCAACTCCGACGAATTCCATTCGGTAAAAAACACTTTATGGCCCTTAGATTCAAGCCACTTGTGCAAGAGGAGCAGTTGGGTGCTCTTGCCAGACCCGTCGATGCCCTCGCAGATGATCAGTTTGCCGGGATAGGGGTGGGGAGCGGTGGTATTCGGGGATTGCTCGGTCATGCCTGGTCCTCCTCCGTCTGCAGGGTAAATTGTACCCGCCGGCGGAAGATACGTTCAAATAGATCCGCTCTTCCTTTTGCCGCCCAGGCTTCCATCTGGGCGTCCCCCGTGACATGGGCAATAATCTTAATAGTTGCGCCGATTTTGACGTCTACGGTCCTCACCACAGAAAAATGCGTGCGATCCAGACCATCAGCGATCCGAAGCAACGCCGAGAGGATTCTGACCGAGCGTTGCAGCTTGGGCGTCAGCGCGTCGAAGGTTTCATGCTTGCTGTGCGGATGCGCTCGCCGGTGGTATCGCGCGATATTGGCGATCACGAGCAGTTCCTCGGATGAAAGGCCGCCCAACTCACTATTGGTGATCAAGTAATAGGTATGCTTGTGATGCTGGCGTTCGTTGATCAGGTAGCCAATGTCGTGAAGAATTGCCGCAAACTCGAGCCAGTCACGCTCGGTCTCTCCCAGATTATGAAGTCGCTTGGTCTGGTCGAACAGCCGTAACGCGAGAGCAGCAACGTGCAGGCTGTGGGTTTCGGGCACCTGGCACCGTCTGGCCAAGGCCAGCACATTGCGGCGTCTCAAATCGGGAATATCCGCTTCAGCCTTGATGCGCTCCCGGTGGCGTTCGATGAAATCGTAGATGACGCCTTCCCGGATGGCCTTATCGCACAGGATGAGCTCGTCCCTTCCGGACAGCTCCATCAGGCGGCGAATGGCAATAGTGGCCGGGAACAGGGTGTCGACACGCTTCGGGTCGAGTCCCGGAATCGCGAGACGCTCTTTGATCGTAGAATTGCCCAGCACCTGCTCGATTTCCTTCACCTCTTTCAGTGAAACGGTGGCGAGATTGAGTTGCGGGAGCGGGCGGTTCGTCCGTCGAAGGTGGATCACTTCGGCCAGATTGCCGGCCATCCCCGACGTCGCGATCAGGTTGTCGAAGCGCTTGGGCTTGAAGCTCTGCAGCGTCTGCGTCAATTGCTCGGTCACCAGCGCTTCGAGCTCGTCTAACATTCTCTTCGATGGCGGCGTGCGCTTGAGGAATTGATCGGCAAGCCTGATGGCGCCGAGCTTGAGACTTTTTGCGTGCAGGAGCTGATCGCGGTTGCCCGCCATCACTTCGACAGACCCTCCGCCGACGTCAATGGCCAGCGATGGCTGTTCCGTCATGGGTACGCTGTTTTTGATGCCCAAGAAAATCAATCGGGCTTCTTCTTCGCCGCTGATCACCCTCACCCTGATGCCCGTCTGCTCTCTGACGAGGTCGATGAAGTCGCCGCCGTTCTTCGCTTCGCGCACCGCGCTTGTCGCCACGGCGATGAGTCGGTCGTAGCCCTTGTTCTTCGCGAGCGTGACCAGACGTCTGATGACACTCAATCCCCTCGCAATGGCCTCATCTGAAAGGCGTAGTGTTTCGAAGGCGCCGTTGCCAAGACGTGCCATGTCCTTGAACCGGTCGAGTATCTTGTAGGTGAAATCCGGTCGGACTTCGGCAAGCACCATATGGATGGAATTCGTCCCGACGTCGATGACGGCGATTTTTGACATGAATGGAGAAATTAGCAGGTTAAGGTTCCTGCCATTGTAATGAAATTCAGAGGCTTAGTGAAGAATGTCTTTTGCGAGAGCCATGTTAATTTTCTGTTACAATCCGGCCGGTTTAATAGGGAGAGTGAAATGGCCGCTTCCCGGCATGTATTGATTACAGGCGCTTCGACAGGAATCGGCGCCGCCTGCGCGATTGGCTGCGCAGCGCGTGGCATGACGGTGTTTGCGGGAGTCAGGACCCCCGCCGCCGGTGATGCCCTTCAGGCCCAGGCAGGCGCCGCGATCGTCCCGGTCCAGTTGGACGTGACGGAGGACGATTCAATTAAGAAAGCGGCTGAGCTTGTCTCGCGTCAGGTTGGGGAAGCAGGGTTATTCGGCCTGGTCAATAACGCGGGAATCGCCATCGGGAGCCCGTTGGAGCTCATACCGCTCAAGCAATTACGCCGCCAACTGGAAGTCAACGTCGTCGGCCAGATCGCCGTGACCCAGGCGGTACTCCCATTCCTGCGCCAAGCGCGCGGCCGCATCGTCAACATGGGCTCGATCGCCGGCCGGGGAACCATCCCCATGATGGGTGCGTACTCGGCGTCGAAACATGCCTTGGAGGCTCTGACCGATGCCTTGCGCCTTGAGTTGTATCCCTGGGGCATCGACGTCTCGATCATCGAACCCGGCGCAATCGACACGCCTATCTGGGACAAGTCGATGCAGGTCTCGATGGAGATCGAATCGGAATTGCCGATCGAAGGGAGGAAGCTCTACAAGGATACTGCGGAGCGCATCAGAGACAGGGTGGGTCTCGCCGGACGCGCAGCGATTCCGAGCGATGCGGTGGCGCAGGCGGTGGTGCATGCCCTGACGGCCAAGCGGCCCAAGACTCGCTATCTCGTCGGCCGCGATGCGAAGGTGCGGGCCATCATGCTGAGGTGGCTTCCTGATCGGCTTCACGATTGGGTCTTGAAGAAAATCCTCAACCTTCCATGAAGGAGACCAATCGGGTAACCGATATCTCAAATCTCACGTTGAATAACAGGCGTTTCGCAGGTAGGGTTGGGTGGGTGAGACCGCCGGCTTTTTCAACTACCTGTTAGCCGACGAGGTCTGGGTTCATCCTATTGAGCGACTTGATGGAGAGCGCCTTGATCTCGTTGTAGATGATCGTGCGCCCTGCCTGGCGGAGGCGTGAGAAGATGCCTTCGACGATCACTTGATCGCCTTCCTTCACTTCCACTTGTCCGAGCCCGATGACTTTCACCGTTCCTGACGAGTCTTTGAGAAGGAATCCGTATGCCGGCTGGCCTTGCCGATTGGTGGCGAGCTGAACATTGGTGACTTGGCCGGAAACGACCACTTCCTGACGGTCATATTGATCCGGGTGTGCAATGATATCGGCTAAATCCAGCAGGCTGGTTGCGTAGGCCGCGCCTCCACAAAAGACAAAGGCCGCCAATAGAAGCGAAAACACAATGCAGCGCTGTGCAATCAAGACCATCGTAGGGTTCACTATAACCTAGGATGGAAAATTTGCAACGAGAACTACCATTTGCCGCCGCCGGTCAAATCCGGATGCTGCTCGCCGAACATGCTCTTGAGGATATGTTCCTTCATTTCATTGGTCATCGGTTCGGCAGAAGCTTTGTCAGGCAATTCGGCCGGCGCTTCGTGCAACCGGGGCGTGTTGCGGGCCAGCAAGGCCTCGTCGAGCGCTTCGGGGGAGGAATCGAAATCGTTGAGGATGGCTGTCAAACGTTGTAGGCCGAAGAGACTGCGAGTGATCTCGGAATGGACCGCGTTCGAGCTCCCGCCTTGGACCAGCGAAAGCCAGAACTTGGATTCGACATCTTCGTTCAGCGTCCCCCAAGCCAACGACGACAACTTCTCCAGGAGTTGCGCTTCCGTACGCTCCAGACCGTCGTACACCGACATGGACCGTTCCACCGGTCGAGTGGCGAGGACGGCAAAGGTCTCTTTCCACAAATCCACCGGCGCGTTCTGAGAGCCGGTGGCCGAAGCGTTTTGCTGGAGGGCGGCCTGTAAGGCCTGCAGGTACTGCGTCATGTACTTGACCTTTCGTGCCGCCATGCTTCCTGCGGGAAGGCCCCAAATATGACAGACTTCATGGTCCTGGAGCGAACTGAAATCAGCGGTCTGGCGTTCGCGGTCCGCGACGTCGAGCCGCTTCCGATATTTCTCGCCCATGCGGAGATTGGTCTGCAGCTCGATGCTCAACCGTTGCTGCTGATATTCCTCGACCGTCAGTTCGCGCGCTTCCCACCGCTGATCGAGAGCCCGGAGGGCGGGCTTCGGGAGTGCGGTGCGGGCTTGTGCTTTCAGTGGGGCGACGGCCTCCTGGCTTAGGCCGAACTTCGTCGTCAATAATTCGACCGCCCGGTCGGCCATCGCCACCCGGAGTGCTGCCAGTTTGGCGAGACAGTCGCACTGAAGCCTCGTGCGCTCGCGTTTGAGCCGGACGTGACGCAGGTATTGGTCCCGCTTCTCTGTCATCGCCCTGATGGCGTCCTGCGTCAAATTACTGTGCGTGGGTTTGGACCCGGCGACACACCGCGGGTCCGGCCGGTCGGCGGTCATGTACTGAATTTCTTCATCGGTGACGTTGAAGTGCTGGAGGAGGATCAACCGCAGCATGATGCGGCCTTGGATGGGCAGCCCGCTGATGACCGATTCGATCAACTCGGGGGTCAGTGCAGAAACCGTTGGTGTCGTGGTGGTTGACATGATCCTCAGGCAGTGCCGGTTTGTTGAGATTCCAGGTATAGAGCTACATATTCGCGGATTTGTTGAACTGTCCCGGTGGAATACAACTCACGAGGGATTTCTACCCGGGTCAGCGTGGCGGGGTCTACCCCGCGTTCGGCCGCGTATTCCTCGTCAATGTAGAGGCTAACCGATCCGTCCTCATGGCGGATACAGTATAGGGCATCGTTATCGGACATACAGCCGCTATCTCAATGAGTCTCTACTCGTAACACAGCGCTCGGAAAGCATGCAAGCCGCTATCCCAGCCGCTTTTCAAGCAAGACGTTCCGGCGCCAGAGGATATAAATGGTCGAGAGGACGATGGCAACGAGCAGCGTGTTTCGGATCCGTCCTGGCCCAAAGCAGGCGAGGTTGACCATGCCGTTGGTAAAGCCATAGGCGGCATAGACCAAATAGACCAAAAAGGCCCATCGGCGGAGCCTCACGAAACCGTATCCGACGGCAACATGGAGAGCGGGTGAAATCGCCTTGGTGAGGAATCCTGGAATACCGCCGGGTTTCGTGCAGTAGAAAGGAAGCAGATAATCGAGGTTATTCAGAATGATGAACGTGTCATTGATCGCGCTGATCAACAACAAGACCCCGAGGAAACGGATGTCCTGGCCACGTTGCCAGGCGGTCCGAAATGTCCGCCGCCATTGAGCGCCGTCCACCATCGGACCGAGATAGGCATCGTAGCTTTGCAATGCCCACCATGGCAGGGGCAGGACCATGAAGAAGAATACTTCCGCCGCGAGTCCAGAGATGCGGCCCAACATCAGGCTCGTACTGACGAGGGCGATCGTCCAGAGGATTGCGGTTGCAGCTTGGCGGTAGCGCCGTTGGATCAGCTGTCCGAGGCCGGGAAGTAGAAGGGAGCAGACTCCGGCGCGTACGTCGACCGAATCAGCCATGACAAGAAAGAAAGGGCCTTCGATCGGAAGACCGAAGGCCCTTCATTAGCAGGATGTTGAAAAAGCCGGTGGTTTCACCCACCCGACCCTGACGCGCCAAGACGCGTCTTGCACCAGGCTTTGTTCTCACATCAGTTAGAGGCTTAACGTACAGATCCCGGGCAAAGAGCTGCTCTGGCAGCTCGGGGTGGGCGGGTGAGAAGTGCAACGCCTCGCCTCTGCGCTCGCTGCGGCCTCGCCGGACAGGCTCTTTGAACATCCTGCCAGCGTCAATACATAAATAGGCTAGCCGCCGAGGGTATCCAGAGTCTCTTTCAGGCTCCCGCGAACGCAGGTGAAGATCGGCGTGTCGCGCAGGGTATACCGCGAACCTTCCGTTTCGCGAAGTGCCATGACCAGATCGAGGAAGTCTTCGGGCTTGTCGCTTTCAAACGCGACGACCCATTCCTGATCGTCAAGACCGAACGAATAGGTCGTGTTGAGCTTGACGGAAGGGAAGCGATGGCCGACTTCGATATGCTCGTCCATCATGCCTTGCCGGGCGGCCTTCGTGAGGAGAAACCATTCACGGGTCTTGAGGAACGGATAGACGAAAATGTATTTGGCTTTGCCGGGAACGACGGTCAGGCGCTTGCTTTCCTGGCCCTCATGCGTGTGATGATCGACGTAGATCGATCGCTTCGTCATGGAGAGATAGGAATAGGGAGTCGTGAGGTATTTGCCCAAGCCGGACGCGAGCATCTTGGAGCTCTGTTGTTGGAACAGTTCCAGTTCGTAGCTGATGCGCCAGAGCATGAAGTCGCAATCTCCGCGGATCCCCACGGTCGAATAGGGAATAACCAGCACCTTTCCGGTGTAATCCTCGATTGCGCGGATGAATTCCTGCTTGCCCTTTGCACGCTCGTCTTCCGGCAAACGCCGCCACGCCGGGTCGAGCTTATAGAATGCAAAGTTGACGTACTGGCGTCTGGGTGTCTGCGCCGGTGCTTGCTGTTCGGGGGCTGCCATGAACTCCTCCGTGTGACGTCTTGATCAAGATAGGAAAAGACTGATTTCTGTAACACTTCATCTTTTGTTTTGTCAATCGGGCAAAGCGCACGTCTCGGCGTGCGCAGGGTGGGTGGGTGAGAATGGTGAAAGATTCGAAGCAATCGGTGGGTTGGGCGGGTGCAAAAAGACCGGCAGGTTGGGCGGGTGAGCCGGGCAAGACGCGCGAAGCGGACGGGTGAGATAAAACCTAGCGAGGGCGGCTGTAGCCCGCTCGTTGACAGGCAAAAACCGATCTGTTAGTGCCTTGGCTATGAACTGCGGATTACGGCAGATGACAGCGGTCGTCGGAGCCTCTTGCCTCATCCTGTTTGCGGCGGTCGCGGTCTTTGCGATCGAAATCCAACCGTCAAAAGAGGACATCAGGGCTGCACTCGATCGAGGTGCGGAAGCGGCCAAAGAGCACCGCCCACCTGATACCTTCTATACGCGCTTCGGCGCCACCGATGATCTGCATCCCAGCGGCTTTCTCATCACCAAACTGGCCGCGCTGTCCGTTATGGCCACCCATATGGGACTGCGAGGGACCGAGCCAGGCAAGGGAGATATTGCCCAGGTGCTCGAGGGCAAGACCATGTTGGTCAGCGCCACCATTTTCGGCAATGTCGGAAACTTTGCGGTCGACAGTTACATGGTGCTCGACCAGGCGGGGAAGACCATCAAGCCCGTGAACGTGCGATTCGACGGGATGGCGAGCCGCAGCGCCGCCTATCCTGAACCGCCGCGGTTCAAAGCTAAAGTGGTGGCCTCCTTTGATTATGCCGACTTCGATCCGACGGCCCCGACCACGATTTCCATTTTTCCAGCCAACGGCGGCGAGGTGACGTTTCCCCTGGAGTTCTCACAAATTAAGTAGCCAGGGTGGTGCAATGCGCCGGTCATCGTCCTCTCCTCGACCAATTATCGCCGAAACCATTGCGGTCGGGTCCGAACTTCTGCTGGGAGGCAGGACCGACAGCAACTCCCTTTTGATCACAGAAGAACTGGGCTCGTTGGGCATCGAAGTCCGCTTCAAATCGATTGTTGGCGACAATCGAGCCGACATTGTTCGTGGGCTGAAAGCCGCGGTGTCGCGGGCGAAGGTCATCGTGATGACCGGCGGTCTTGGGCCGACAGTGGACGATTGCACACGTGAAGCTATTGCTGCGGCGGCAGGGCGCAGGCTGGCGCGGCGAAAAGACGCCTACGAGGCTATGAAGATGCGCTTAGCGCAATGGGGCCGCTCACCCAACAAAGGGCAATTCCGACAGGCCTTGATTCCGGCCGGCGCCACGGTCGTGTCCAATCCGATCGGTTCGGCGCCCGGATTCTGGCTTTCGTGGCGTGGAGTCATGCTGGTCTCGCTGCCGGGTGTGCCTGCAGAAATGGCGGCGATGATGCGTGAAAGCGTGGTCCCACTGTTGGAGTCTCAGTTAGTAGGACGAGGTCATCGTCCACAGCCGATCGGGCGGCATGTGTTTCATACGTGGGGTCTACCCGAGGCTGAAGTCGATGCGAAGCTGCAGGGACTCATTTCCAGATCAGCGCCTGTCGACCTTGGTTTGCTGGCGTCTCCATCGGGCGTCTTGGTCTCGCTCACGGCGAAGCCGCAGACCCGCGCCGCCGCCGAAATATTAACTGCCCTCTCCGAGTCGGTCCGTGCTCGTCTGCAGGAATGGATTTTCGCGGAGGGCTCCGAATCTATGGAAGAAGTGATCGGGAAACTCCTCTTGAAGGACAAGCGCACGCTCGCGCTCGCGGAATCCTGCACCGGAGGATTGATTGGTCATCGGTTGACTCAGGTGCCGGGTTCCTCGGCGTACGTGGACCGCGGAATCATCTGTTACAGCAACAAGGCCAAAATCGACCTGCTCGGCGTGCCGGGGGATCTCATTGAGCGGCATGGTGCAGTCAGTGCGGAAGTAGCCGCCGCAATGGCGAAGGGCGTGCGCGAACGTAGCGGCGTCTCGATCGGCTTGAGCGTCACCGGCATCGCAGGGCCAGGCGGGGCAACCGCCACGAAACCGGTGGGATTGGTGTACATCGGATTGAATACAGACAACGGCGACACCGTCACCCGCGAGCATCGATTCCACGGCGATCGATCGGTGATCAAGCAACGGTCCTCGCAGGCGGCTCTCGATCTGCTCCGGCGCTGGCTGTTAAAACAGTCTGCGTCATGATTCGCGCGTTTCTTGCCGTACAGCTGTCTGAGCCGCTCAGAACGACTCTTGCGGCCGTGCAAGCGGATGTGAAACGGCGCATCACCCATGATTTACCGAGGGACGTGAGCTTGTCCTGGGTTCGTCCCGCCTCAATGCATCTGACAGTCAAATTTCTGGGCGACATTCCTGAAGAATTGGTCATCGCTCTCCGTAAGTCCATGGCCGATGCGCTCAAAGAGCATCATAGTTTCCAGGTCCCGTTCGATCGGCTCGGCGTTTTTCCAAGGCTCCAACAACCTCGCATATTGTGGATCGGACCTACGGAGCAATGGGAAACAAGCGAGGAGGCTGCACAGTTGACCGCCCTGCATCACGCCGTTGAGGTTTGCTGTGTGACGTTGAATTTGGCGCCGGATGCCAGACCTTTGAGCGCCCATCTCACGCTCGCGCGAATCAAGACAGGTCATCGTGCGGTTGGACAGGCGCTGGCGAGAAGCGGTGCCATGGATCGTTTGCCTTCGACGGTGGGTGCTTTGGCGGTCGACGCGATTGCGTTGGTGAGAAGCGAGTTAAAACCAACCGGCTCCGTGTACACCGTCCTGTGGGAAGAGAAACTGAAGGCTGCGTAGCGAAGACGTCCGGCTCTATTGTTGAGGCGGTTGTTCGCGGAGTGTTCGGCAAAAGATCTCGACCAAAGAAGGATCGAAGGCTGTGCCTGATTGCCCTTCGATGATGGCGAGCGCTCTCTTGATCGGAACTGGGCTGACGCCGGGATATTCTGCCGTGAGCTCGTCGAATGTCTGGGCCAGCGCCACGAGGCGCGCCAGATAGGGAATTTGCTGTTCCTTAAGCGCGAAGGGATAGCCCTTGCCGTCCCATCGCTCATGATGCATGGCGATGATATGGACGGCTTCCGCCGGCAACCCCATCGCCTTCCCGATGCGGGCGCCGACGTCGGGATGATGGTGCCGTGGGTCGGCATCCTGCGCGAGGACGGGAGTGCGGCTTCCCTCGTTGATCAGATCCAAATCGTGGGCGAGTGCGCCCAGCGCAAGGTGTTGCTGCTCCGCCAAGGAGAGTTGGAGTTGGTTTGCAACCAATGTGGCGTAGAAGCTCACGCGGTTTCCGTGATTGACGAGATAACGGTCCTTCGCTTCGAGCAAATCGGATATCAATTGGATCAACGGCGAGGTGGTCTCTCGGCTGGAGACTTCCAGCAACCCGCTTTTTACCTGGCTCGCATATTGCGCCATCAGGGTTTGCCAGGCTTCCGTGCATACGGGATCCGGTTGCCATAGCGCCTCCTGCTCGGTCATGGCACTGCGAAGCATGTCGAGCCGCTGCTTCTTATGCGATGTCTGTAGGCTGATCGACAGCAACTCGGATGCATTGAAGGGCTTGAGCAGAAAACCCGCCGCGCCATGGCGTACGCAATCCATGGCGGATTGCAGCGTGCCATAGGCCGTCACCATGATGACTTCGATTTCGCGATGCGTCCGTTTGATTTCTTTGAGGATATCGGAGCCCGAGGTATCGGGCAGCTTGAGATCCAGCGTCATGAGATCGACGCCATGATCGTTAATGACGGCCAGGGCATGGCTGCCGTTGTCGGCCGTCAGGATATTGAAGTTTTGTTTCAGAATCTGGGTCAGCGCAGCCCGAGGCGCCGCTTCGTCATCGACGATCAGGACCGTGGGTCTATGGGGGACTGTGCGTTGCTCAAGAGATTGCGGCATACCTCCAGCTGTATGACGGGAATGTCGTTTCGTCAAAGAAAATCACAAATGGTTGTTGTAGGAGAAAGTCGGAACTGAGCGCTCTTGACTGATTTCAAAGGTCATTATAGATTGTGCGCATGACGTGGGTTATAGGAATAGTTGTCGTCGGATTCTTGGCCGTTCAGCCTGCCTGGGCGGTGGGACCTGAGTTCGACCCTGACCAACCATTTAAGGGAGCCGGTCAGCGACTGCTGGAGTCATTTTTGGGTCAGGCGCTGGCAGCACTGGACGATCATTTTGAACTGTCCGGTTCTCTCGACCCGGATGCCTCACCGAGTGACCGCAAGAAAACGCTGCGCTTCCGGTTTTATCCAAACGGCAAATCGAAGTCGAACGATCACATTGCCGCTGAAGGGTGGGTCGGTCCTTCGACTGACTCGCATCAGGATGAATTCCATTTCCGCTTTACGATTCCGAAATCGCTGACAGAGTCGCAGATCGCGCCGTCCGAGAACGTGTTGTAGCGGTTCGAACCGCGATTTAAATCCCTCCATTTGTCCCGTCTTTTCTCGCATTTGTCTCTAGGTTTCCTGACTGCAACTGGGTATAATCCGCCACCTTCACCCTGATAGGAGGAACGTCCATGGCGGAGAAAGACGACAAGAAGCGCGCATTGGATCTGGCCCTGTCCCAGATTGAAAAGCAGTATGGGAAAGGGGCGATCATGAAGCTTGGCGATGCCGAAACGTCGGCGGACGTTCCGGCGATTTCAACTGGATCGCTCGGCCTCGACATCGCGCTTGGCGTCGGCGGATTTCCGCGCGGCCGGGTCATCGAAATCTTCGGCCCGGAAGCGTCAGGGAAGACCACTCTGACCCTCCATGCGATCTCAGAAGTGCAAAAGACCGGCGGAGTCGCCGCCTTTATCGATGCGGAGCATGCGCTGGATTTGACCTATGCCAGAAAACTCGGTGTGCAGGCCGACGACCTCCTCGTGTCGCAGCCGGACACCGGAGAGCAGGCGTTAGAAATCGCCGAGACGCTTGTTCGCAGCGGCGCCATTGATCTGATTGTCGTGGACTCGGTCGCGGCGTTGACGCCGCGGGCTGAAATTGAAGGCGAGATGGGGGACGCGCACATGGGCCTGCAGGCCCGGTTGATGTCGCAAGCGCTCCGGAAGCTGACCGCGGCCATATCGAAATCTCAAACGACGGTGATTTTCATCAACCAGATCAGGATGAAGCTCGGCGTGATGTTCGGCAATCCCGAGACCACGACTGGCGGCAATGCCCTCAAGTTCTACTCGTCCGTCCGGTTGGACATCCGGCGGATCGAATCCATCAAAGAAGGGCAGGATGTGGTCGGCAGTCGAGTCCGCGTCAAGGTGGTGAAAAACAAGATGGCGCCTCCCTTCAAACAGGCGGAATTTGATATTCTCTTCTCGCAGGGGATTTCGAAAGCCGGCGAATTGGTGGACCTCGGCGTCGACAAGAAAGTATTGGAAAAGTCCGGCGCGTGGTATTCCTATCATGGCGAACGATTGGGCCAAGGACGTGATGCGGTCCGTGATTTTTTGATCACGAACCAGCCGTTGGCTCGCGAGATCGAAGGCAGACTTCGCGAAGTGGCCGGCGTGCCGGGGCGGAGCATCGAAAAGCCCGCCGAGAAACCCGTACATGTCTCCTCCAAAGAAGAGAAGCGCGACGAGAAGCGATCTCACAAAGTCGGAGTATGACGACCATCGCCGCGTGAAACGGCGCATCGCGCAGTCGGGAGACGAATGGTTTCACCGCGCCGTGCGGTACCTCTCCCGATTCGATCGCACGGCTGCCCAGGTTCGACGTTTTCTCACCAACAAAGGCGCCTCGCGGACCCAGGTTTTACACGTCATTGCCCGTCTGTCTGCATTACGATATCTTGACGACCGGGCCTACGCTGCCCGCTGGATCCAGGCAACGCTGGCGCGGCGCCCGATGGGGTTAGACCGCCTGAAGGGTGAATTAATAGCGAAAGGGCTTGGCGAAACTGTGGCGGATGATGCCATTGTCGAAGGCCTTGGCGGCTTGGATGAAGAAATGCTGGCCCGGCGGGCGTTGGATCTCAAGCGCGGCGGCAGGAAGAGCCCGCGCCAACGGACGGTGTCCCTCCTACGGCAGCGGGGTTTCGCAGAAGAGATCATTGAGCGTATTATAGGTGATTACCCCAGCGAGGAGCGGGCTTCATGACACAGAGCGCACACGAGCTTCGGCAGGCCTTCATCCGCTACTTTGAGCAGTATGGGCATCAGCCCGTGCCGAGCTCTTCACTGATCCCGCAAGCGGATCCTACGCTTCTCTTCACGAACGCCGGCATGAACCAATTCAAAGGCGTCTTCCTCGGTCAGGAAACCCGCCGCTACAGTCGGGCGGTATCGTCGCAGAAGTGTTTGCGGGCGGGCGGCAAGCACAACGACCTCGAGAATGTCGGCTATACGCGGCGGCATCACACCTTCTTCGAAATGCTCGGCAACTTCTCTTTCGGAGACTACTTCAAGGAAGATGCCATCCGGTTCGGGTGGGAATTCCTCACGCGGACGGTGGGACTGGATAAGGGACACCTGTGGATCACCGTCTTCCGTGAGGACGACGATGCCGAGCAGCTCTGGAAAAAGATGGGCCTCCCGCCGGCTCGCATCATCCGTTGCGGAGAGGAAGACAATTTCTGGCAAATGGCTGATACCGGTCCCTGCGGACCCTGCTCCGAGATCCATTACGACCAGGGGTCGGCGGTGCCGGGAGACGACCGGCCGAACGGGGAGGGCGACCGGGTCATCGAAATCTGGAATTTGGTATTCATGCAGTTCAACCGAGATGCGTCCGGAACCCTTCATCCGTTGCCGAAACCCAGCATCGACACCGGGATGGGTTTGGAGCGGTTGGCGGCCGTCGCCCAGGGCGTCTATAGCAATTACGACAGCGATCTGTTCACGCCCTTGCTGACCGCGATCGGCAAACGCGCTGGAATTCACTACGGCCGAGCTGACCAGGCAGACCGCTCAATGCGCGTGGTGGCCGACCATTTGCGCGCGATCACGTTCATGATGACCGACGGCATTCTTCCCTCGAACGAAGGACGAGGCTATGTGCTGCGCCGTATCCTGCGCCGCGCGGCGCGCCATGGACGCTTGCTGGGTATCGTCGAGCCGTTCTTGTACGAACTGACCGGGGCGGTCGTGCAGGTCATGGGCGGAGCATACCCGGAAGTTCGCAGTGCCGCGGGCACCGTGGCGGAGGCGACGAAGGGAGAGGAAGAGCGCTTTATCGCAACGCTGGATCAGGGACTTCCGATTCTCAACGACATGATTGCAAAGGCGCGCTCAGCCGGACGGACGATGTTGTCTGGTCCCGAGGTGTTCAAGCTGTATGACACGTACGGCTTTCCCATGGACTTGATGACCGAAGCGACCCGCGAACAGGGCATGACGGTGGATGAGGCTGGCTTCGATGCCGCCATTGAAGAGCAGCGGACCCGCGCCCGCAAGACCGGGGGCTTCGAGCAGGAAACGGCGCGGCCTGCGATCGCCGAATTGGCCGCACGCGTGGGGGCCACGAGGTTTGTCGGGTACGACCACTTGGAATCGGACAGCGCGTTGCAGGCGATTCTCAAGGGCGACCGTCTCGTCAAGGAGGCGCAAGAGGGCGATGAAGTCGAGGTGGTCCTGGACGTCACGCCGTTTTATGCGGAAGGCGGAGGCCAGGTCGGGGATCAGGGGGCTCTCGTCGGACCGGAGGGGCGTCTGGAGATCAAGGAGACCACACGTCCGGTGCCGACGATGATCGTTCATAAAGGCAGGGTGAGCCAGGGGCGCATTCGCGAAGGCGAGCAGCTTCATCTATCGGTGAATCGATCGACGCGCCAGGACGCCGCGAGAAATCATACCGCGACCCATCTCGTCCATGCGGCTCTCCGCGATATGCTCGGCCCTCATGTCAAACAGTTCGGGTCTCTTGTGGCGCCGAACCGCCTGCGGTTTGACTTTGCCCATTTCAGGCCATTGTCGTCGCGGGACATCGATGAAATCGAAACGGTCGTCAACGGCGAGATTCAGAGAAACGAACGGGTGCAATCCGAGGTTATGAGCATTCAGGACGCTGTGTCTAAGGGCGCCCTGGCCTTCTTCGGCGACAAATACGGTGAGCAGGTCCGGGTGGTCACAGTGGAGTCCTTCAGCAAGGAACTCTGCGGCGGCACCCATTGCCGGCATACGGGAGAGATCGGCTTGTTCCGGATCGTATCGGAGACCGGCGTGGCCGCCGGGGTTCGCCGGATCGAAGCGCAGACCGGCCATGGCGCTATGGCCATGATGAAAAAGTTGGAATCGGAGGTCAGAGAACTCTCCGACGTCCTAAAAGTCGGCCCTTCCGAGTTGGTGGCGAAGACCCGCAAGGTTGTCGCTCAGCTCAAGGACAAAGAACGCGAATTGGAGGAACTCAAGCTCAAGATGGCC
>Ga0310810_10003347_pt1 | contig 17477 bp, 14 predicted proteins | sample NCmetagenome_FD_207641 | JGI IMG/M metagenome (GOLD analysis project Ga0310810, IMG submission 207641) | Soil microbial communities from experimental microcosm in Duke University, North Carolina, United States - NC | ecosystem: Engineered > Artificial ecosystem > Soil microcosm > Unclassified ...
GTGACGGCCCAAATGGTGTTTAACTTTCTCCGGGGCGGCGCAGGAGTCAATGTCCTGGCCCGCCATGCCGGCATTGAAGTACGAGTCGTGGACATTGGAGTGGCGTACGACTTCGGAACGGTCGCCGGACTCATCGACCGCAAATTGATGAAGGGCACCAGAAACATGCTCCACGCTGCCGCGATGGACCGAACAACGGCTGAACGAGCACTTTTGACCGGCATTGAATTGGCGACCGACGCGGTTCGTCACGGCATTGGACTGATCGGCACCGGTGAAATGGGAATTGGCAATACGACGGCGAGTGCGGCGATTGCCGCCGTCATGACCGGAGAAGCGGTCGATGCAGTCACCGGGATGGGAACCGGCATTGATGAAGCGGGAAGGGCTCGAAAAACTTCGGTGATTGAGCGGGCGTTGGCCTTTCATCAACTGAGTCGGCATGATGCGCTGGATGTGCTCTCGAAAGTCGGCGGGCTTGAGATCGCCGGTATGACCGGTCTGATCTTAGGCGGCGCGGCAGCGCGCGTACCGGTCGTGTTGGATGGATTCATCGCAGGCGCCGCTGCACTGATTGCTGTGGCCCTGCAGCCATGCTGTCGCGCCTACCTCATTGCCTCTCACCGGTCGATTGAAAAGGGCCACCGCGTGGTGCTCGACTGGATACAATTAAAGCCGCTGTTCGATCTCAATCTACGGCTTGGAGAAGGAACGGGTGCCTGTCTTGGAATGGGGCTCGTGCAGGCGGCGGTGAAGGTGCTGACGGAAATGGCTACCTTCGACGAAGCGGGTGTGTCAGAGCGGAGCACGTGACCACTCACCTGAAACCATTCATCTATGCCTGGCAGTTTCTGACCGCCGTGCCCCTGAGCCGGACGCTGCATCATCCCGCGCCCGATGTCTTGGCCGGGTCGATGCTGTGGTATCCCTTGGTCGGCATTCTACTCGGCGGCGTCGTGGCACTGACGGATGTGGTCCTGGTGCGATGGCTGCCCCGCGAGGTCGTTGCGGCGCTCCTTATTTTCTTGCTTGTGGCAATGACCCGAGGACTCCATCAGGATGGGCTCGCCGACACGCTCGATGGCCTAGCCGGAGGACGCACGGTCACCGATCGTCTGGTCATCATGCGTGACCCTCGTCTCGGCGCCATCGGTGCGACCGGCCTGTTTCTCTCGTTGATCATACGATACGGCGCTCTCGTGTCTCTTCCGGACGCGTTGCGGATTCCCGTGCTTGTTTGCATGCCGGCGATTGGCCGGTGGGGCATGGTCATCAGTGCCTATGGTGCTCCCTATGCACGTGCCGAGGGTGGTTTGGCGTCGTCGTTTCTCACGCATCTGTCGGGGAGGCACGTCTTCGGTGCCAGTGCCGTCATTGTCTGTCTGATGCTCTGGTGCTTCGGGACTGTTCCCGCACTGACGGCTGTCCTGATCGGAGCCGTGTTCAGTCGGCTCGCCACGATGCTTTGCTGCCACTTGTTCGGCGGCATGACCGGCGACACCCTTGGCGCCACCAACGAGCTGGTCGAAGTGAGTTTTCTGGTGCTGATGCCGCTGATCATGTCTCTTCCATGACTCCCATCGACGTCGTGGCGGCCTGCGCGTTTGATGCAGTGATTGGCGATCCGCCTGGGATGCCGCATCCAGTGCGCTGGATGGGCCGCCTCATCGCCTCTGTGCACCGACAGGTCCTTGCGCACTGTCCCGGATCATTGTCTCGACGCATCGCCGGCGCGTTCTTGGCGGTCGGTCTTCCCGCCACAGCATTCCTCGCGGGTTGGACCGCAATCGCCGCCGGCACGGCCATCCATGACTGGCTTGGCCAAGGCGTTGCCATCGTGATCGCTGGGACAACACTGGCCTGGAGAGATTTGGTCGACCATGCTCGAGCGGTGTCCGCAGCATTGCAAGCCGGATCCTTGGAGCAGGCGCGGCAAGCGGTCGGCTTGATGGTGGGGCGCGACACCGAGCGTTTGCCCGAAGCAGAGGTGGCCCGGGCCGCCGTGGAAACCATTGCCGAAAGTGCATGCGACGGCGTCATCGCGCCGTTACTGTTTCTTGTGGTCGGAGGACCGCCGATGGCGCTGGCCTTCAAGGCCGTCTCGACGCTCGATTCGATGGTCGGGCATCGTGACGAGGCATGTCGAGACTTCGGGTGGGCCTCAGCGAAGCTCGATGATTTTGCCAACTGGATTCCGGCACGGGTCACCGCGTGGTTGATCGCCGCTTCCGCAGGACTCGTATTCCTCAGCGCAACGCCCGTGAAGCGGAGCGGTGCCATTTTGCTCCGGGATGGAGATAAGCATCCGAGCCCCAACAGTGGGAGGCCGGAGGCCGCGATGGCCGGCGCATTGGGTGTCCAACTCGGCGGCGTCAACTTCTACGGTGGTCATCGTATAGCGCGCCCGGTACTCGGTGATGCGGAAGCAACGCTGTCGGTCGCCCATGTGAACCGCGCTACGCATATCGTCACCGTCGCTTACCTGATGGCCATCGGGGGGTCGTTGAGGTTCCTGTGGCGCTAGCGTCTGCGCCAATGCACGGAGGCAACGTTCACGCCGCCGCCCGAGAACTCGGGCGGCCCATCAAGTCCCTCGTGGATTTCAGTGCGAGCATCAACCCGTTGGGACCGTCGCCGCGGGCTCTCCGGGCATTGCTGGAGTCAGTCCCGCTCGTCGAGCACTATCCGGATCCGCACTGCGTCAGCCTGAGGCGAGCGATCGAGCGACGATGGCGCATTGACTCTGACCGTATCGTTGTGGCCAACGGCGCGACGGAACTCATCGATCTGATCCCGCGCGCGCTCTCGATGCGATCCGCGCTCATCGTGGGACCAACATACGCGGAGTATGCCCGTTCGGTGGAACAAGCTGGCGGCCGATTCAGCATGGTTATGGCAAAACAAGAAGACGAGTATCGGCCTCCGCTCGACGAGGTCGCCCATCGGTTGGTCCGGCCGAAGTCTGGCCGGATGGCGGTCGACGCCGTTTTTATCTGTCATCCCAACAGTCCGACGGGCCGGCCCGCTTCTTCTCACGACTTGCAAGTGCTCCTCGCGGCCGCGAATCGCGCTGGCGTGTGGGTGATCGTCGATGAGTCGTTCATCGACTACTGCCAGGCGTTGACGTGCGTGCTGCAGCTGCGCCGCTATCGGCGTCTGATTGTCCTTCGAAGCTTCACCAAGTTTTATGGATTGCCGGGCCTGAGGATCGGCTACAGTCTTTCCTCGACGCCTGTTGCGGAAGCCTTGAGGCGATATCAGCCGCCCTGGACGGTCAATGCAGTGGCCCAGCTGGCGGCGGAAGCGGCCATGGCGGACACAGGCCACGCGAAACGCTGTCTGACCTACGTGGCAAGGGAGCGAGCCCGCATGGCGCGACGGCTCTCCTCGATTCAAGGTGTGACGGTATTCCCTTCCGCCACCAACTTTTTGCTGATTGAATTGCCGCGGGGGGTACGGTCCTCTCCGATCGCTGCCGCGCTTCGTCGAAAAGGTCTGTTAATTCGAGACTGTTCGTCCATCCAGGGCTGTAGCGCGCGAATGTTGCGCGTGGCGGTGCGGAAGCAACAGGACAACGATCGCTTGCTTGCTGTCTTGGCGGGAACGCTGCAGAAATAGCATGCCCCGCACGATCCTCAACCGTGGAGGCATGAGCTACCGAATCCGACATGCGACGTTGCTCATCGATTTGAAGCAGATGCATCGAATCATTTCGTCGGCTCCGAGGGGGGGAGGGATTCGCCGGGCGCGTTCCATTCTCAATCATCAAGTTCCAGCCAACCCTTCGGTGGACATCCGACTGGTGGCAAAAAAGTGGAGCGACCCTGCACGGTATCTCGGTCGATTGGCCACGCGGCTCAAAGCCAGAATGCCGGTCGTCGGCCTTATGACGGCCGTGCCGATGACGCAGCTGGTCGTCGACCGCGAGCAATGCGGGAGCGTCTGGATCGAGTGCTTTTGTACCGTGGGCGTCACGAACGCCGTTCGAGCAGGCGAGCGCCCCCCGTCGACCAACAATGATGGTCATCGGCCGGGCACGATCAACATCATTTTGATCACGAACGCGACATTGTCCATGACTGCTCTGGTAGGCGCGGTACAGGTCGCCACCGAGAGCAAGACCGGCACGTTGATCCAACACAAGGTTCGGAGCGCCGCCCAGGCATGCTTGCTGGCCACGGGAACAGGGACGGATGCGGTTGTTATCGCCAGCAGCTTGGAGGGGCGGTGCCGCATACCCTATAGCGGGACGCATACCGAGATGGGAATGATGATTGGGCGGTTGGTGACGCGGTGCGTTCAAGAAGGACTCAGACGTTCGGACCGTTGGGTTCAGGGCCGTTCCACGAGAAATCATCGCTCTCCCACGTTCCCACGATAGACGCTTCGACGAGCCTCACACCTCACGCACGGTCCACCGTTTTTTAGAGCCTTCCGCCAGTGGCCAATTTTTGTCCAAACGGCATCATTTTGTCGCAACGTGAACAATCATGCGACGAACGAGCAGTAATGATGTTCCTGTGTAGCGTACGTAAATCTCTGAAAGGCCGAGTATTTTGTGATCAGAATTCACGAAACGGTGTTTCGAGCGCGAGTAAGCACAACCTTTGCAGAGTGGACCGCAGACTTCGAGCGGCTGCGCACGGTGCGTTGCATGCGTCGAAGCCGTCACTTGCAAGAAAACAAGAATTGCTAGGCCACGAATGCGAAGAATGAGAAAAGGAACGAAGAAATCGATCAAGTGTCATCACGAAGGAGGAAGGGTATGAAGGCGACATGGTGCAATTGGCAGATAGTGGGTGGGATTGCGGCGCTGGCTCTGCTGTGTCACGCGAGCCCTGTCTTGGCGGGCAACGAGGCCGAGGTTGCGGAACACTTGATCGATCTGGTGAAGATCGGTCGTGGCGTCATGTCGGAGCAAATGGGAAACATCAACGATGCCACGAAGGCCAACAAAGGCTTCACCGGCGACTACTTGGCCGCTCAGGTCATCGAGCGGTTCAAGAAGAAGACGAAGATCGATCTGAGGATTCCCAATGCCGTCCCGCAAGCCCCTCTGTATCTCGCCTTGGTCGAAGCCGAGAAGGAAGTGGTCGATGAGGCTCAGCCGGTGATCAACCGTCCCGGTATCGGCTTTAAGGGATTCATCCCCGCGGTGTTTGCTCGCAAGACCGGAGAAAACTTCTATAAGAAGACCGGAGTGAAGCTGAAACTCACCGGGATCGACTATCGCAACGTCAACAACCGGCCGGATGATTTCGAAGCCGAGGTGCTCCGGATGTTCAACGATCCGCGGCATCCAAAAGGCCAAACGTACGTCCGTAACACCGTGCTGGATGGTCGCCCGGTGCTGCGTATGATGGACCCGGAATATGCGGCGGCGTCCTGCCTCTCGTGTCATGGTGTCCCGAAAGGCGGCAAGGACATCACGGGTGGTCACAAAGAGGGCTGGAAGGAAGGGGACCTGGCCGGCGCAATCAGCGTCGTGCTGCCCCTCAAGTAATGACATTGTCATTGTATTCGGACGTCATTTTTAAACAGAAGGAGAGCACCGATGAGCAAGATTCTTGTCGTGGACGATAGCTACGCCGAGTTGCAAGTGATCGAAGGCGTGTTGAAGGGAGCGAACCATAGCGTGGTGTCCTTTCCAAATACCGAAAAGCTTGAGGACAAGGTGGTCGGTGAAAAGCCTGACCTGATCGTGATGGACGTCGTGATGCCGGGCCGGAATGGGTTTCAAGCCTGCCGCGACCTCAAGAACGACGAGCGGACGAAGAACATTCCGATCATTCTCTGCACGTCCAAGGGCAACGAGAGTGACAAATTCTGGGGCCAGCAACAGGGCGCCAATGCCCACGTGGTGAAGCCGTTCAAAGGCGATGAATTGCTTGCCGCCGTGAAGCGGGTGTTGGGGTAACCGCCATGGCTGCTGCGCAGAGCGCGCCCTCCCTCGCCATCCAGAACGCCGAGACCGTGCCTCCGGGTCAGGGCAGTGCCGCCTCGACCGGAAGTGCCGGGACCATGCGAGCTGCGATCGTATCCTTGGGGGGCGAACTGTTCACGATTGATCTGCAAAACGTGCGAGAAGTGTTCGTCGTGGAATCCATCACGCCCGTGCCCGGCATGCCGGCCGGACTGGTCGGCGTGACGAATCTGCGCGGATCGGTCGTGCCCTTGCTCGATTTGCGGCAGATGATTGGCCTCGCCGCTGAGAACGCCCTCAAATATGCCGTCGTCATCAAGCACGGCAACTGGCAAGTCGGGGTCTTGGTGGATACGGTTCCCGAGATTCGCACCTTGTCGAAGGATCAGTTTTTGCCGGCTCCGGTCGGCACGGGGGATGGGGGCAATCCCTTTGTATCGACCGTGGTGAATTTGGAAGACCGGTTGCGTGGCGTATTGGAGACGTCCATCGTTCTTTCGCATTTCGAGGGCACAGGCTGAACAGACAATCGTCGGGACAGGGTGTGAGACGTATGGCTCGAGCGTAGCGCGAGCGAGAAGGAGGAGGTTCCCATGTTGAGGCTCAATTTTCTTCGGTGGTTTGAAAACTTAAAGACCCAGGCCAAACTGCTGACCGTGTTCAGCTTGGTCGGTGTGATCATCGCCGCCATGGCCGGGGTGGGCATCGTGACCAACGGCCGTCTGTCCACACAAGCGGAAACGGTGTATGTCGATTATACGGTGCCATTGACCGAGTTCAACCAGCTGCTCTTCAACGTAAACCGCTACCATGAATCCCTGGTCGATGTTGCGAGAACGCCGCGCGCCTCGGACTTCGAGATCGAGTTGAAGGATATCGCACCGTACCGCACTGAAATCGAGCGGCTCATCAGCGGCTATGAAAAGACGACCCTGCGTACGTCGAGTTCGGGCCGGGATGAGGCGAAGGATTTGGCTGAATTGAAGGCCGCCCTCGCGGAGTTCTTCAACCAGAGCGACGCCGCGATCAACACGATCAAGGAGAGCTTCGAGAACAAGTCCTTGTCCAACGCTCAGGCATTGTCCATGCGCGAGTTGGGCGCTCTCGCCATTACAGTGAGCTTGAGCCCGGCGTTCGAAAAAGTGACGCAGCGTCACGCAGAGCAGATCAAGACCATGTCCGAAGTCGCCAAAGACCTCTCAGATGAAGCCAAGACCATGGCGACCAACGCGACATTGATTCTGGTCGTCGGCGGTGTCGCGGCCGTGCTGTTGGGTTTGGCCCTCGGATACTGGGTCGCTCACAAACTGTCCCTGGGTATCGGACAGGTCGCAAGCGTCGCGCAGCAAGCCGCAAGCGGCAACTACCAAGCCCGCGCGAAGATCACGTCCAAGGACGAGCTGGGCCAGATGGCCACGTCGTTCAACGCCATGTTGGACCGCATTACAGCGCTCGTGACGTCGGAGGGCGAGCGCGACGAGATGCAGAAGCGATTGATGAACTTCCTCGTGTTGGTGTCCGACGTCGGTAAAGGCGATCTCACGAAGCGCGGTGAAGTGACGGCCGACATGTTCGGCAACCTGGCGGACGGTTTCAACCTCATGATTGGTCGGTTCGGACAATTGCTCAAACAGGTCCGGGAGGCCGCCGAACGCGTCAATAAGTCGGCCGGTACGCTGCGCGACAGCGCCGGTCAAATGGCCGGTACCGCCAAACACCAAGCGGATGAGTCCGTGAAGACCCTAAACGCCGTCGAACAATTGTCCGCGCAAATGCGTCAGGTCGCGGAAACAGCCGGCGCGTCTTCTGAGTCCGCCAAGCAAGTGTTGCAAGCGACCGAGCGTGGCCGAGTCGCGGTGCAAGAAACGGTGCAGGACATGCAGAGCATCCGTTCGGCGGTGCAGCGTATGTCCAAACAGGTCAAAGGCCTCGGCGATCGGTCGTTGGAAATTTCGCAAATCGTGTCGACGATCCGCGATATCGCGAACCAAACCAACCTGCTGGCGCTCAACGCCGCCATCGAGGCGGCCGGCGCCGGTGAGGCGGGAGCGCGATTCGCGGTCGTCGCCGATCAAGTCCGTAAACTGGCGGAAAGCTCGACGCAAGCGACGAGAGAAATCGCCGATCTCGTGAAAGTGATTCAAACCGAAACCCAAGACGCAGTCGTCGCCATGGAGCAAGAGACTCAGGCCGTGGAAGCAGGATCCGCTTCCGCGCTGCGTACCGGTGAGGTGTTCAACGAAATTTCAGGCATCGCGCAACGCTCCGCCGAATTGGCGCAAACCATCGCCCATTCAGCTGCTACACAGACGGCGTCCACGGACCAGGTGGGTCGCTCAATTAAGGACTTCACCGGTGGTGCCGTCGCGACGCAAAAAGCGACCGATGCCGCGCGGGTGACCGTCGAAGACATGGCCAAACTCGCCGATGGTCTGACGGCCTCCGTCGCACAGTTCAAGCTGGCCTAAGGTCTGGTACCCGGGGCGCCTGTAGGAGGCGCTCCGGGTCAGAAAGGATGGGATGAGCTCCGAACTGGACCGTCAGGGCCTCCTCGATATTTTCGTCATGGAAGCGGTAGAAGCGCTCGCCGCTCTCTCGGCAGCGGTCAACCCACCCGGCGACGCGCTGCCCAGTCCTGAAGAGCTGCAAAACCAGTATATCTGGGCGCACAAGGTGCGCGGCGCCTCCGGGATCTATGGCTTCAACGGCCTGTCACTCTTGGGAGAACTGCTCGAAACCACGTTGGAGCAGTCCACCAGCATTGATCCGTCGCTGTGGCTCAAGACCGTGGGCGTGCTCCGGGGGATGGTGGAAGCCTTTCAATCACAACTTGAGGTCGTTAAACAAGGCGGCACCGAAGATCCCGCCGTCAGCGCCCACTGGAAGAAAGAGGTGGCCGCCTTGCTGCCCGCCTCCGACGTCTCGAACGGCAGCGAGGAACTCCCTTCCGATTACCTCGTCCCGACGATCGATGCCGAAGTGCTCTCGTATTTCGCACCGGAGGCGGACGAGTATTTGCAGACGCTCGAAGTACTGACGAATCGCTTGCGGGAAAGCCCCGGCGATGCCGAGACGATTCAGTCGCTCTATCGCACCGCTCACACCCTTAAAGGTTCCGCACACACCATCGGGTTCAAGGTCATCGGCGATATTGCGCATCCAGTCGAGGCCTGCATGATCGCGGTGCGCGAGGGCAAGATTTCCGTGTCGTCCGCGCTGTTGTCGACCATCGGAGACGCGGTCGGTCTCATCAAGCTCCTGATGAAACGGGACGACGCCACGCTTGAGCGGTTACGCCATGATGTGCCTGACCTCACGCACACCTTGCGCCTGATCCAAGAAGGGCAACCCGTCGGCGCTCCGGCGCCCGCCATCGCCCAGGCGGCAGCTCCGACTCCTGAGCCTCCGGCGGTTCAGGTCGCGACGGCCGTGCTCGAACCGCCGTCCGAGGCGGCGGCCGCTGCAGCGGCAGGTCCGTCACTGACCGATGAATATCTCATGCCGCAACTGGATCCTGAAGTCCTGTCCTACTTTGCCCCCGAGGCCCAAGAATACCTTGAGAGTTTGGAAGCCCAGCTGCTGAGACTTGAGAAAGAGCCCCAGAATCCGGACCTGATCAACCAACTGTTCCGGACTGCGCATACGCTTAAAGGGTCGGCCTATACCGTGGGATTCCAGTCCATCGGCGACCTCACCCATTATATTGAGGATTTCATGGGTGCCGTGCGGGAAGGCCGCGTGAAGGTGCAGCCAGGCCACACCGACGTGCTGCTGCGGTCGGTCGACGTTGTGCGGCTGCTCATGCGCCGTGATCCCACGCTGACCGGGACCGTTCGACAGCGGTTTGCGGCGGCGATGAAAGGCCTCAAGCAATTGGAACAAACCTCCGCCACCGTGGAGACCCTCGCCAAGGCGGTGCCTGTTCAATCCGCCCCGCAACCGGTCGTCGTCGAAGAGAAAACCCAGCCGGAGGCCGAGCAGGGCAAAGTCAAAGATACGGCCACCCCGGAAGACCGGGAAGTCATTCGCGTCAGCCGCGACCGACTGGAGCGGCTCTTGAACCTCGTTGGTGAGCTCGTCATCGGCCGCGGACGATTGGAGCAGCGCCTGAGCGTATTGGAGCAGCTTTCACAGCAAGTATTGGCCTGCCGCGTACGCTTGATCGACTCCGTGCGGTCCTTCGAGGAAAAGCATACCTTCACGATGCCGACGTCTGCAGGGAGTACCACGGAACCGGTGAAAGCCGGCAGTGCAGCCGCGGCCCTTCAAGGGGTGCACGACTTCGGAAGTCTCGAATTCGACAAGTATGACGACTTCAATATTCTGGCGAGGCGCATCAGCGAAGTCACCGCCGACATTTCGGAATCGATGACCCAGTTGAGCGGATCGATCCGTCGGTCGCACGAAGACATGAGCCAACTGCAGCAACTCACACTCGGCATGCGGGACGAAATCGCTCGCGCGCGGATGGTGCCCATCGGAACGCCGTTCACCCGGTTCCGCAGGGCGACGCGTGAGATGGCCCGAGCGACCGCGAAAGAAGTCACGTTGGTCACTTCCGGCGAACACACCGAAGTGGACACGGGTGTTGTAGAGCGTCTGGTGGATCCTTTGGTCCACCTGGTGCGCAATGCCGTCTATCACGGCATTGAACCGGCGGCGCTGCGCGTCTCAAAAGGTAAGCCTGCGGCGGGAACGATTTACCTCCATGCATCGCATCGGGGCAATGCGGTCTTGATCGAAGTGGAGGACGACGGTGCCGGTCTCGATATCGAAAAGATTCGTGCTAAAGCGGTGGAGCGCGGACTCGTGCGCTCGGACATCGCCAAAAATATGCCCGACGCTGAAGCGATCAAGTTCATTTTTCTGCCGGGATTTTCGACCGCCGAACAGGTGGGCGATCAAGCCGGCCGTGGCGTGGGCATGGATGTGGTCAAGCGCGTCATCGAGAGCATGAACGGCCATATCGACGTGGAATCCGTACGGGGTGTCGGCACAAAGTTCACGCTGCATCTCCCATTGACCCTCCTCATCGCGACGGCACTCATGGTGCGCTGCGGTGAGGAACGCTACGGCATTCCCTTGCCGAGCGTCCGCGAGGTGACCATGCTCACGTCGGGATCGCTGCAGCAGATGGGCGAGCGCTCGATGCTACACATCGGTGATGAAGCCATCGACGTCCAGCCGCTACAACAATTGATGTATCGAAACAGCTCATCGCGAGTGGAAATCGGTAAGCCGGTCGTCATTGTCCGCACGGGTACCGGTCCCATCGGGCTTGCAGTCGACGAGTTGCTCGGTCGTCAGGAAATCGTCATCAAACCCATCGGCGCACTCAAGTCTTTGGAGCGGTCCACGTTTGGCGGCGCTACGATCGATCCCGAGGGCCGTGTGGTGCTCGTACTCGATCCGGCTCGTCTCACGTCGGGCGGCGAGCAGGCGGCGACTCCATCGGAATCGTCCGAGACGGCGATCGGCGTTGCGACCGATCCGCCGTTCGAAGAGGCGCCGGGGCCGGCGGTTGAGCAAAAGATCTTGTTGATCGACGATTCGTTGAGCATCAGAAAGTTCGTCGGTCGTATGCTGGAAACCGCGGGTTACGAAGTCGACACTGCGGTGGACGGAGAAGAAGGACTGCGTAAAGCCTCCGCAAAGAATTATCGGCTGATTTTGACCGATCTCGAAATGCCCAAATTGAACGGATACGAAGTGATCCAAGCATTGCGCAGCAGGTCGCAGACGCAACAGACCCCGATTATCGTCATGACGACGCGTGCAGGAGACAAGCACCGTCAGATGGCATTGAACGTCGGTGCCAGCTCCTATATTGCCAAGCCTGTAGAAGAGCGAGCGTTGATTCAAGAACTGGAACGGTGGATCGGCCAAGAATCGCCTGCGCGGAAGGCGTAGGGGTCCGCCGCTGCCTTGGAATACGCGGTTCGCGGGCAACGTCGCTGAGATCTGAATGAGCTTGAGAGGCCATCATAAGGTCACGACGGCCGTCGTACAGACGGCCAGCCTCCTGGTCATCCGTTTTGGGATGCAATGGTGCGCCGTGCCTGCTCAGGGTGTCCGCGGCGTACTAACCTCCCAGGAAGCCGGCAGGGATGGCCGTGTCACGTTTGTCGGCGTCACCTACGAAGACCTGGATTTGGCCGGTCGACTAGGCGCTGCACTTGATCCCTCCAATTCCGACATGCGGATCGTCCTGTACTCGAACGGCCACACTCATGGAGCCGTTCGTGTCGAGGAAGTGATCGGGATGATCGAAGTCGAGCGGGCGGAATGCCGGCCCCTTCCTTCGCACTTCCAGCAGGATGAACGTACGTGGATCTCCGGAACCACGATTTACCGAGATCACCTGGTGCTGATTCTCAGCCCGGATTGGGTGTTAGGCGAGCTCGGCGAAGTCGTCAGCAATCACGCTCTCTCATCGTCATAGGTGCGTCATGTTACGTGCGGCCCGTCAACAAGATCAGGTAGTCACCGCCAAACGTTCATGGAACGTCGTCATCTTCTCGGTCGGTGGGAAAAAACTGGCGGCGCGCACTGAGGACGTCGGCGGCGTGGCGCCGTGGATCGACCCGGTACCGGTGCCAAGCCGCACTCCATTTGTGGGAGCCATGCTCAAGCGCGAAAAAGAAGTCATGCCAGTTTATGATCTGGCAACTCGACTGAGCCGCGAGCCGGAAGGGGACACACTGTTGTGCCTGGTTGCACGGCATGTGGACGGTCCAATGGCGATTTGCATCGATGGAGTCATTCCTTCGCTGCACAACGTGGATGTTGCTCACATCGTGCCCAGTAAGCGCCTCGATCTGGAAACATTGGGAACCTTTACGGATGAAGGACAGGAGATCGACATTGTCGCTCTCCAACGGCTGGGCAGAAATCGCCAGGACCAGTTTCGGTCATAGCGTGATTAGAGAAAGGAATGTTACATGCCGAAGATCCTGGTCGCAGACGATAGCATTGCCGTTCGCAAGGTTGCCGAGCGGCTGCTGACGGAGGCCGGGTTAGGCGTGACATTGGCGGCCAACGGTGAAGAGGCGTTGGCCTTCCTCGCCAAGGAGGTGCCCGATCTGATTGTGTCCGACGTGATCATGCCGGACAAGAGCGGCTATGAGGTCTGCACGTTCGTGCGAGGGCAGGCCGCGCTGGCCAAAACACCCGTCCTGCTGATCTCCGGGATCGTCAACGACGAAGTCACTAAGCAGGCTGAGTCCTGCCATGCCGACGGGGTCCTGAAAAAGCCGTTTCAAGGTACTTCCCTCAAGGACCGCGTGCTTGAGCTTCTCCTCAAAAAGCAACAACCGCCCGCCGCTGCGCCTGCCCCCGCTCCTGCCAAGCCGGCGGCTCCTCCTGCCTCACGGCCTGCCGCCGAGTCGAGCGTGAGCGGCACAGATGATCAGGCAGAACTTCATCGGCAGGCACTCGAAAGACTCAAACAGGATCTCGAGAAAGAACGTGCCCAGACGGCGAAGTTGACACAACGCATTGCCCAGCTTGAGGTCCAAAGCGGTCGTCTCAAAGAACTTGAAGGGCAAGCAGGCCGTGTCAAAGACCTCGAAACCCAGGCCAGCCGGGTGAAAGAGCTCGAAGCCCAAGCGGGACGGCTCAAAGAGTTGGAGGTCCAGGCTGCGCGCGCCAAAGAGCTCGAGTCGATGCTCGCAATGGAGCGTGAGCAGGCTAAGAAAGCGGCAGCGGAATTGGCCGGAACGGCGCAACGCCTCAAGGAGGCGGAAGCGCTGTCGAAAAATGAGCGGGAAGAGGCGGCGCATTTCAAGAAACTCGCGGCCGATTTGCAAGGACAGGCCAACCGTGCAGGGGACCTTGAGAGTCTTCTGCAGAAAGAACGGACGCTCGCGGCGCAGCAGACGCAGCGTCTGAATGAATTGCAGAAATCCGTCGGACGGGTTCAGGAACTCGAGGCGGCCTTGAATGCCGAGCGCCAAGCGGCGACACAGCTTGTGCAACAGATGACGGCGATGGAGAAGGCCGTGAGCCGGTCACAGGAGCTGGCACAGCAATATTCACGCGAGCAACAGCGAGTGGAAGAATTGACCCGTCGATTGGCCGATACGGAGGGTGGGAGCAGCAAGACCAAGGAAATCCAGCAGCTCCTGGATGCGGAGCGCGAGCGCAACGCTGTGCTTGCCAGACGCGTCTCGGAAACGGAGATGGTCGCGCAGCAGGCGACCAAACGATTCGAGGAAATGGCCAAGAAGTTGGGCGAGATTGCAGGCTTGGCCTCCCAGCTCGGCGGCGGGCCCAAGCGGATTTGAATGCATGTCGGGCGACACCTCAGATGAATTTCAAAGAGAACTCGTCGATCTCTTCGTCCAGGAAGCGCACGAATGGCTGCAGAACATTCACGTCGCTCTGGACGAGCTGCAGCAAGGCCCCCCGCCGGACCGCCACGCGGCACTGATCGGAACTCTGACAGCAGGAGTGACCAACCTCGGCGGCTCTGCAGCGACCATCAATCTTCCCGATGTGGAGCAGGCCAGCTTCGCCGCCTTGCCCTTCATCGAGGCGATCCGTGATCCCACGAAATCATTTTCCGTCCAGGATTTTCTCTCCCTCTGTAAGCAGCTAGGACAGATTCATACGGCCTTGACGAGCGCGACTGGCGTCTCCTTCGACGCGGAAGCCGAATCGGAAGTCGTTGAGGCCGCTCCAGCTCTGTCGCCGGCCGAGTTTCTTGACACGCTGCGCACGCTCCAGTCGACGCAGCCTCCGGCTGGTCCGTGCGAACGCAATTTGGTCAAGACGCTGATCGACCAGATGGAAGGGCAGATCCAGGCGGGCGTGCAGCAGGTCGGCGTCGATGTCATTCGGGGCTACCTCGACCGAATGGCCGCCTCCGAAGAAGCCTTTGTTCAAGTGATCGACGCTCAGATGCCGGTCTTGTCGGAGAAATTGGCCGTCTTGACCCGCGAGGGGCCGCTCCCCGACGGCGCCTTGGAAGGTTCCCTCCAGGAGGTCGCCCAGCTGCGCGACGAGGCTCAGCAGGTCAATGTGACGCCGGCCATGACGTTCTTCGGTGGATTGCAAAGTCTCTTGTCGGTGGTCGTGCAACACCGTCTGCGGCTGGCCGCCGAACGGGCGCAGGCCATCAGCGGACGGTTGGGCGTCATCCGCGACTTGATCCACCAGTGGGTGGAACGGGGGCGAGCCGAACGAACGGCCATTGGTCAAGCACTGCCCATGCAATGAAAGGCGCGGAGCGGGGCCCACTCCCGCTTGACAGGTCAGCCGGCCGATTGCATGCTGAAGCGGATGTGATTGCGTAATAGATGGAACGACACGGGGTAATGGAAGAACGACGCGCGACAGATGTGTATCGGCGGGCTGAGCAGGAGCTTACCGCCTTGGCTTCGGCGGTTCAGCGCCAGGATCCCCTCGAAATAGCCGGTTTGTGGGCCCTGGCGAAGGATATCGCCGAGTCGATCGATCGCAACGACCACCTTGTCGTCCAAGCGTTGGCCGGTCCCAGCGGTTCTACCTTGATCACCAATTTGGTCAACGTCAGCATTTTGGCGACGAAGGTCGGATCGGGGTTGGGGTATTACGGTCAGGAGTTGCAGCGACTGACGCTCGCAGGTCTCGTCCATGATATCGGCCTGTTTGCCGTTCCTCCATCGGTGGTGACGAAGTCCGGACGACTGAGTCAGGAAGAGCGGACATTAATCGAGCAGCATCCGGAACTGGGTTATCAGCTGGTCCGGAAGCTTGGGCCGGAATGGGACTGGTTGGCACAAGTCGTCCGACAGGCGCATGAACGATGGAACGGACGGGGGTATCCCAACCGGCTGAAAGGCCGCGATATCCATGAGATGGCCCAAATCATCGGCGCCGTGGATGTGTTCGATGCCCTCGTAACGCCCCGTCCCTACCGTCGTCGCTTCTTTCCGCACGAGGCGGTGCGCGAGCTGTTGGTTGCAGAACGGTTGGCGTTTCCTCGTGAAATTATGAAAGCATTAGTTGAACAATTATCGGCTTACCCATTGGGAACCCTGGTCCGTTTAACCACAGGAGAAGTGGGGTCGGTGGTCGACATCAACACGCAATATCCGTTGCGCCCCATCGTGGCGGTCAAACCTGAAAGTACGGGAGGACGCGGACAGGACAAGCGTGAGATTGATCTCAGTTTGTCACCGCTCGTCTCGATCATCGAGACGGTCGAATCGCCGGACGTCGCACGGGTCTCATTCACCTCCAAGGTCGACCGGAGATCCAAGGATGTGCCGACCGTGTCGGATCAATTTGCGTCGTTGTTGGAGAATCTCGATGCGCTGGCAACTGCGATTCAAGGAGTCGTCGAATCGCGCACCGCTGCCGTGGCCAATGACGCCGCGGACCGTCGATTGCCGGTCGAAAGCGTGGGCCCTGGCCGTTCCACTGTTCCCGAGACCTCAGAGGTCAGTTTCGAAAAGGAAGTGGTCGGACTGTTCGCGCTTGAGGCCCATGAGTGGCTCGCGCAAATCCATTCAGCCTTAAAGCGTCTCAATGAAGGGGCCAACGGGACAGCCAAGCCAAAGCTGTATGGCATCATGTTGCAGGGACTCACCAACCTCGCGCGCTCAGCCGCAACGGTACATCTGTCGTCGATTGAAGACTTGGCCTTGAAGCTGTTGCCCACCCTTCATGATGTCGGGCGGCAGGAGCCGAAGGCGATGGCCGCGGCGCTCACCACGCTCCAAGGAGGATTGCAACGGATCAGCACCGCCGTGCGTCAAGCGGAAGGACGACCGGCGGAGGAGGAGTCTGCAGGGCCCCCGGCGACGGAGGCTTCCGTTGCCGCTGCGGAGTCTCCCGCGCTGTCGCTCAGGATGAACTCCGGTCTCTCTCTGTTGTCCGCCTTGCGCGACCTTCAACACATCCGGTCGCGGTCCGTGCAGCCGGCGCGCGACGTCCTCGATGCCGTAATCTTACGGGCAGAGCAGGAGGGCGGCACCGATCTCACGGTCGACGGGATCCGCCGTATCCTCGATGATCTCGACAGGATGGATGAACGTTTCGTAGAGGAGATCAGACGAAGGGCTCCGATGATGAGCCGGATTCTCGCACATCTTCAACGAGAAGGGACGACGGACTTCCTCACGTCGTCGGAGCTTGCTCCCCTGATCGAACAGGTGGAAGCGCTTCATGACGCCTCGGAAGCCATCCAGGCCGGCACGATCACCATGTTTCTGCAGGGACTGCGCGCCTTCTTGATGGTCGCCGCCTACCGCAAAAACGCGACCCTAGGCCGACGGCTCGCGGCGGTGGAAAGTCGCATTCAAACGCTTGTGCCCATGGCCGAACAATGGGTCAGTATCGGACGTGTCGAGCGGTCAGCGATCGCTGAAATTCTGCCGGTCGGCTGACCACCTCTCCCCCCCATCCTCCATCAGTTTGTAATCACCCAGCCTTGTCGCGACCATACAGGACTAGTGTCTTCCGCAGGTGTGTGGGGGAAGCCCTGTGGTATTGTCACCAGAGAGACGTCTCCTTTCAGCGAAGGAGGTGGCCCCATGCCAAGCTTACGATGCAGGTTGTTCATATTCCT
>Ga0310810_10003348_pt1 | contig 17476 bp, 16 predicted proteins | sample NCmetagenome_FD_207641 | JGI IMG/M metagenome (GOLD analysis project Ga0310810, IMG submission 207641) | Soil microbial communities from experimental microcosm in Duke University, North Carolina, United States - NC | ecosystem: Engineered > Artificial ecosystem > Soil microcosm > Unclassified ...
TTTCCGGTGCCGAATTCCGATGTCTCCTTCACCGGGATGCGCACCATCCGCGTCCGCCACAACAGCCTCGGCCTGCGCGACATCGAGCCTGACACCACTCCAAAACGAACAATCGCCTTCCTCGGCGACTCGTTCGTGTGGGGCTACGATGCCGAACAAAACGAGCGCTTCACCGAAATCCTCCGCGCGAGGCTGCCCGAGCAGCGCGTCATCAATGCCGGCGTCACCGCCTACGGCACAGATCAGGAGTATCTGCTGCTGCGGCGATTGTGGGACCGCATCAGACCGAACATCGTGGTGCTGATGGTGTGCACCGACAACGATCGCAAGGACAATACCGCGAACACGCGGCAGGACGGGCCGTACAAGCCCTACTTCGATATCGCGAAGGGCGCCTTCGCGGGCATTCCGGTGCCATGGTCGCGCCATCTGTATTTCGCGGACAACTGGCTCGCGCGGAATTCATGGGTCTTCCGCGTTGGTGTCTCGGCCTATGTGCTGATCGCCCATCCGCCGGTGAGCGTGCCCGACCCGACCGAGCGCCTGATCGGGATGATGAAAGAATTCGCCGAATCGAAAGGCGCGATATTCCTGGTCGGGCTGCAATACCGCGAGCCTGCGCTCGAAGCGGCGCTCGCCGCGATGAAAATCCCGTACGCGTCGTTCGACGGCGCCGAGCACGAGTTCGGCGACGGCGATCACTGGACGCCGAAAGGCCACGAACAGGTGGCGGACCGCCTGCTGACCCTGCTCCGGGACAACGGCGTGGCCGCATCCGCACAGTGAGGACGGCATGGAAGACCTGGTGATCTGGGGCGCGGGTGCGATCGGCGGGACAGTCGGGGCATATCTGTCCCGCGCCGGACAAGATCCGCTGCTGGTCGATGCCGACAAGGATCATGTCGCGGCGATGAAACGCGGCGGATTGAAGATCACCGGCCCGATCGCGGAATTCGCAACGCCGGTTCGCGCCGCGACGCCGGACGAAGTGCGCGGGCCCATCCGCCGCGTGATGCTTGCGGTCAAGAGCCAGCACACATCCGCCGCCGCGCGGATGATCGCGCCGCTGCTCGCGCCGGATGCGACGGTGCTCTCGTTGCAGAACGGGCTCAACGGCGATGCGATTGTCGCGGAGGTCGGCGCGGAGCGGGTGCTGCTGGCGCTGGTCGACTTCGCCTCGGACTACATCGAGCCGGGCGTGATCGCCTATGGCGGACGCGGGAGCGTGTACGTGGGAGAGCCTGCGGGCAGGATCACGCCGCGCGTGCAGGAGTATGTCGCGCTGCTCAAGCACTTCGACGAGCGCATCGAGGCAAACGACAATGTGGCGGGGCTGCTGTGGGGGAAGATCGCGTATGGTGGGCTGCTGACCGCCACAGCGCTGACCAACGACACGATGGCCGACGTGCTGGGCGATCCGCGCTGGCGTGGCGTGATGGGGAAAATCGGGCGGGAGATCGTGCTGGCCGCAAAGGCGGCCGGGGTCGCGCCGGTCGGGGTCGACGGCTTCGACGCGGAGGCTTTTGCGCGCGGAGATGCAGGCGGGATCGCGGCAAGCTGCGATGCAATGGCGGAGCACTATCGCCATTCGGCCAAGACGCGCAGCGGCATCTGGCGTGACCTCGCGGTGCGCAAGCGGAAGACCGAGGTTGGCCCCCTGCTCGCTCCGGTCATCGCGGCGGGGAAAAAGGGTGGCGTTGCAACGCCGACCACCGAGCGGCTTGCCGCGATGATTGCCGAAATGGAAGCCGAAAAGCGAGGCTTCACGCCGGACAATCTTTCCGAGCTCGATCGCTAGTCTTTTATCAGCGCGGCGACACGCGCCTCTTCGTCCTTGGTCAGCTTCGGCTCTGCGCGTTCTGGCGCATTTCTGCTGCGCCGCCACGCCGCAAGGAACCCGGCTCCCGCAATGATCAACACCCCGAATGGCGCGAGCCAAAGCAGCAGCGTGTGCAGCGAGAAGCGCGGCTTGAGCAGCACGAACTCCCCGTAGCGCGCGACCAGAAAGTCGATCACCTGTTGGTCGCTATCGCCTGCAGTCAGCCGCTCGCGCACAAGGATGCGCAAGTCCTTCGCGAGCGGCGCGTCGGAATCATCGATCGACTGGTTCTGGCAGACCATGCAGCGCAACTCCTGGCTGAGCGTGCGGGCGCGGGCTTCCAGCACCGGGTCTTTCAGGATCTCATCGGGCTGCACTGCGAGCGCGGGACCGCCGAGCAGGATCAACACCACAAGCACTCGCCCGATAAGACGCATGCCTCACTCCGCCGGCTGCAATGCCGCCTTGCGCGCAGGCTTCGGCGCGCCGACCCGCAGCCGCCGGTCGGAAAGAGAGAGCGCGCCGCCGAACACCATCACGACCGCACCGAACCAGATCAGCAGCACGAACGGCTTGTGATAGAGGCGCACCGCAATCGAACCGTCCTGCCCGACATCGCCGAGCGAGAGGTAGAGCTGGGACGCGCCGCGCGTCATTATCGCCGCCTCGGTGGTGGACATCTGGCGCTGCGGGAAGGTGCGCTTCGAGGGCTCGAGCACATTGACGATCTCGCCGTCACGCCGCACGGTGAAGCGCGCAACCAGCTCGCGATAGTTTGGCCCCGGCCGCGGCAGCAGCCCGTCGAGGGTCAGTTCATAACCGCGCACCGAGGTCGTATCGCCCGGCTTCATGGACGCGATGCGCTCGGCGTTCCACTGGCTCTCCGCGATCACGCCGAACAGCAGCATGCCGGCGGCGAAGTGCGCGACCGCCGTGCCCCAGGCGGAGCGCGGCAGCCCGCGTGCCCGCGCCATCGCGGTTGCGAACGGCACGCGAAACAGGCCGGTGCGTTCGACCGGATCGATCAGCGCGCCGATCATCACATAGAACGCAAGCCCGATGCCGAACGGCGCCAGCACCGGCCCGCCGCGCTGGATCGCGAAGGTCACGGCCAGCGCGACGATGCCGAGCGCGGCCGCTGCAATCAGCCGCTGCGCTGCGCCGGTGAGGTCGCCGCGCTTCCAGGCGAGCAGCGGCCCGAACGGAATGGCGATCAGCAGCGGCACGAACAGCGGACCGAAGGTGAGATTAAAGAACGGCGCGCCGACCGAAATCTTGTCGCCGGTCAGCGCCTCGAGGGCGAGCGGGTAGAGCGTGCCGACGAACACGGTGGCACAGGCAGCGGTGAGGAACATGTTGTTGAAGACGAGCGCGCCCTCGCGCGAGATCGGCGCGAAGATGCCGCCCTGCTTGAGCATCGGCGCGCGCCATGCATAGAGCGTGAATCCGCCGCCGATGAACAGCACCAGGATGCCGAGAATGAACACGCCGCGCGCCGGATCGTTGGCGAAGGTATGGACCGAGGTCAGCACGCCGGAGCGCACCAGGAAGGTGCCGAGCAGCGAGAGCGAGAAGGTCAGGATCGCGAGCAGGATGGTCCAGACTTTGAGCGCATTGCGCTTTTCCATCACGACGGCGGAGTGGAGCAGCGCCGTGCCGGCAATCCACGGCATCAGCGAAGCATTCTCTACGGGGTCCCAGAACCACCAGCCGCCCCAGCCCAGCTCATAGTAGGCCCAGTACGAGCCCATCGCGATGCCAAGCGTCAGAAACATCCAGGCGGTGAGCGTCCATGGCCGCACCCAGCGCGCCCACGCGGCATCGATCTTGCCGTCGATCAGCGCGGCGATCGCAAACGAGAATGAAATCGAGAAGCCGACATAGCCGAGATAGAGCAGCGGCGGGTGGATCGCGAGGCCCGGGTCCTGCAGGATCGGGTTGAGGTCGCGCCCTTCGGCCGGCGCGTGCGCGATGCGTGCGAAGGGGTTCGAAGTCAGAAGGATGAAGAGATAGAACGCGCAGGCGATCCACGCCTGTACCGCGAGAGCGTTCGCCTTCAGCGTTGCGGGGAGATTGTTGCCGAACAGCGCGACCAGTGCGCCGAACAGCGCGAGGATCAGCACCCAGAGAAGCATCGAGCCCTCGTGGTTTCCCCACACGCTGGTGAACTTGTAGATCAGCGGCATCGCCGAGTGCGAGTTCTGGAAAACGTTCAGTACCGAGAAATCGGAGCCGACATAGCAGGCGGTCAGCGCCGCAAAGGACGCGGCGACGAACACGAACTGCGCGAGCGCGGTGGACCCGGCAACGCCCATCAGCGTCGCATCGTTGGTCCGCGCACCCCAGAGCGGCACGGTCGCCTGAACCAGCGCGAGTGCCAGTGCGAGAACGAGCGCATAGTGGCCAAACTCAGGCGTCACTTCGGGGCCCCCTTGGAGGAACCGGCGAGGCCATAGCCGCCCTCCGTTTTCCAGTGCCCCTGCTTCTTGAGCGCGTCCGCCACTTCCTTTGGCATGTAGGTTTCGTCGTGCTTGGCGAGCACGCTGTCCGCCTTGAACGTGCCGCCCGGATCGAGCGCCCCTTCGGTCACGACCCCCTGCCCCTCGCGAAACAGGTCGGGCAGCACGCCGACATAGGTCACCGGCACTGATTTGTTGCCGTCGGTCACCTCGAAGCGAACCGCAAGATTGTCACCGCGCGTGAGCGTGCCGGGCTTGACCAGCCCGCCGAGCCGGATGCGGGCGCCGGGCGCGACATGCTTCTCCAGCACATCGGTCGGCGAGTTGAAGAACACGATCGCATCGTTGAGCGCGTAGAGCACGAGCGCCGCCGCAAGGGCGAGCACGCCGAGTCCTGCCCCGATCAATGTGAGACGCCGCTGCTTGCGGGTCATGGACACTCTCGCGTCATCAGCCTTCCAATTTGAGCTCTCTGGACAGTTCATCAAGCCGGCGAAGCTTGTCGGCATCTTGACCGAGCGCCCGGCGCGCGTCCGCGAGCGCGGATAGTGCCCGGTCGCGGTCGCCCAGCACCGTATAGGCCCGCACCAGGCGGAGCCACCCGTCCAAGTCCGAGCCGTCCTGTTTCAGACGCTCGGAGAGCCGCTCCACCATGCCGCGCACCATCGCGTCGCGGTCTTCCGGCTTCATCTGCCCGGCGGCCGCGACATCCTCGGCGGTCGGGCCGGGCTGGGATGTTACCGCGCCGCTGGAGGCGGCCGATGGCTCGAACTGCGCGAGCGCCTGCCGGACCATGCCGATCCAGGGTGAGCCGGGCCGTATGTCCTCCAGCATGGCGCGCCAGATCGCCACCGCGTCATCCTGGCGGCCGTCCTGCTGTGCGGCAACGCCGAGGTAGAAGCGAGCCTTGTTGTGCTTCGCATCGTGAGTGAGTGCGCGGTCGAATGCGGCCTTCGCCTCGTCGGTGACGACACCGTTCGCCTCCGCCATCAGTGATTCACCGAGGTCGGCCTCTCGGTCGGCGGTCGCCCCATTGAGCCGCAGCGAGTTGCGCCGCGCCTTCACGGCCTCGTCGAACCGGCCGAGCCGCATGTAGACCGGCCCGATCACCTCCCAGCCGCGGCCATCCTCCGGGTTCTTCTCGAGCTGCGATTCAACCTGCGCCACGAGCCGGTCGAGCGGGCGGTCCTGCAACGGCGTCGCGTCGCGGCTGGCGAGCGGCTGCCCGGGCAGCTCGGGAGATCCAAGCGTGAGATAGAGGCCGGCGGCGATGAGCGGCAGAGCAATCAGCGCCCCAACACTCACCAGACGCCGGCGGAAGGTTCCCGCCGTCGTGGCCGGGGCGGCAGGTGCGGCGTCCGCTGCAGCAATCAGCCGGCGTGACACTTCAACCCGCGCTGCTTCGGCCTCGGCTTCGCCGATCAGCCCGGCCGAACGGTCGCGCGCGACCTCATCAAGCTGATCGCGATAGACCGCAATGTCATTGCCCGATCTTTGCGGAACGCCGACGCGCGCGAGCGGCCACAGCACAGCGAAGATCGCTGCCGCGGTCATCAGGGCAAACAGAAGCCAGAGCGCCATGGCTTGGGGTTACATCACGCGCGCGAATCGGCCGCAATGCGCAAGATCAAGGCTTGAGAATCACGTTGAAAATTAGGCCTTTGCGGCCTTTTGCTCGCCCTTGGCGGCAACGTCGGCGGCGCGCCCGAGCAGGCTCGCGTATTCGGGGCCGAACAGCTTGGCGCAGCCGCTCAAGCAGAACATCCGTGCCATTGTCGAAATAGCTCTGCAGCTCGGAATGGACGCGCAGCGTCGCTTCGCTGACCGCGAGTTCGCCCGCATAGTTGCGGCACGCGGCAAGAATGGCGAGCTTGGCGTCGACATCGTCGACATCGATCAAATCAAGCGGCGCGATCGCCTCGCGGCCATTGCGTGGACGCAACAGGCGGCGGACCTGGCCGGGAAGATTCTCGATCTCGCCTTCCAGCAGGCTTGCCGCTTCGGCGCGCGCGCTCGCGAGTTGGCGGCCCCATGTGGAATCCGGTGGGAGCTCGATTTCCGTGTGCAGCGCGCGTGCCGCATCGTGGAAATCCTTCAGGAGGCGGCCGATCTCGTCGCCGTCCGCGCCCTTTACCGCATCACGCAGGTTCGTGACGATCCGGTCGAGATCGCCGAGCACGACATCGACTGCGATGGCGAACGGTGTCGCCGCGATGTGCTCGGCAAGATCGCTTGCCGCCGCATGGATCGACAGACGGATGAGCTGCCATGGTGCGCCGAGCCGGTTCATCACGATCAGCAGGGCATAAAGAAACACATCGCGGTGCCGCCCGATCGGCGAGTCGAGCAGACCCTTGACGTTTTCCAGCTGCTCGCCGGCAAGATTGCTGATCGATGCGGGCAGACGGGAGCCGATGACACCCAGCGCGTCGCGCGCACGCAGGATCGCGGCCAGCTCGCGCACCTCGTCGATCGCATGCGGCGTACCAATCTGGCCGGCGATGCGCTTTGATGCCTTGTCGTCGCTTTTGACGCTGGCAAGGCACTCGCGCAGCCGCTGCTCGACCATGTCCTGGAAGGCGCGGGCAACCTGGTCTGCTCCGTTCTTCTCGTTTGCGGCGAGCAGAAGCTGGACCTGATCCGAATAGGTCCTCGCCTCGCGCATCATCAGATCGCGGCAGATCCACTTCCACAGTGGATCGAGCGAGGCGCGCGGAATGCGTCCGAGGTGCTTGCGCTCCGCAATGTCGGAGACGAGGAAGGGCTCGACCGCGGCGAAGAACAGCCGCTGCGGATTGCCGACGCGGGGAAGCTTGCGCCCCTCCTGGCGTGCCGTTTTGCGCAGCTGCTCCAGGATCGCCGATGCGCCGGGCGGGGCCTCGCCGCGCAGCACGGCGCGCTCAAGCTCGGAAGCCAGCAGCGCGCGCGCCTCCGGCCTCAGCTCGAGCAAATATTGACGCAATTTGTTGCTGGGCGGCGCGTCCGCCATGCCCGAAACCTCAACGACTGACCAAAGGAGAGAATTAGCGGCCGGGCGTTAAGAACGCGTTTAGGAATGGCCGATGACGCCTAGCCCACCGGCGACCAGCTTCCGTCCGGGTTGCGGCAGGCGGTGCCGCGCGCGATCTGCGGCTTGCCGTCGACGTAGATCGAGTGGGAATAGTCGCGGCAGCGCGTGCCGCGCGCCGAATAGGGCGCGCCGGGAACGACGGTCCCGTATCGCTTCGGACCGTCCCCGCGCCAGCCGACCGGAATGCCGGGCTCGCCACTTTCCAATGCCTGCACCTCCGCCGAGTAGGCGCGTTGGCGGTCTTCCTCGCCGAGATTGCCACCGATCGCCCCGCTCAGGACCCCGCCGGTAATGCCCCCCGCGGCCGGGGGCGTCGAGCCGGTCGCTTCGGTCTTCGAGCCGAGGCTGAATTCACTGGTGCACGCGCCGAGCACAAGTCCTGCGACCAGGCTCAAGCCGATGACCGGTCCCAAATGCATCCAAATTCCGTCCGCCGTGGAAGTCCGCTTTTAGCGCGCCGGATGGTTTCGGCAAACGGTTTGTCAGGCCGCCGGCAGCACCAGTTCGGCCCTCAATCCCCCGATCGGCGCCGTCCCCAAGGTCAGCGCGCCGCCATAGAGCGCCGCGAGGTCAGTCACGATCGAAAGCCCGAGCCCCGTCCCCGGCTTCGTCTCGTCGAGCCGGTTGCCGCGGCGCGGCACCTGGACCCGTTCGCGCTGCGACGGGTTGAGCCCGGGCCCGTCGTCGTCGACCACCACCCGGAGCGTGCGGGCTGCCGCCGATTCCGCGCGGCCTGCCAACACCTCGATCGCGACGCGCGACTGCGCCCACTTGCAGGCGTTGTCGACGAGGTTGCCGACCATCTCTTCCAGGTCCTGCTTCTCGCCGCGGAATTTCGTCGCCAGCGTCGTCTCGATGTCGATCGCAATACCGCGGTCGCGGTGAATCTTCTCCATGCTGCGCGCGAGCGCGGTGACGACCGGCGCGACTTCGGTGACGGTGCCGATGACGGTTGCGCGCGCCGCGATACGCGCGCGCTCGAGATGATGCTGCACCTGATCGCGCATCACGGCGGCCTGCTCGCGTACTTTCGCGGCAAGCGGATCCTCGCCGCGCGCGGTCGCCTCGTTGACGATCACGGAGAGCGGCGTTTTCAGCGCGTGCGCGAGATTGCCTACGTGCGTGCGCGCGCGTTCGACGATCTCGCGATTGGCATCGATCAGCGCATTGGTCTCGCGCGCGAGCGGCGCGATCTCCTCCGGGAAGCGGCCCTCGAGTCGTTCGGCGGTGCCGGCACGGATCGCCGCGAGGCTTGCCGAGATGCGCTTCAGGGGCGCAAGGCCGAAACGCACCTGGAACATGGTGGTGAGCAGGAGCGCCGCGGCCAGGACCCCGAAGGTAAAGACCAGCGCGCGGTCGAAGGACTGAGCCTCGTCCTCGACTTCCTGCGCGTCGCCCGCGACCGCAACCAGATAGCGTCCTTCATCGCCGAGATCGACGGTGCGCTCAACGAGCCGTAGGCGTTGATCTTCCGGCCCCGCCACATAGCGCTTGCGCGTGCCGTCCGCTCCGATCGGCACATGCAGGTCTTCGAGATGCGGCAGGCCGCCGTCCCACAGCGAGCGCGACGATTTCACCTCGGGCTTCGTGCCGCTCAGCTTTGTGGTCTGCCAGTACCAGCCGGAAAGGGGCAGATCGAAGAGCGGCTCGCTCAGCGCCTGCGGCAGCTTCTCGCTGTCTTCCGGGGCCGACACTTCGGCGACCAGAGTCTTGAGATAGACGTCGAGCCGCCGGTCGAACGAGCGCTCGACGCCGTCGCGATAGAGCGAGGACAGCACCACGCCGGTGATCAGCAGAATGACCACGGTCACCGCGGTGGCGGACAGGAACAGCCGCAGCGCAAGCGAACTAGCGCGCATGGTCCTGGCGCGCGATCACCGAAAGCCGGTGTTCACTCTTCGCGATCATGCGGCCGGCGGCGTCAGCAGATAGCCCAATCCGCGCACGGTCTGGATCACGTCCACGCCGAGCTTCTTGCGGATGCGGCCGACGAACACCTCGATGGTGTTGGAGTCGCGGTCGAAGTCCTGGTCGTAGAGATGTTCGACCAGTTCGGTGCGCGAAACGACGCGCCCGGTGTGGTGCATCAGATAGGAGAGCAGGCGGTACTCGTGGCTGGTCAGCTTCACCGGATTGCCGTCAACCGACACCCGGCCGGTCCGCGAGTCGAGGCGCACGGGACCGCAAGTGAACTCGCTCTTGGCATGCCCGACCGACCGGCGCAGCAGCGCCCGGATGCGGGCGAGCACTTCTTCGAGATGGAAAGGCTTCGCCACATAGTCGTCGGCGCCGGCGTCGAAGCCTTGCACCTTGTCGCTCCAGCGGTCGCGCGCGGTCAGCATCAGGACCGGCATGGCGCGCCCAGCGCGGCGCCAGGACTCGATCACCGAGATGCCGTCCATCTTCGGCAGGCCGATATCTAGGATCACGGCATCATAGGGCTCGGTCTCGCCCAGGTAGTGCCCCTCCTCGCCGTCGAACGCGCGGTCGACCACATAGCCGGCGTCGGTCAGGGCGGTCGCAAGCTGGCGGTTGAGATCCGGATCGTCTTCGACGACGAGCAAGCGCAAATTAGCCCCCAGAGCCCTCAAGCCACTGGCCGTCGGCCGCGTCGACTCGGGCTTGGGTCACTTTGCCATCCCGCGCCAGCACTGTCAGCACGTACACGAGCCCCCGCTCCTGCCGGCACAGGCGCGCCTTGACCACCTCGCCGCCCAGTTTGGCCTTCACGACCCGCATCGCACGGCCCAAAGGGACCGCCTTGTGCGACCCGATGACGGCGCGGCGCTCGTCCGGCGAGAGACATTTCTTGCGCTCCGCCGCGCCGGCGGTACCCGGCAAGGCGGCAGCGAGGGCAAGGCCGAGCAGCAGGCAGCGGGTTACCCGCATAAGGTCCTCGAGGTTGCAGTGTCAGATGGTTTAGGGCGAGACAGTGTCAAGAGTGCGGCTCAAAACCCTCGAACGTCGCGAATGCTTCGACCGGCTCGCGCTCCGACCGCCACTGGTTGATCGGCGCCGCCTCGTCGGCGTGTCCGAGTGCAATGCCGCAGAACAGGATGTGTTCGGGCGGAAGCTTGAGGAAAGCGGACAGGGTCTTGTGCCAGGAGGTCCAGGCTTCCTGCGCGATGCTGTGCAGCCCGTAGGCACGCGCGAGCAGGCTGATGTTCTGGATGAAGCCGCCGAGGTCCGACCATTGCGGCGCGCCCATGGTCCGGTCGACCGCGACGAACATCCCGACCGGCGCATCATAGAAAAGGTAGTTGCGCCCGAACTGGCGATATCGGGCCGGGCGATCCTCACGCGGGATACCGATCGAGGCATAGAGTTGCTCGCCGACGCGGAAGCGGCGCGTGTAGTACGGCTCCTTCAGGTCGCGCGGATAGACCTGATATTCGGCGCCCTCCCCGCGCGGCAGCTCCTTGGCGAAACGCGGGCGCAGCTCTCCCTTCAACGCTTCGAGCCGTTCGCCGGCCAGCACATGCACGAGCCAAGGCTGCAGGTTGCCGCCGGACGGCGCGCGCGCCGCGCGATTCAATATGTCTTTGACTGTTTCGATCGGAACGGGAGTCGGCAGAAACGCCCGGCAGGAATAACGGCTGGCGATCGCGTCGCGTACGTCCATGGAACTCTCCGTGGAGGACGCGCTGGTATAAAGGCGGGGTGGAACCCGGAAAAGAGCCGTGCAGCAGCGCCGTTGGAATTCGCACATAGCGAGTACAGGAACTCGCGCCGAGGTTTCGCGTTTTCACCGCGAGCGCCAACTGCATGGCGCAATCAATGAGGAGACGTTCAATGCTGAAGGCAACGAAACTGACTTTGGCGGCAGCGTTGTTGGCGGGGAGTTGCGGGATCGCGATGGCACAGGGCGCGTCTGGCGCGGGCGGCGACAAGAGCCCGGCCAGCACCGGCGCCCACCAGGGTAGCGGCGCGAACCCGACCAGCGGAACCGCCCCGAAGGTCGCGCCGATGAAGCAGAAGAACACCGGCATGCCGACCGCCACGAAGGATCGCGGCCAGGAGACCGGCACCGCGAAGGACTCGGCCGGCACCGGCCAGATGAGGGAAGAAAGCAAGAAGGAACAGAAAAAGCAGTAGTCGTTTTCGTGGCCTCCCCAGGCGCGGCGCTTCGGCGCCGCGCTTTTTTATCGCTTGCGCACCACGGCCTTGAGAACCGTCCCGATGACTGACGGGGCGTCCTCACCGGTCAGGGCCGTCTGCTTCTCGCGGGTGCGCCCGCTGACATAGACGCCGAGCACCCCGAAGCGCGCCCCGAAATAGGTCATCAGCAACCCGGACAGATTCGCGAGCCCGTTGATCCCCGCCTCGTGCCCGTTCCAGAGCGCATGCAGCAAGGTGAGCGCGAAGGCCGGACATTCGACCAGCGACAGTTCGAGCGCATAGAGCGGACGCCACCAGCGCTGCAGCACGTCCTCGCTCGCCGCCTCGGCACGCATCGTCTCGCCGACTTCGCTGACCTGCTGCTTGCCGATCTCGGCGAGCGCGGACATCCACTCGCTTTCCGCCTTTTGCGCCGCCTCGGCGGCAAGCTTCAGGTCCGCGGCCTTGTCGGTGATCGCAGCGTGGACCGCGTCAGGGGTGGTGGCGGCCGCGCCGAACGCATCGGCCAAAATCTTTCCGGCCATTCCGCCGAGCGGCCCGCCGAGTGCGCTGCCGAGCATCGGCGCGCCGAGGCTCACCACCTTGGCGGCCACATCCTTCCAGTCCATGTCCATGACGGTTCTCCCGATTGATGATCTCGTGCGGTTCTAAGCGGGCGCTTCCTGCCGGCGCTTCTGATGCCAGCGCCAGAACACCAGAGCGCCGCCCGCGATCGCGAGCGCAGCGAAAACGATGACGGCGATGAGCACCCAATCGGGCCCATTGACCGCCGACTGCTGCGCCGCGATTCCGCCGGAGGCGAGCGCGCCGACGACCGTGCTCCGGCGCGCCGTGTCATTGACCGGCACGACGCCCTTGCCCGGCGCCGGCGTGGCCGGCGTTTCGCGCAGCGGCGCGCGCCCGGCCGGCCTGTCGGCCAGCGCGAGTGCGGCGCTACGCACCTCTCCGACACGCTTGCTCCAACCCTTGCCGAACACGGCCCAGGTCTTGAGTCCCTGAAGAAAGCGCAGGCGCTCGTCGCAGATCGACTGGATCAGAGCGCGCGCCTCGCGGTCCCCGCTTGCAGCGACCGTCGCATCATCCATACGTCCGGTGACGCTGATGCCGAGAACGCGTTGCAGCACCTTTGGCACGCGTCCCGTGCCCGAATTCACTGCGTAGTCGACCACGCAGTAATCGACTCCGGCGGGCAGGTCGTCGCAGCGCATCGCGCGCCAGTATTTCTCCCGATAGATCGCCTTCGCCTCTTCGACCTTCATGGTCCGGACGTCGGCTGCCGTAGCGTCTGATTTCACGTAGCGGCGGTAGTCGGCGATCGTGATGCCGAAATTGGTCGGGCCGCCCGGGTCGGCGGGATGGTTGACGTAGCCGCCCTCGCTTGCGAGCACGCGCCTGATCGACTCGGCGTAGCAATCTGCGCTCATCGCTTGGTCTCTTGATCGGGTTGATGATGGTGGCGCGCGCGAGCGCGCCGCTCGGCGCGCTGCTTGCGCACGGCGTCGGTTACGTCGCGGGCCATCTGGGCGACGTGAACCCCCGGAGCGCGAGCATCGGCGGTCACGGGGTGAGGCGCGCAGGCGAGCGCCAGCGTGGCGACGAAGACTCGCATCCGAAACTCCGAAGAATGCTGGTGGGGTCAGCCTAGAGGCGCGCGCTCACGGAGCCGCGCTCGGTCCAGCCACCATTTGCGTCGGTCGCCGTCGCGACCTTGTAGCTGCTGATGCCGAATTGCGAGGCCGCAATGATGTTTGCGGCCGATGTCGGAAATGCTGTCGCGGTCAGACTCGCGATTTGTGCATAGGTTGGGTTGGCACGCATCGGCACCGGGAACGTCATCGAGGCCCCGGCACCACACGAATTCGTGGAAGGTCCGATAAATCCCCATTCGATGACCTGGAAATAGCGCCGGCACAGTCGCAGTTCATCGGCCATCGATCGCATGATGAGCGGGGCGCGCGAGGCTGACGGAAGCTCGACGCCGGGGAGAACGATGAGTCCGGTCACCAGCGCCGCATGGTTGTTGGTGCCGAGAATGTTCTGCGTCATGCCGCTCGAGGCGGTCGTGTTCGTCGAACCCCATGATCCCGGGGTGGCGGGTGACGCGGCCTTGCCCGCGCTGAACACTTCGAGGCGCAACCCGGTGCCCGTCGTCTTGTCCCAGGTGCCGGACGTGTCGCCCGACACCGAGCCCGTGACGAAATTCCAGCCCGAGGCGACCGGCTTCTCATCGTAGTAGCAACGGCTGCGGTCGCTGTTGCTCAATTTCACGAGGATCGTCTGCAACGCCGCTGCGGGATTGAAATATTGGAACGCGTAGGCGAGCGACTGCGCTCCCGCCGCGCCCCATCCGAGCCGCGCAACGCGGTAGCCCTCGATAACCGCGATGTGCTTGGCGAAATCGCCATTCGAAAGCGACGCGAGCGCCGTGGTGGCTTTCAGTTCGACGGCATTGCCGTAGCCGGAGAGAACGGAGGGAAAGGAGCTGGCAGTGAGCTGGCGCGCTTTGACCACCGCCCCGGAATTCTTGTAGGCCGCAAGGAACGTGTCCGTGACATACGTCTCGGTATCGCTCGCAAGCGTGAGCTGCGTCGTGCCGTTCTGCTGGCTCACATCCGCGCTGCCATCGACCTGCATGCCGTTGAAGGCGAGCGCATCGGACGGCGCCGCATAAAGCTGGGCGCGGGTCGTGACGGGATTGGTGAAGCCCTGGTTCGCCGCGAGCTTGCCGGTGGTGCGATCGATGCTGATCGCGTCCAGCCAGCTCGAGCCGTCGGCCGAGACCTTGAAGTGGAAATCGTCGTCGCCGGTCAGTCCGATTTCAGCCCGCCCCGAGTAGTTGTCCTGGAACAGAAACGAGAGCGTTTTCGCGGCACTCTCCTTGGAGAGCTTGTAGCGAAGATTGCCGTCGCCACCTTCCGCAACGGTCTTTGCCACCCAGAGCGCATTGTTGAGTTTCGCGCTAAACGGGTTGGTTGCGTCCGCCGTGGTGCCCACGCCGAGCAGTGACAGGTTCTGCAGCACGGACAGCATCGCGAGCGCGTTGATCCACGCGGTGCCGCTCCACGCGACCAGCGCACCCTCGTCGACGACGTAGGCGAACCAGCCCACCTGCGGCACACAGAATACCCACCCGCCGTCCTGCCAGGCCGCCACCTGATTGCCGTGGCCGGCCCATGCGCCGGTCGGAGTCGGGCTTGCCGCGACGATCCAGCGCTGGCCTTCGGCCGGCGAGCCGGGCGGCGCGGAAAGGTCGCGGTCGAGAATCGCAAGCTGCACCAGCGTGTCGATCAGGCGCAGCGTCTCGTTCAGCGTGACGTCAGGGAGAAGCTCGCCGCCTTCGATGAAAGGCAGCGCGAGGTTGGCTGAGGCGCTCATGTGAACCTACGGCGTGAGAGTGGCGGTAGCGGGAATCCCGCGCCCGACGGCGGCGGAGATCTGATAGAGGCGAACATCGAAGCTCGATTGCGCGCTGCCGAAGTCGAGAGTTTCGTCGCTTGTGGCGTAGAGCATCGATGGCGTGGCGGCCGATAGCGTGCGCACGACCGACGCGCCGGACAGAATCTCCAACTCGTAGGCTTCGCTCGTCTCACCGATATCGGGGCGCGCCGCGAAGCTGACACCCGCAAGTCCGCGCCTGCGCGTGCGCCATGTGAAACGCACGCCGCCGGTCTCCCGCGAGGCCTTCAGATGCACCGGCGCAAGCGGCTGGAACGCGAGCGTGCCTCCCCGCAGCGCGATCTCGACCGCACTCGGATCGCCATGATCGCGGCTCGCCGCGACCACGCGGAAACGCAGGCGCCGGCCGACCTGATCGAGCCCGCGCGCGACCGGAACGACATTCTGATTGATCAGAGTGAACGGCGCGCCAGCGGCAAGCGGTGCGCCGATCGCGCCTTCGCTGCCGAGTTCGCCGCGCAACAGGCGGGAGAGCTGATACGTGCGCTCGCCGACCAGCACGGCGTTGGCGAATTGCAGGATTTCCCACGCGCCGTCCGCGCGCTGCACCGCCGCGGCATTCGCGCCGCTCAACACACGTGAGTCCGAAGCCGACGCCAGCGCGCCGCCATAAAGCTTCACGCGCGCCGAAGCGACCTTGTCCCAGCGGCTGGTGGGCCCGGCGGGCAGATCGTCGAGCGTTTCTCCCATCACCACCGGCGCGGCGACGCTCGCAAATTGCTGATAGCTCGCGCCGTCATCGAGCGAGCGCCAGACCGTCATTGCGCCGGGCCATGGATTCGCGAACACCGCGAGATGCGCCAGCACCGGCGGATCGTCGCCCGGCAGCATCGGCAATTCGAGCACCGTCACCTGGGCCGGCCCCAGCAGTGGCGGCGGCGGTGGCGGCGGACGCCGCGGCGGCTTGGCCGCCAGCGTGAACACTTCCGTATCGATCGCACGTCCGCCCACACGGCGCGCTTCGGTGTCGACAATCTCGCGCAGCTCCAGCGTATGCGCGCGTCCCGCCACATCGAGGGTGACGACATCGCCCGGCGTCAGCGCGAGCCGGCTTGGCGGCAGCGCGAAGTCGGCGCTCTCGCGTCCGGCCCACACATCCTGCAGCCAGATATCGGCGCGCCGCTCCATCGCGGCATCGTTGGTGATGACCGCAAGGTCGGCATGCGAGGCGCGCGCCGCACCGCCGACGAGCCGGCGCGAGGCCACCGCCGCACGGCGGTAATCGGTTTCGGAATCGGTGTAGCCGATGGAGATCTCGCGCGGCAGTTCGGTTTCCTGCGCGCGGGTGAGCCGCACCGGAGTGGCATCGTCCGGCAGAACGAGATCGTCCTCGGCCAACGTCGCGACCGGATCGCCGCCGCGCGGACGGAAACGGATGGCGCTCCCCTGCTCGCTCGCGTCGAACGCGTAAGCCAGCGTGAGCGGCTCGATCGCGGCGCGCGGCGACATCGGCCGATCGATCACGTAGCCGTCCGGCCCTTCGCCGAGCGAAGCCACATTGTAATTGCCGACGCCCGCATCATCGAGGATCGCGCCCACCAGCGCATCGAGCGGCGCGCCGCCGAGCCGGCCGGTGAGCCAGTGGCCGGTCTCCCAGTTCGGTCCATCGCTCCAGGCATCCGTCGCCGCTGGAAAGAACGGGTACGGCCGCGCGTCCCAGGTCCACAGGTGAATCGCGGACGGCTCCAGCATGCGGCCGCCATAGACCGGCGACACGGGGTTGTTTGTCAGCGTGGCGCCCCACGCCGGATCGAAGCTCTGCAGCGCTGCTTCGACCATGCGCCGCTGGATCAGGTCGTCGCGCGTGCCGGTGGAGAAATAGGGCACGCCGGACTCCGACGACTTCGGATCGGGAAACACGCTCGGCTGGTTCGCGCCCTTGTCGACCGCCGGACAGCCGATCTCGGTAAACCAGATCGGCTTCCCCTGCGGTGTCCAGCCGGTGGGTGCGCCAAGCTCCGCGCCGCCGACGCGCTCGTAGTGCGCGTTGCTCCACCAGTTCCAGATGTCCTTGACGCGAAACACCCACGGCTTGCCGAGGCCGTCGGTGATCGGCGTGCGCGTTTGCGCGCCACGCGCCGCGTCGTCGGCGTAGTACCAGTCATAGGCATCGCCGCCGCGCAGATTGCCGGCGAGATACGCGAGGTCGTAGATCGTCTCAGCGCTTTGCCGGTCGAGGTGACCTGCGCCATCGCGCCAGTCAGCAAGCGGCGCATAGTAATCGATGCCGACCGCATCGATCGACGATGACGCCCACAGCGGATCGAGTGGAAAGCGCACCTCGTTTGCACTCGGATCGACCACATGCGCACCATACTCGGTCCAGTCCGCCCCATAGGTGACGATGGTGCCTGCACCCACGATCGCCTTCACGTCGGTGGCCAATTCCGTGAGCCGCGTCACCGCCGGATAGACCCCGCTCGCCGAGCGCACGCGGGTCAGCCCACGCAGCTCCGAGCCAATGAGGAACGCATCGACGCCGCCCGCGTTCGCCGCGAGTTGCGCGTAATGCAGCACCATGCGCCGATAACCCCACGCATCGGGATCGCCGGC
>Ga0310810_10003349_pt1 | contig 17473 bp, 10 predicted proteins | sample NCmetagenome_FD_207641 | JGI IMG/M metagenome (GOLD analysis project Ga0310810, IMG submission 207641) | Soil microbial communities from experimental microcosm in Duke University, North Carolina, United States - NC | ecosystem: Engineered > Artificial ecosystem > Soil microcosm > Unclassified ...
ATATTGCCGCCCTGCGTGCCGTTCAGAGGCGGCCACTCCGGCCAGCCGAAACCAGGGATGCCGGACCAGCATCGCGACGAGCCGCTGGCCGACAAGCCCGGTAGCTCCCAGGACGAGCGCCGGTATTCGGTCCGCTGGCCCGTCGGTTATTGTGCCATGTGTCATATGCATTCCTTTGTGCCGAGATAGAGTGTAGTGGGGTCCTCCCCGGCCCCGCTCCTGTCGGAGAAGGGCCAGAGAATTGCCCTGGCAACCTCACGCGGGATTTGCCGTGGCGGCGCGCAATGCCTGGTCAAGATCCGCCAGCAGATCGTTGATGGCCTCGATGCCAACTGAGAGCCGGATGAAGTCAGGCGTGACACCGGTCGCGAGCTGCTCCTCGTCGTTCAACTGCGAGTGTGTGGTGCTGGCCGGGTGAATTATCAGCGACTTGGCGTCGCCGACATTGGCGAGCAGCGAGAAGAGTTTCACCGAGTTGATGAGCCGCCGTCCAGCCTCCAGCCCGCCCTTGATGCCGAAGCCGATGATCGCGCCGTAGCCGTGGCGGTGATAGCGGCGCGCCAGCTCGTACGTCGGGTGATTCGAGAGGCCAGGATAGAGCACCCAGGTGACGGCGGGATGTCCAGCGAGGAACTGCGCGACACGCAGTGCGTTCTCGCTGTGGCGCTCCATGCGCAGGGGCAGGGTTTCCAGCCCCTGCAGGAAGAGCCAGCTATTGAGAGGGCTGATGGCAGGCCCGAGGTCGCGTAACAGCTGCGTGCGCGCCTTGACGGCGAAGGCCGCTGGGCCAAACGTCTCGACGTAGCGGACACCGTGATAGGTTGGGTCTGGCTCGGTCAGTCCGGGGAACTTCCCGCTGGCTTTCCAATCGAACTTGCCGCCGTCCACGATGACCCCGCCGATGGAGGTGCCATGGCCGCCGATGAACTTAGTGGCCGAGTGGACGACGATATCGGCGCCGTGCTCGATGGGTGTGAGCAGGTACGGGCTTGGGAAGGTGTTATCCACAATCAGCGGAATCCCGGCGGCATGGGCGATATCGGCGACCGCGCGAATGTCGAGCGTGTCCAGGCGCGGGTTGCCGACCGTCTCCGCGTAGATGGCGCGCGTCTTCGGCGTGATGGCGGCGCGGAAGTTCTCGGGATTGCCGCCATCGACGAACTGGACGTTGATGCCTAGATGCGGCAGGGTCTGGGCGAAGAGGTTGTACGTGCCGCCGTAGAGGCTCGCGCTGGAGATGATCTCATCACCCGCGCCCGCGACGTTGGTGATCGAGAGGAAGATGGCCGCCTGTCCCGATGCGGTGGCCAGCGCGGCGACTCCTCCCTCCAGGGCCGCGATGCGGCGCTCGAAGACATCCTGCGTCGGGTTCATGATGCGCGTGTAGATGTTGCCGACGGCGCGCAGTCCAAAGAGGTCGGCGGCGTGGTCGGCATTGTCGAAGACGTATGACGTCGTCTGATAGATGGGCACGGCGCGGGCGCGCGTCGTGGGATCAGGGTCTTCCTGTCCCGCATGGAGCGCCAACGTCTCGAAGGCATAGTGCGGCGCCTGATCGGCGGTTGGTGTTGACTGGTCTGTTGCGGTCACATGAGCTGTGTCTGTCACGAGTGTCTTCCTTTGCATGCATGGTGATACTTCGGTTGTCTGATGGTGTTGTTCTGTCTGTACGAGGTCGTGGGGAATAGCTGGCGGGCACGGCGGCCCACGCGCCACGGAGGAATCCATCAGGAACGGGCGCAGCAGGGCATCGAGCTGACCCCATTCTTTGAGAAAGGCGTCATGGCCCTGGATGGAGTTGATCTCGCGATACTCCGCCTGTCCGCCCGTAGCGGTGATACCCTCGGCGAGGGCGCGCACCTGCTCCGGCGGAAAGAGCCAGTCGCTGCTGATGCCCACGGCCAGCACACGAGCGCGCACCCGGCTGAGCGCCACTGCATCGGAGCCGCGCCCCTCGGCCAGGTCGTAGCGGTCCATCGCGCGGGTGAGGATGAGATAGCTGTTGGCGTCGAAGCGCCGCACCAGTTTCACCCCCTGATACTGGAGGTAGCTCTCGACATCGAACGCGTCGCCCAGGCTCGGCTCGCGGGTCGGGCGCGCGGCCAGGCGGCGGCCAAATCGGGCGGCAAGGTCGTCGGCGCTGGTGTAACTGAGCATCGCCGCCATGCGGGCGATGGCGAGCCCATCGACTGGCCCATGGTCCGGGTGATAGTCGCCGCCGTTCCAGCGCGGGTCGGCGATGATGGCGCGGCGCCCAATCTCATTGAGGGCGATGCCCTGCGCCGAGAGGCGCGCGCCTGCGGCCAGGATAATCGCACGATCCACGAAAGAAGGATACGCCACTGCCCACTCCAGCGCCTGCAATCCGCCGATGGAGCCGCCAGTTACCGCAGCCAGCCGCCGCACGCCGAGCCGTTCCAGCAATGCGTGGTGCGCCCGAACGATATCGCCGATGCTGACCAGGGGAAAGCGCATGTTATAGCGGCGGCCGTCGGCGGGATGTATTGATGTCGGGCCGGTGCTGCCGTAGCAGCCGCCGGGAACGTTGGCGCAGATGACAAAGTAGCGATTGGTGTCGAAGACACGGCCAGGACCGACGAGAGGATTCCACCAGCCCGCGCGTGGATCATCAGGGTTTGCCAGGTCGCGGACGTGCGAGTCGCCGGTCAGCGCGTGGCAGATGAGGACGGCGTTGTCTCTCGTGGCGGCGAGCGTGCCCCACGTCTCGTAGGCGAGCGTCATCGGGGTGACGATCTCACCGGTGCTGAAACGGAACTCGTCCAGCGTGATCGTCCGCACATCGGTACGAGGCGCAGCCGTAACCGGCGCGCGATTTCCAGGGGCCATACAGGCGCCTTCGCGAACGGCGCCCATGACATCCTTGTGGTGGATGATGGGCAACACATTGACCTCGTAGCGAGGGGCGAGAGGTCTTCGCGGTACCACCCTTGTCTGCCGGCGTCTTGCGACGCTGGCCTCAGCGACTCCAACCGCGCATGCATTGGCATACTGTAATGCGTTACAACAGGCGGATGGGAGTCCTGAAGCTGCTAGCGGGGCTTCGTCCGGCGCACTCTACTGTGGCAATCAGCTGGTCATGCCGGTTCGATGCGCTGCTGTGGGGAGCATGCCTGTTGGGCGAGACGACGCCGAATTTTCAGCGGCTACGGCTCTCTGTCGTCGTCTCTGGTCCACAGACTCTCCGCATTCTCGCTCTCTCGGCGAGGGAAGCGGCGGGAGCACGAAATCGCCCTCTCCGGTGAAATGGAGAGGGCGGCAAACAGGCGTGAAGGGCACGCGGTATTTCCATCCCTCTCATCTCGCGGAACCATATATTCCGCCGGAGTTTGCACCCTTCCCCGCGACGATGCGGGTGGGTTGCCAGGCTTCTTCGGGCCGTTTCCCTCTGCCACTCTTGATGAGAGCGAACGCAAGATATTTGATTGTTGGCATGATTGTACCGAACCGATGAGTCGCGTGTCAAGGCTAATGTCACGTTCTCCGGTCAACTTACTCAACATTCATCATCGGAGCATATAAACGTTAGACCGGGCACGTTCGGTTGAGGAAGCTGGCGTCGAGCGCCGTCTGGTTGCAGCGCACCACATCCTCATCGGTGAAGATACCCTGCTGGAGCAGGAACTGATACTCCTTGAGAATCGTGGTCATCAACATATCGGGGCCGTCGGTGTTGATCGTAAAGGGCACCTTGTTCGCCCGCAGGGTATCGAGAATGTGGCGCACCTCCGCGACATCCCGCACCGCGTGGGTGCGCAGATTCGACGTCGGGCAGACTTCGAGCACGATGCCCGCCTCCGCCACGCGCCGCACCAGCTGCTCATCGTAGACGCAGAGGATGCCATGGCCAATGCGGTCTGGCCGCAGATACTCCACGACCTCCCACATATCCTCGACACGCCCCTCCTCGCCGGTGTGAATCGTGATGCCGAGTCCGGCGTCGCGCGCCTGCTCTACCAGGTCGGCGTGGGCGCGATAGGAAAAGTCGGGGTTGGGCGGCCCGGCGATATCTATGCCGACGATGCCTCGCTCGCGGTAGCGCAGCGCCTTCTCAACAATGATGGTGTTGAGCTCCAGCGGGAACGTGCGGTCCATCATCAGAATGAGCCCGGAACGTATCTGTGGATATTCGAGCAATGCCCGGTCCTGCCCACGGATGGCGGCGGAGATGATGTGGTCGAGATCCTGCTCGCCCTCGCGATTGCGCTTCATCGGATTGAACCGCAGCTCCAGCGTGGTGATGTTGCACTTGCGATACGCGCCACCGATCACCTCATAGACGGAGCGCTCGATGGCCAGGGGACTGGACTGAATTAGCTCAGTCCAACGGAAGATTTGGTCGTACTCGGCGAGGTTGTTGACTTTGTCGGGGTAGCTGACGGTGATGAGCTCCACAAATTGCCAGTAGTCTTTGCTGGGCAGGCGAATGCCCTGCTGATGGGCGATGCTCCACATAATGGCCGGGTCAACCGCGCCGCCAAGATGCACGTGTAACTCTGCCATCTCTGGCCGCTGGTTGCGAATGCTCGGCGGGGTCACACGCTCCTCCTCGTTCCGCTTATGGTTCTGCTCATGCCACATGGCGCCGGATATCTCCGCATATTTGCAAGATTGTAGCACATCTCATCGCCGCGTATCTCGGCGTCTCGTCGCGCTGTCGTATGATAAAACAGGCGAGAGCACCGTGACGTTGCGTGGGAGGCACGTAGTGATACAGATTCAGGATGACGAACTAAACGCAGCGCGCGCTGAGGCCCAGACGGTTCTGGCGGAGTGGGGATTCTCGGTTGCCGAGACTCAGGTTGTCGGCGCTGTGCCAGGCATGGCCGGTGCGGTCCTGCGGCCAGTGGTCGAGGTGAACGGGCGGCGCTATCTGGTGCGCTGGCAGTCGCCTGAGCTCTCCGAGGCCGATCTGCGCTTCCGCCACGCCTTCATGGCGCACCTGCGGGACGCCGGGTTGCCCGTGCCGGGACTGCTTGCCCGGCACGACGGGACTACGCACGCCATCAGCGATAACGGCATCTACGAGGTGCAGGAATGGCTCGATGGACGGCAATTCTCATCCGAAGATGCCGCGGGCGAGGCGGAACTGGAGGCAGCCGCCCGCATGCTCGGTAAGCTGCATCAGGCGTCGGCGACCTTTCAATGGCAGCCCTACCGCTGGCCGGAGGATCGCTCAGCCGATGGCCTGGCGCGGTCGTATATTGCCCTGATACAGCAGGCGGCGCAGCATGAGGAGGCATCGGTTGCGGTCAAGAGCGGTCTGACCCGCATTGCCGAGGCGTGCGACGGGCGACGTGAGGCTGCCGCTAGCGCGTTCGCCATCGAGCCAGCGCCGCCGCAGCTACACATCCACGGTGACTATCAGGCGCACAATCTCCGCTTTGGCCCATCCGAGGTCAGCGCGATCTATGATTTCGACGCCGCCCGCTGGGATACTCGCCTGCTGGAGCTGGCCTACAGCCTGCTCTATTTCACTGGTGTGCGCTGGGACGGCGCCTTCAGTCCGACCCCGCCGCTGGTAGACGATGGTTTAGACATCTTGCGCGTCCACCGTTACCTTGGCGCGTATGGCCGCGAGGCGCCACCGGCTGAGGGCGAGGCGGAGCTGCTAGCCGATGCGCTGGCCCTCGTCTTCCCGATTGCCTTCGTCAACGGCATCGCCGAAGACCTGATATTCCCCGATGAGTTCGAGCAGACTGGCGACGAAGAAGAGGATGCGCTCTCGCGGCTCCACTGGGCCGATACCTTCTGGCTCTGGCTCGACCGCTACCGTGAGACGATTGCCCAGGCGTGGGAGAGCGCGTCCTGACCGTTCTTGCATATGCGAGTTACGCGAGTAGCGCGATAACTTCGTTCTGGCGCGGCTCGCCAGTGACCTCGATGCCACCCGGTAGCAGCAGGATATCCACTTCGGTGCGCAGGCCAAGCCCCTCATCCGGCAGGTAGATGCCCGGCTCCATGCTCGTGCAGGTATTCACCAGCAGCGGGCGTGTATCATGCGTTTCAAGGTTATCCAGGTGGGCGCCGTTGCCATGCACGCGCGTACCGATGTTGTGGCCCGTCCGATGAAGGAATGCGTTGCCATAGCCAGCAGCGGCAATGACCCCGCGCACCGCGTCGTCCACCTCGTAGCCCGCGATGCGCTGCCCCGCCTCAAAGCGCTGCTTGAGCAGCTCGATGCCGGTGTCGCGGGCGTCCTTCAGGATGGTGAAGAGTGCCGCGACTCTATCCGGGACCTGTTCTCCCAGGTAGACCATCCAGGTATAGTCGGCAAAGATCGTCTCGTCACCCACCAGCGGCGCGCTGAAGTCGAGCAGCAGCAGATCGCCCTTGCGCAGAAGGGAGTGGCGCGCGGCGGTCGGACTATAGTGCGGGTTGGCGGCGTTGCCGTTGACGGCCACCAGCGGCTTGTCCTCCGGGGGAACCGTCAGCCCGGCGTCGCGCATCAGGGTGGCGAACTCCTGCTGCACGCTCAGCTCGGTCACCACCGTCTCGCTGATAATCTGCTCGCGCAGCCATGGGAGCAACCGGTCGAGCGATTCCATCAGCGCGCGCCCGGCGGCACGATGTGACTCCATCTGCGCCGGTGTCAGTACCGCCTCGAAGCGCTGGACGAAGTCGGCGGACGAGACCACCGCTGGCCCAATCCCACGGATCAGCTCTACCGTGCCCGCGTCCACCAGCGAGACGTAGGGGATAGCGTTGTCTGGAACGTATTCCATCGCGACCTGTTTCGCGCCAGCAAGCATCTGCGCCAGCAGCTGCCGATACTCTTGCCACGAGCGATAGATCAGTGTGTCGCCTGGCAGGCCGGCGAGCACATGCGACTCGACGGAGCTTACCAGCTTTGTCGGCGTGCCACTGGAAGGTACATAATACATCCAGCGGCGCGAGAAGAACGCATGTGGCGAAAGCTCCAACACGCGAATCGCGACCGCATTGGAGTGACGGAAGTCGAAGAAGAGCCACCCATCCAGGTGTTCGGCACGAAGGGTCTCCTGTAGCTCATCAACTCTGCTCATCGGGCCTGCCTTTACTTTACCAGTGTGTCACTCGTACGTATTCATTATTAAGCCAGCGATCCAGCCTTCTGCCTGGTATTATCGTCTGAGAGGGCGCGCGCGGCAAGCTCTGGCGCATATGGGACGCTGGCACGGCGCTGGCACGACGTGGCCCAGAGTATGCACTTGGCCCGCTTGGGAACATTCGTAAAGGATAACCGCGTCTATTCGTCAGAGAAGCACAAAGGGGCGATGAACCAGAATCAGTCGCTCACCGGGTGGCGGCGATTGTATCGGCATACCGAGAGATTTGACGCCAACGACTCGTTTGACGGAAGATTGAGGATAAGGGTCCGTGTGGGCCTTTTCATGGATGTCGCAATGACTACCCTAGCGCGTGTGTGGCAATGCCTGGCGAAATCACCCGCCAGTGCGTAGAGCGAGTGTTTCAGAAAGGAGTGCGGCCTGCATGAGCTGTCTGGTGGACATAAGTGAGGTGTTCGCCAGGAGCGGAGGCCGCGAACAGGCGTGAAACTGGAAGATCGTCCCACTTTGTCTGTGGCGGACATCAGCGATGCCGCACAGCGCGTCATCGCGAATGTCGAGAAGGTCATCGTTGGTAAGCACGATGCCGTGCATCTGACGCTCATTGCAGTGATCTGCCGCGGACATGTGCTGATCGAAGATGTGCCTGGGGTCGGCAAAACCGTGCTGACGAAAGCCATCGCTCGCTCCATCGGTTGTACCTTCAAGCGCATTCAGTTTACGCCCGACCTCCTTCCGAGCGACGTGACGGGTGTTTCCATGTTTAACCAGCGCACCGGAGAGTTCGAGTTCCGCGCTGGGCCTATCATGAGCCAGTTTGTGCTTGCCGACGAGATCAACCGCGCAACGCCCAAGACACAGTCGGCGCTGCTGGAGGCGATGGAAGAGGGCCAGATTACCGTCGATGGCGAGACGCATCTGTTGCCCAATCCCTTCCTCGTCATGGCGACCCAGAACCCCATCGAATACGAGGGAACGTTCCCACTGCCAGAGGCGCAGCTCGACCGCTTCATGCTGAACATCAGCCTGGGCTATCCGGCGCCCGCCGATGAGGTGACCATCCTCGACCGCCAGCAGCGCGTCCATCCGATTGACTCGCTCGGCCAGATCCTGACCGCCGATGAACTGACCGCGATGCAGCGGCAGATCCGGGAGGTGCGGGTGGACCAGGAGGTTCGCGAGTACATCGTTTCGCTGGTAACTGCCACCCGGCAGCATCAGCAAGTATATCTCGGCTCAAGCCCGCGTGGATCGCTGGCGCTCTTCCGTGGCTCCCAGGCGTATGCCGCACTGAAAGGGCGCGATTATGTGACGCCGGATGATGTCAAGGCGCTCGTGAAGCCCGCGCTGAGCCACCGTCTCATTATCGCCCCGGCGGCGCGCGTCCGCGGCGTAACCCCAATCGCGGTGCTCGATGAAGTGCTCGGGCTGGTGCCGGTGCCTGGTGGCCCTGGATCGCTCAATGGTCGCCGATAAGCGTCGGTGAGGTAGGAAGGCATGGGCATATGCGGCCCTGGCAACTGGTTCTCTTGATCGCGGTGACGTTCGTCCTCGGGGTCGGTATAGGGTGGCAGCCCTTCTGGGTGTTGACCTACGCGCTGCTGGCCGCGCTGGTGCTCTCGGTCGTCTGGCTGGCGCTGAGCGTGCGCGGCATCACCTTCGCGCGGTCGGCGCTGGGCGGGCGGGCGCAGGTGGGCGAGCGCGTGGAGGAGAGCCTCACGCTCGAAAACCACTCGGTAATCCCGAAGTTGTGGATACAGGTCTCCGACGGCTCGACCCTCCCCGGCACCACCGGCGATCCGCTGGGGTTATTCCGGCGCGAATTAGTGCTCGCCCCGGAGCACCAGCTGCTGGTCTTGCCGCCGACACTACCGTTGTCCCACTTCGAGCTGGTCCCAGGGCTGATGCCAGGGCGCGGACGCGGGTCGCAGCGGTCGCAACAGACAACCACGAACGTCGTGACTGTGCGTAACTATGTGCCCGGCGACGCGCTCACGCGCATTCACTGGCCAAGCACCGCCAGGCTCAGCCAGTTTATGGTGAAAGAGTTCGACCTCGATCCTACCATTGATGTCGTTGTCATGCTCGACCTCGACCGCGAAGCCCAGGCGGGCGAGGGAGACAGCTCGACGGAAGAGTATGGCGTGACGATAGCCGCCAGCATTGCGGCGTTTCTGCTGCGCCACCAGGAGCTGTCCGTCGGCTTGCAGGTCAACGGCACGGCGGAGTCCGGGTTGGCTCTTGATCGCGGCGAGCGTCAGCTTGACCGGGTGCTCGAGCTGCTGGCGATTGCCCATGCCACACGGCGTACCTCGATAGCTGAGGCGCTTGCCGTGGAGGAGACGCGCCTGGCGCGCAACACGGTCTTGATTGTCATCACGCCTTCGACCGAACTGGACTGGCCGCAGGCGTTACATCACTTGCAGCGGCGCGGGGTGCGACCATTGGTCATCCTGATGGATCCACAGACGTTCGATGAACGGCTTGGCGGCAACGCCCGCACGCGCGACATGCTGGTTGCGGCGGGGGTGCCGGTGATTCCGGTGCAGCGCGGCGATCCATTGGTGCATGTGCTGGAGCAGGGTCCGCGCTAATATCTGCTCGTTCCCACTATTCTCCGCGAAACGGAGCGATTGCTATGGAGACCACGACGCAAACAACCTCGCCGCAGAACGCAGAGAACACGCCGAGCGTACAGAACACGCCGAATGTGCGCCGTCCGCTCGCGTCACGCGCGCCCTGGCTGCGACTCCTCCCGGAGGATGGCTGGTTTACGCTCATTCTGCTGGCGCTCTCGGTCTATATCACCGTCTTTAGCATCGAGAGCGTTACCCCGCCCTGGGCGCCAGGCATGCAAATCTTGACCGCGACGACCAGCCTTGGGCTGCTGCTCGGGTACCTCTCCGTGCAGCAGGGACGGCTGCCTGGCGTGCTAGTCCATTCCGTTGCCGTCTGTCTGGGCATTGTCTTCGCGTTCCTTCAGACCGCCGATGCCGTGCTGAACGGCAATCGTCTCCTGCTCCTCCAGCACACCAGTAACTGGTTCCAGCGCGCGATTGTGAGCGGGGGTCAGAGCAGTGATAACACGGTCTTTCTGCTCTTTCTGGGGATACTGACCTTTCTGCTCGCTTATATCACCGTCTGGCTGGTACTTCGCACGCGGCGTCCGTGGCTGGCGGTGCTGGCGAACGGCGTGGTGCTGCTTATCAACCTCAACTGGGCCACGCCCGATAAACTGATCTTTCTGTTGCTCTTCCTGCTGGTCGCATTGCTACTGCTCGTGCGATTTACGCTGGCCGAAAATATCCGCCAGTGGAAGGCCCGTGGCCTTCGCTTCTCGCCCGACCTGGGTTGGGACTTTATGCAGGCGGGAGCCATCTTTGCCGTGGCGGTGTTGCTGGTGGCGTACCTGCTACCGGTTGGCCAGGCAAACGCACAGCTCCAGGAGTGGGCCGCCTCGCCGCGCAATCCGCTTACCTCCCTGCAAGCCAAATTCGGGCAGGTCTTCGCGGGCGTCGTAGGAACCGGCCCTGGGCCCGGGGGTATCAATTTCTTTGATTCCTCGCTTCGCCTGCGGGGAACGGTGAGCCTGCCCAATACGAAGATACTGCACTATATGCTGCCCCATCCTGCCGACGACGGGTCGCAGTATCTCATCACCGAAACCTATGACTCGTATGACGGCGTCGCCAGTTGGTCGTCAACGATTGGACAGCAACGAGAAGCGCGCGCTAACCAGTTAATGCCTGCCTCCTCATCAGAGACAAAAATAGACACGTATGCGATCACCTTCGATAATGTGCCACAGGGCGGGGAGAGTTATCTGTTCGCCCCAGGCGCTGAGGCGGCTCGCTTCAATGTAAACACGACGTACACGACCCGTGGTAACGCTACTCAAGGGACTATCTGGCAGGCAGACAACCCGTTGCAGGCCGGTGATCAGTACATCGCGGAAGGCTATGTCTCCACGGCGACCGTCAACCAGCTCTCGCAGGTGCCGTATCCTGATCTGAGCAATCCTGACTCTGCCATATATCCCTCTGACGTGATGCTCCTTTATCTGCCGTCATCGGACCATATCGACCCGTATGTCAAGCAGGTCGCGTTACAGGCCACCAAAGGGACGACCTCCATGTACGATGCGGCGGAGCATCTGGAGAACTACCTCCGCGCTGGCTTTACGTACAGTACGACCAATCCTGACCCGCCCGCCAATGAGGACGCTATCGCCTGGTTCTTGCAGACCAAGAAGGGCTTCTGCACCTTCTTCGCATCAGCGATGGCGATGATGGCGCGCTCGCTGGGAATTCCAGCTCGTGTCGCCCTTGGCTTTACCAATGGGACGTATGACCAGGACCACGGGAACTTTGTTGTGCGCGGAACGCAGGCGCACATGTGGACGCAGATCTACTTTGGGAAGTACGGGTGGGTCAACTTCGAGCCAACTGCCTCGTTCACCAAGTTCTTCCGCGCGCAAGATGTTGCCCCAGGTACCACACCCGGCGCCAATGGCACAGGGACTGTGGCGACCCCTCCGGGAGGCAGCCAGGGTAGAGGCTTCATCGATCCTAGCCTTGGCAATGGCAACCAGAACGCCCCACAGAATTCGGCGTTGGTGCGTGTTGGTCTGGGCTTGAGCGTCGTGATTCTGCTCATCTTGCTGGCGATCATCGGGTTCCTCTTCTGGTGGCGGATCAGGTTCCGCGGCCTGGCTCCGGCGGCTGGCGCACTGGCGCGGGTCGCGCGGCTAGGAAGCTGGGCTGGCGCTCCTCCCTCACGCGCCCAGACGCCGAAGGAGTACGCCGAACAGTTGGCTACGGTGCTCCCGACCCAACAGGCAAACATCCACGAACTGACCGACCTCTACAGCCGCGAACGGTGGAGCGGCGAGATCGATCTGGATGCGCTCGACCAGGCGCCACGCTTGTACGAAGAGATTCGTGGCTCGATCACGCCCATCATCGTCCGCCGCGTGCGATCCGCGCCGAACGTCGTGCTGCGTGGCCTCCGCCGCGCGCGTCAGTTACTCCGCTGAGGCGACAAACACTCAGAGAATTCTCAGGCTATAGGCATAGACATCTGCTCGTTGGGGGGTTATCCTCTAGCGAGCAGAAATCTTTCTTTGGGTGAGAGGATGTGTCGCCGATGCAGCCGGGAAGAGTGCGCTGTGCGCATTGTGGTTGGCAGAACGATGTGGGTGATCGGATGTGCGGGGGGTGTGGCCAGCCGCTCTATCATTCAGGCTCGTCATTTGGATCAGCGCCCGACCATACGCCTACGGTTGCTTCATCGGGCGCGGTTGCTCTTCCACCACTCTCACCGGACACACGGACGGCCGCCTGGTCGGCTCAGGGTTATCCACAGCAGTTCTCGCCGCAAACGTCAACTGTTGCCGCCACACCACAACGCGGCGCGCCTCGATTTGGTTCCATCGCTGGCAGCCAGCAGCAGACCAAAAGTAGAAGCTGTCTGGGACGCGCCCTCATCTCGCTCGCCATTGCGGCAGTGCTGCTCATCGTGATGATGGCCTGTGGGTGGGCGGCTGTCGTGCGGCCAGCCCTGCACCGATCGCTGGACCAGAGCCTGCGTTCGGGCCTGGCGGCGCAGGTTGATAAGGTCGGCGCTATTCCAGCGGGGAGCGCGCCGATAGTCAGGACGGTTACTGATACGGAGCTCAATCGGCAGGCGCGCGCGGGAAATCCGCAGAACGACCAGGGCGACATGAAGGATATTCGCGTCCATTTCCTGCCGGGTGAGGTCACGATGACATATCTGTTATGGGGCCGCCCCGGCAAGATATCCACGCACATCGTCGCGTTCAATGGGCGCCTGCTGGTACAGGACACGCAGGTGCAGGGCTGGCTGGCGCAGTTCGAGACCGGCGACGAATTGCAGGATGCGCTGAACAGCTCGCTTGCGCGCATGCCCGCGCAGGATTACGTGCAATCCGTGATCGTTGGGAATGGTACACTGACGATAGCGATCCGCCATGCATGACGAGCATGACGAGCGTGACTGGCGAGACGAGGGCTTATCACTAAGACTGACCGGTTTCAGCAGGTGTGCCAGGAATAGAGAAGAAGTGCCATCAACATTCCACCCTTCAAGGATATATCCATGGACCGCGCGCCACATACATCATCAACCCATACCCTGCCTGTTGCTCAGGCCCAGCCAGGCGATGATATAACGTCTGCGCCGACTCTGGCTCTGCTCGACGGCCACGCGCTTTTCCACCGGTCATTTCACGCATTTCCAGATGAGATGAGCACGACAGCGGGCGAGCCGACGAACGCCATCTATGGCTTCACACGCATGCTGCTCGACGTGTTGCGGATCATCAAACCGGAGTATCTCGCGCTCACGTTCGACCGGCCCACACCTACCTTCCGCCACAAAGAGTATGCGCCATATAAAGCCCATCGGCCGTCGCTTCCAGAAGGGATGCGTCCGCAATTCGGGCGTATCCGCGATGTCGTGGCAGCCTTCAACATTCCCATCTACGAGGTAGACGGCTTCGAGGCTGATGACCTGCTCGGCACGCTCTCGCGGCAAGCGGAGGCGATGCGCGTCCGCACGGTGATCGCCACGGGCGACCTCGACACTCTGCAACTGGTGGATGACTGGGTTCGCGTCACCTTTGCACGGTCACCACGCAAGGGCGAGTTCGAGTACTTTGATCGGGCGGCGGTTGAGGCGCGCTTTGGTGTTGAGCCAGCGCAGGTCGTGGATTATAAGGGGCTGGTGGGCGACACATCCGACAACATACCAGGTGTGCCGGGCATCGGACCAAAGACGGCGAGCAAGCTTATCCGGGAGTATGGATCGCTCGAAAACATCCTCGACCATCTGGACGATTTGACTGGCCGGACTAAGACGCTGCTGGCAGAGAATCGCGAGCAGGCGCTCCACAGCAAACACCTCGCGACCATCGTCACCGACGTCCCAGTGACGCTCGACCTGGAGGGCGCGCGCGCGCTCAACTACGATCCAGATAATGCGCGTCGGCTGCTGTACGAGCTCGAGTTTTACAGCCTGGCGGATAAGCTGCCGCGACGGCTCGGCGACGAGAGCGCGCCGACGGCCGTTTCGCGCGAGACACAGCCTCCAGCTACGAGCCTCGCCGCACGGCCCAAGCAGCCCGCTGCTCCAGAGATACAGGACGCTACAGCGCAGCTCAGCCTGTTTGACGCGGATGAGCTTCAGGCGCTTGCCGAAGATGGCGATGTTGTTGCGCCTCCGGTCGCGCGGCCAACTACAGCCAGGCCGCCACTCGCGTCCGCGCACAGCACGAACACGATGGTGATCGACTCCGCAGAGGCGCTCGATGTCCTGGCGCGAGCACTGGCGAGTGCGGATATCTTCGCATTCGACCTGGAAACTGACAGCGCCAGCGAGTTGCAGGCGGCGATTGTCGGGCTGTCGTTCTCGCTTGGCGCGGGCGAGGCATACTACATTCCGGTAGGGCATATCGCCGACATTGAGGGAAACCCTCCCGCGCGCCAGCTTCCGCTCGCTGATGTCCTGGAACGCTTGCGTCCCGTATTTGGCGATGCGTCGGTCGGGAAGGTCGGGCATAACGCGAAATTCGATATGCTGGTGCTGGCGAACCATGGCATCGGCGTACGTGCGTTGCGTTTCGATACGATGATTGCCGCTTACCTGCTCAATCCTGGACGGCGTGGCCTTGGTCTGAAGGAACAGTCCTTCGAGAATCTCGGCATCATCATGACGCCGATTGATGAGCTAATCGGCAAGGGCCGAAACCAAATTACGATGGCGCAGGTCCCGATACGTCTCGCGGCGGATTACGCCGGCGCCGATGCCGATATGACCCTCCGTCTGATGCATACGCTCGGGCCAGCCCTGGATGCGCGCGGCCTGCGCAAGCTCTTCGACGAGATCGAGGTGCCGCTCGTTCCCGTACTGACGCGCATGGAGCTAACCGGCATGCTTGTGGATAAGGAGTTCTTGCGGCGCATGGGCGGCGAGCTGGAGGAGCAGTGCAGCGCGCTGGTGCAGGACATTTACGATTCGGTTGGCCACCAGTTCAATGTCAATTCGACGCGTCAGCTCGGCGATGTGTTGTTTGTCGAGTTGAAGCTGCCACATGGACGCAAGACCAAGACAGGTTATTCTGTGGATGCCGAGGTGCTGGATGGCTTACGCGGGCAGCACGCCGCGGTGGATGACTTGCTCGAATACCGGCAGCTCAGCAAACTGAAATCCACCTACGTGGACGGTCTGCTTGACCTGATCAATCCGCGCGATGGGCGAGTGCATACCTCGTTCAGCCAGACGACCGCTGCGACGGGGCGGCTGAGCTCGTCGAATCCGAATCTGCAAAACATTCCCATCCGAACCGAAGTGGGCCGACGCATCCGCCGCGCGTTTCTCGCTGATCCTGGCTCGTATCTGCTGGCGGCTGATTATTCGCAGATTGAGCTGCGCATCCTGGCGCATGTGACGCGCGAGCCCGCACTGGTGGCGGCGTTTGAGGCGGGCGAAGATGTTCACGCGGCGACGGCGAGTCGGCTCTTCAAGGTGCCGCTGGCTGAAGTGCAGCCGGATCAGCGCCGGTTGGCGAAGACGGTAAACTTTGCCGTGCTCTATGGGCAGTCTGCCTTCGGGTTGGCGCGCACGACCGGTATGGGTAATGCCGAGGCGGTGGAATTCATACGCAACTATGAACAGACGTTTCCACTCGTGCGCGAGTATGTGCAGAATACGCTACACCAGGCTCGCACCCAGGGGTACGTGCAGACCTTAATGGGACGCAGGCGCTATTTCCCCGACATGAGCGGCCTGCCAGTGGTGCAAAGGCAGGCAGCGGAGCGTGAGGCGATTAACATGCCCATTCAGGGGTCGAATGCCGACATGATCAAGATGGCGATGATCGCCCTCCAGCAGCAGATGGACGAGCTGAGCCTCGCATCCCGGCAGATTTTGCAGGTGCATGATGAGCTGGTGCTGGAGGCGCCAGACAACGAGGTCGACCTGGTGGCGGAGCTTGTCAGTGGCGCGATGCGGAATGCGCTGGTCTTAACCGTGCCCATCCAGGTCGAGATCAAACTTGGCCGCAACTGGTACGACGTCAAGCCGCGAGACTAACTTTAACGCCTGACAGGCCTGCGGCTACTCGGCTGCGCGGGCGTGACGCACATGGCGGTAGATATACAGTCCTACCGCAACCAGCACCAGTACCAGGATCAGGATATCCAACCCGTGGAAGACCGTGGTCATCTCAGAGACAGCTTTCTCAAAGCTATCGCCAAATGTCATGCCCAGCCATGCCAGCGCGAAGGTCCATGGCAACGAGCCGAGTAGCGTGAAAAGCAGGAACTGCGGGAAATTCATCCGGGAGATGCCAGCTGGCAACGAAATGTAGGTGCGGACGACCGGGAGCAATCGCGAGAAGAACGCAACAGGCGCGCCATAATGGGCGAACCAGCGGTCGGCGCGGTCAGAGTCGGCCTTGGAGATGAGGATGTACTTGCCGTAGCGCAGCAATAGCGGACGCCCGCCCGTGGCGCCGATACCATACGCAACCGCGGATCCGAGAACGCATCCCAGCGCGCCCGCAACGCCTACGCCAATAAGCGAGAACTGGTCGGGATGTTTGAAGACCATATATCCGGCGAGAGGCATGACTAGTTCGCTTGGTAGAGGAATACAACAGCTTTCGAGCGCCATCGCCAGGACAATGCCAGCATATCCGGCGGTCAGATACCAATGTTCTATCAGGTTTAGCAGCGTCTGCTCAATACTCAAGTGGGTCTCCCTGGCCAGCGTCGCTCTATCACTGGAGCGATGCCGCCAGATGTATCAACATCGGTGGAGCGCCCCGGCAAAGCCATAATGTGACAGACACCAACCATCTGTCACAGTCGCGGGCAGCGTAGCACAGCTACCCGCGCGACGCAAGCTGATGGGACGACCTGACAAAGCTGGCAGGAGCCAGGTGGGCACAAAGGATAAGTGTGAAGCAGGCAGGCGGCTACTTGAATTCGCGATAGACGGCTGTCACCTTACCCTGGACCTGCCACTCCGTATTCCATTCCTGTTTAGAGATATAGATGGGCTTCATCTCGGAATTGGCTGGTTGAAGTCGAATGCGGTCGCGCTCGCGATAGATGCGTTTCAGCGTCGCGGCGCCATTCTGGCCTTCAGTCAGGTGCGTTGCGACGATAATGTCGCCATCGTTCACGGCAACGTCCGGCAGCACCAGCACGCAGTCGCCGTCGTTGATATGATCGTCGATCATCGAATTACCCTGCACCTTGAGCACATATTCGCGCCGATGGCGGCTCAGGTCAAGCGGCGGCTCCTGCTGGTCGGGGAAAATATCGATGGGCTGACCGGCGGCGATTTTACCGAACATGCGCAGTCCGCCGGGTTCCTGGTTC
>Ga0310810_10003350_pt1 | contig 17472 bp, 16 predicted proteins | sample NCmetagenome_FD_207641 | JGI IMG/M metagenome (GOLD analysis project Ga0310810, IMG submission 207641) | Soil microbial communities from experimental microcosm in Duke University, North Carolina, United States - NC | ecosystem: Engineered > Artificial ecosystem > Soil microcosm > Unclassified ...
TTTCGCGGGTCGTCTGCCAAGGTGAATCTGGCGCTCGACGCGCTGCCAAGTTTCACGTGCTTGCCCGGCGACGGTCCGCATCTGCGCGGCGCCTTGTCAATCTCTCCATCTGTCGACTACATGGAGCGGGCCTATGACCAGGCGAAGTACGGCGAATTCTCGCGGCGACCATATATCGACATGGTGATCCCGTCCCTCACGGATCCGTCCGTCGCGCCACCCGGGAAACACGTCCTCTCGTGCTTCGTACAATACGCGCCCTATACGCTGGCACGTGGCACATGGGACGAACAGCGCGAGGCGTTGGGCGATACGGTGATCGACACGGTCGCCGGATACGCGCCCAACATTCGCGAGATCATCCTGCATCGACAGGTTGTCACCCCGCTCGATCTCGAACGCGAGTGGGGCCTGACCGAAGGCAATATTTTCCAAGGTGAGCTGACGCCCGAGCAGTTGTTCTTCGCGCGACCGCTGCCCGGATGGGCACAGTACGCCACGCCGATCCGAAACCTCTGGATGTGCGGCTCCGCGACGCATCCCGGCGGTGGCATCATGGGAGCGCCCGGTCGCAACGCCGCGTTGCGGATTCTAAAAAGGAATCGCGGCTAGAACCCGTGCGCTTCGACGTCGTCGTCATCGGTGCCGGTCTCAACGGTCTCATCGCGGCGGCGTTTCTCGCGAAGGCTGGCCTGAAGACGCTCGTCCTCGAACGCACCGATCGGGTGGGCGGCGGTGTGCGAATGAGCGAGATCGCGCCTGGATTCCGGTGTCCAACGCTTGCGCATACGGCGGCCCTGGATCCCGCAATCGTGCGTGCGCTTGCACTCGAGCGTCATGGCCTCGAGATGTTCCAACCAGACGCGGGCGTTTGCGCACCGACGGTCGATGGTCGCGCGCTCACGCTGTGGCGGGATCCGGCACGCGCGTGCCTGGACATCGGCGCCTTCTCGTCGCGCGATGGCGCACGCTACCTTCCGTTTGTGGAAAGCGTGCGACGGCTCAGCGCCGTTCTCGCAGCTGCGCTCGATTCGCTGCCACCATCGTTTGATGCCCCAACAGCCGGCGACGTATTCGCGGGCCTGAAGCTCGGGCGCGCCTTCCGCGCGCTCGGAACAGCAGACGGACACCGGTTGATGCGGTGGATCTCGATGCCCGTGGCGGATCTGGTGGTGGAGTGGTTTGAAAGCGAGCCGCTTCGCGCGGCACTGGCAGCAGGCGGCGTGTTGGGATCGTTCCTCGGTCCACGGTCGGCGGGCAGCAGCCTCGTATTGCTGCTTCTCGGCGCAATCCATGGGCATCCCATTCCACACGGGTGGTTCTCTCGACGCGGCGTCGGCGCCGTCTCAGATGCGCTTGCCGAAGCGGCTCGTGAGGCCGGTGTGGTCATCCGCACAGATGCAGCGGCCGAAAGCATCGAAGTTACCGCGGATGCCGCGAGCGCCGTCACACTTGCCTCCGGCGAGTCAATCGCGGCGCGCGCGATTGTCTCGAACGTGGACCCGAAGCGCACGCTGCTGAAGATGATTGATCCCATTCACCTCGCGCCGGAATTTGTGCGTCGCGTGCAAAACATCCGTGCGCGCGGCACTCTGGCGAAAGTGAACTACGCGGTTTCTGCGCTCCCGAACATCGCGAATCAGTCGCCGGCTGCGCTTTCGGGACGCATCCGGCTGGCGCCCAATGTCGACGCGATCGAGCGTGCATTCGATGTCGCCAAATACGGTGGTTTTTCAGACGAACCGTGGATCGAGCTCACGATTCCGTCCGTCACCGATCCGTCGCTCGCACCCAGTGGAGCTCACGTCGTATCAGCGTACGTGCAGTACGCGCCGTATGCCCTCCGCGGAACCACGTGGGACGATGAGCGCGAACGGCTTGGCGAGGTGGCGACGCGCACCATTGGCCGCTACGCCTCAGGGTTCGAGTCGGCAATCATCGCGCGCGAGGTCATCACGCCGTTGGATCTCGAACGCACGTACGGATTTGCCGGTGGCCAGATCTTTCACGGCGAGCTAGCGCTCGACCAGCTCTTGGGGCGGCCAGTCCTCGGATGGGCGCGCTACGCCACCCCGATTCGCAACCTGTATCTATGTGGAGCTGGCACCCACGCTGGTCTGAATGGCGGCAGCGGTGCACGTGTGGCGAAGGAGATCGTGCGAGGCCATTTTCGGGCAATATAATCGCTCGCCATGATGATGACTCGTCGAGATGCCGTCGCGGCGTTCACGCTTTTCGCCGAATTACTCGCCAACGCCCATGCCGACGCGCAGACGCAGGCCGCGCCTGCATCCCCGGCAGCTCCTCTTCCGCCCGTGTTCAAGCATGACCTGCCGAATCTGACGATGGACGACTGGGAAGTGACGGTGAGCTATGTCGACTACGCGCCCGGGCGTGTTGGCGCAGCGCATCGCCATCCCGGCTTCGTGCTGGCGTACGTCCTGGAGGGCTCCGTCATCGCCAAGATCTCGGGACAGGGGGAAGAGAAGACGTACACCACCGGGCAGATGTTTTACGAACAGCCTGGCGCGACGCATGAAGTTTCGAAAAACGCGAGCCAGACGCAGCCCGCGCGCCTGCTGGCGATGATCTTCGCGAAGAAGGGATCAACGCTGACGACGCCCGTCTAGTTTTTCGGTCCCGGAGACGCGCTCAATCGACGCCCACGGCCGCGGTCTCCGCGAACGTAGGCGGGCGCCGATGCTTCGTCGCCTGTTCAAAGGCGTACGCGTACTTGATCAGCTGTGCCTCGCTCCATCGCCGACCGATGAAAGAGATCCCGACAGGCAGGCCGGCCGCGTAGCCCGCGGGCACGGTGATGCTCGGATAGCCCGCCACGGCCGCCGGAGTTGTGCTCGAGCCAACGAAGTGATCGCCGTTGACGAGATCGATCGTCCATGCCGGGCTGCCGCTCGGCGCCACCAGCGCATCGAGGTGCAGGCGGTCCATCACGGCGTCGATGCCCTCCTTGCGCGACAGCGTCACGTTTCGAACGATCGCGGCGCGATACGCCGCGTCCGTCAGCGGGCCCTTCTTCTGCGCCTCCAGCATCAGTTCCTGACCGAAGAACGGCATTTCGAGCATCCTGTTGGATTCATTGAACGCAATGACGTCCGCCAGCGAGTGCGCCTTCGAGGCGGGCCCGAGCGCACCGAGGTATGCATCGAGATCCGCCTTGAACTCGTAGAGCAGCACGTCCATCTCGCTCTGGTCGTACATTCCCGCGTTCGGGATATCCGCTGGATCGACGATGATGGCGCCGAGTTCGCTCATTCGCTTGACCGCCGCATTCGCGATCTGATCCGTCACGTCGCTGTAGCCGAAGAACTTCGCACGCGCGATCCCGATGCGCGCTCCACGCAACCCATTCAGGTCGAGCGCAGCACGATACGCGACGCCGTTCGGCCGCGAGGGGTCCATGGTCGCGCGGTCTTGCTCGTCTACGGCGGCGAGCACCTCCAGCAGGATGGCCGCGTCTTCAACCGTACGTCCCATCGGACCTGCCGTGTCCTGCGAATGGGCAATGGGCACGATCCCCGAACGGCTCACCAGGCCGACCGTCGGCTTGATACCGACAAGGGCCGTGGCGGCAGATGGGCAGATGATCGATCCGTCGGTTTCGGTGCCGACGCCGATCGTCGCGAAGCTCGCCGCAATCGCGGCGGCGGTGCCGGAACTCGAACCGCACGCGCTCCGATCGAGCGCATACGGATTGCGCACCAGGCCTCCACGTCCACTCCAGCCGCTGGTCGAATGCGGCGATCGAAAATTCGCCCACTCGCTCATGTTGGACTTGCCGAGAATGACGGCTCCAGCTGCCCGTAAGCGGTCGACGATGAATGCATCGCGAGCGGCGATCGAACCTTCGAGCGCGAGCGACCCGGCCGTCGTGGACATATGGTCGGCGGTGTCGATGTTGTCCTTGATGACGATCGGAATGCCGTGCAACGGGCCGCGCATGCCAGAGGTCCGCCGCTCGGCGTCACGTGCGTCGGCGATGGCGAGCGCGTCGGGATTGAGCTCGATCATCGCGGCAAGCGAGGGACCGCGCCGATCCAGCGCCTGGATGCGGGAGAGGTATTGCTCGGCAATCTGCCTGGCCGTTCGGCGTCCTGATTGTTGATCCTGCAGAAGCGTACGGATGGTCGTCTCGTGGAGATCGAAAGTCCGAACCGTCTGGCCGGCAGATCGAATAGCCGCTGGCTCGACGAACCATACGGCTGTTGCCGTTGCGAGGATGCACGCGAGGACGACCCCGACCGTCGAGATCCTCACTTCTTCACCTTCTCCCTGTCCTCCACCATCGCCTTGCGGCGCTGTCCTGCGCACGTTTACCCATTGAGCGAACGTCGTGGGATCGATACCTCACTTCGAGTGCGCGGATCGGTTGGACGAGAGTAATGCGCGGGCGGTTCAGTGAAGGTGCCGCTGAAATGCCGACCAAATTGTGCAACGGATCGAAAGGCACGCAGAACGCGGGTTCTCCGTGCCTCAGATCAGCGATTGCCGGTCATCGACGCTTTGGTCCCTGAGGTATGTGGGCGCCGACGGGCTGGAAGTAGTACCTCGCCACCCACTGCGCGACCTTGTGTCCGAGGATGGATCCCTGGATGACCGAGGTGCGGTAATGCACACCGTTGTAGACGCGGGCGTCGATGATTTCCTTGATGATCTCGTCCGTGCTGTCGAAGTGATGAATATTCGGTGTTCCGCCGGTGGATGTTCCTCCGGTGAGGTCGATACCGCCCGGCAAACGCTTCATGCCGAAGAATTCGGCGATTGCATGCGCGTACGCGGAGGTGCCGCAGCCATGGGCCGAGGGCCACTCGGGATGGCCCGGCGTCACGATCTGCGGGCGCCAGCCTGCGTCCTGTTGAGTTGCCTCGTTTTTGTCGATGTCCGCGTGCTGGATCGCGGTGATCGGGCGCCAGAAGTTGTAAAAGTATTTCGAGTCCCAGCACGCGACGAACGCATCGGCTTGCCCGGTGTAGACCTGCGCGAAGAAGCGCGAGGATTCGCCGATATCGTCGGTCAGATGCTGATCCGTAGCCAGCTGTCGCAGATTTCGACCAATCTGCAACTGCGCGTTTATGTCGCCATAAAAGCGTCCGATTTCCTCCTGTTCCGCGCTGCGCGAATTCGGCAAGTTCGTAGCAGCCCCGAAATTCTTGACTTCATTGAAGTCTTCGGCCCACTGGGCGCTGTCCAGAGGCGGCGGACCGTCGACGCGGAACTGATCGGGCGACAACAGCGTCAACGGCTTGAATTTCGCGACCCATGGTGTGACGGGTCCGGCATACGACGTGATGGTGCCGTCCATTCCGGGCGTCTTCTGATACACGCCTGGACCGAGCGGCAGGAACGTATACGGAACGTTTGCGCGGAAGCCGTCGTTCTGGCGTTTCGCAAGGAGTCCCTGCGCAGACGTGTGCCCGACATTGATGCCATCCGTTTTGGCCTGACCATTTGGAATGGCGTTGAGAGCGGTGCTGCAGGCCGCACTGACTACGGAGGCGATTGTCGGGAAGGTCGCTGCGGGATACAGAAACGAGAGGATCTCGCATGCCGCCTGCGCGGCAGCCGCGTCTGTCGAGGCACCAGCCGGCGCGTTCTCGACGAGCGTGGCAAACGGAGTATATCGCCCGTCAATTGAGGCGATCGCATCGTAGATCGCGATGTGCATGTAGGCGGCAGCGATGCCGGTCTCCGGATTCGGGCGCGATGGGGTTATACCGTTGATGGTGGCCGACACGACGACGTTGTTCCAGTAGGTCACCGCGTCGGCTGCGGCGGTTCCGGTGCACAGCGCGAGAAGGGTCATTGCGATAATGGCGCAACGTCCCCCGCGCAATATCCGAGTTGCAGGTTCGTTCGTCACAGCAATCCTCCCTTTGATACAGACGGTTGAAGGCCAACTGTCGTCGAAGCCGACTTTGGCGCCGGCGGTCGTCAGATACAGCTCAGGAAGTCCAACAGTGCCTGCAGGTCTGATGAACCGAGCGACCTGAAACTCGCAGCGGCACCGGCCGCCTGACCTCCGTGTAATCCAATCGCCTCGGAGATCGTCTGCGCGCGACCGTCATGCAGAAGGTGCGCGCGATCCGCCACTCGCCAGAGCGGCGCAGTTCGGAACTCGCTGCCCGTCGCGGATCCCTGCACGAATCCGTCTGCCAGGCGGCCACCCATGTCGTGGAGCAGGAGGTCCGAATACAGGAATACGTCAGACGCGTTTCCCGGGCCTGGAAGCGAAGGCTTGTGGCACGTCGCGCAGCCAGTCGCGGTAAATACGACCGCGCCGGGTGAATTCCTGCAGGCGACGGTCGGCGTTGGCGGATCAATCGTGTTGAGGAACGCTACGAGCGACGTCAGCGGGGCGGCATCGGCTTCGGGCCGGAGAATCGAAGCCGTGCAGCCTTGTACGAAATCGCGCGGTGCCAGCGGATTGGTGATCCCGATTTCGTCACGAAATGCTTCGCCCATGAATTCCACGAGCGTGGCGGTCTGCGCTTTCCAGCCAAACCTTCCGATGCGGCCATCTGCCAGGACGTTGAAGCGCCCTCGCATCGCCGCCGGTTGCGCGGCGCGAACCTTGTCGACATCGCCGATCCGAATGTTGTCGATGAGCGATGTACCTCGCAGGGTCATGGCACTGCGATTCGAGAAGACGTTCGCCTGCGGCGGATCGCCGGTCGGCAAGCCACAAGGGAAACCGAGCTCACTAATCGAATGCTGTCGTGCGATTGGACCGCCATGACTGGACAGCGGATCAAATGCACCGTGCTCGATGCGGCCCACTCGGCTGACGAAGGTATCGGCCGTGACACCCATGCCGCCGGCGAAGTCGACCCCTGCCGACGTGCTGTGGCATGAATCGCAGCTTCGGCCGTTGAACAACGGTCCGAGCCCCTGCTCTGGCGCGAGCTCCTGACCGAACATGTCGCTTCCCTGCGCCACCGCGCCGGCCAGCCCCAATCGCGTCGCATGGGCAACCATGCTCGTGGTGACCGGACCGGCCCCGAATGTGGACATCTGGAGCACGACACCGTCACGACCGGGCGTCGTCGCAGTCACCCAGATGGTTCGCGCATCCTCAGAGACCGTAAGACCGTTCACACGGAATCCGGGCACGGCAGACGCGTCGATCTGTCGTACGGCGACGACCTTGCCAGCCTGCGTCATTCGAACGATCGAGTTGTTGCCGCGGTTGAGGACGTAGAGGTCCGAGCCTGCGCCGAGCGTCGTGTTGCTCGCAAAATTCCGTGCCGCGACTTCCGGCACGGCCGGGGCGATATCGATCGGGATGTCGAACAGCGGCGATCGCATGTCACGAAGGTTTGTCGCAGCGAAGAGCGTCTGCGGAGACGTGCCTTCGTCGCTGATATCGAGCGCCAGGATCCGGTTTGCTAACGGATCGCTGACGTAAAGGATGCGCGTCGGTGCCCAGTTGAAGAGCATGCCGACGCGCGTCACCGTGTTCGGATTGGTCGATTCCGCGGCCCATGTGGTGATGACAGGAATCGGCGTGAAAGAGCCTGCGGGTAGAAGCGAGTCGACGCCCTTTTGCACGTGGACCTGCGCGATGCTGCCGTCGGCGAGTGCTGCGAAGAAGACGGCTCGCTGCGGAATGGCCAGGTCGGGCGACTTGGTCGCCAGCGCGGTCGCGATGACGGCCGTCGTCAACCCCTCTGTCGGATGCGGCGGGTTGAGCTGCCGGTTGGTGATGTAACCCGCAAACACTCCACCAGCGACAGGGTCTGGAGCGCCGGCAAGGGGAATCCCACTTGGATCAGTGACGCTGAGCGTACCCTCACCGTTGGCGCCATTGGGCGCATTGGCGAACCAGGGACGACCAAACCCGTTGTTGAGCGAAATTCCGAGTGGAAGACTTACCGATGGACGATCAGCAGTCACCGCGCCGGCGTTGTTGTTCCCATTCAGAAACGCGCGGCTCTGGGCTGTATAAAGAATGATCGCGCCGCCCTGTGTGTACGGCTGACCGGTGGCAATCGTCGGTGGCGAGAGATCGGGCCGCGCGAAATCGCTCGGCACGTTCACGGAACCGCCGGATACATCGAGCGAAAGAATCGAACCTGGGGCTTCGAGTGGCCTCGCCAGCGGAGCCCCGAAATTCGACGTGCTTGCAACGAGCAGACGAGTCCGGTCCAGAACCGGATGACTGGCCGCCGCCAAGGCGCCGCCCGGCGCGAACGGCCCTCCCTTGTGAAACGTACCAGCTTGCGCAATCGCGCCGGCACCGGGAATTCCCGTTGCCACAACGGTCGCCGTCAGCGGGACTGGAAGATCCGAACCGCGGTCGTCGGCCAGGATCGAGGCGAGGCTTTGCGCCGTGACGGCGGCTGTCGCGACAAGCAGGAAAATACCGGGTACCGGGTTCAGAACGGCATGGCGCCGCACAGGCCCTCCTCTCGTCGAGTCCTCACGCGGATCGCTAACCCAGATAAACGTCGGATTAGAGCAAATTGAACAAAGAAGGGCGGAGCCTATCACGAAGCGAGGCATCTGCCGCCATGGGCCCTAGGTCGCATCGCGCATTGGCTACATCACGTTCGCTCTCGCCGATGGTCATGGATTCCCATGCGACGCAACCTTTAGCACTGACCCTGTTCATTACGGTTTGACGCGGTCGAGAAGCGCTGCGAACTCGGCGAGCACCATCGCAGTCGCACCCCAGATGCGCGCGCCATCGACAGCAAAATACGGAATGATCTGGATGACGTGCGGCGGCAACGGCCGCACGCGCTCTTCCGCTCCGACGGTGTCGGGCTCCATGAGCCGCGCGACGGGAAACTCGATGAGCCGCTCCACTTCGGGAGCGGCGATGCTGAACGCTGGCCGCTGCTCCGCGACTCCAACGATGGGGTGCAGCAGATGGCCGCTCACGGCAATCGGCACCGGGGTGAGCCTGCCGATGATCTGCACCGTCGTCGGCGCGACGCCGATCTCCTCCTCCGCTTCACGCAGGGCAGCCTGCTCGACCGACTCCTCGGGGTGATCAAGGCGTCCACCCGGCAGGGACACCTGGCCGGTGTGATGCCGTAAGGCGGATCCTCGAACAGTGAGCGGCACATGCCACTCGCCGGCATGTGGATAAATCAGCAGCAATGCCGCCGCGGGTCTGAGCGATGCGCCCTCATCCGGCCATGAGCGCGGATCCGGCGCCATGCGCAACTGCGCGGCCAAGCCAGGAAGCGGTTCGGCGAGGCGGCGGCGGAGATCATCCGGCAGCGAACGCATGCTTTGAATCGTACAGGCTTCGCTTGGGTAAGAATGCGATAACCGCTGTGACTGCCGAAGACACCGCGGACGCGCTGCTATTTGACGCGTTCGCGAATCCCGCGCGCGAGCATTTGAATTCGCAGCAGCGTGCCACCCCCTGCGATGTACAGCATTCGCTTGTCCGCACCGCCGAAGGTCAGATTCTGACAGCGCCGCGTAATACACCACACCGGAATCACGCCCAGATGCTGCCCGCGGGGGCTTACGACTTCAATACCAGCCTCCGTGAGGGCATACAGGCGTCCCTGGTCGTCGAGCACGAGGCCGTCCGCGTTTGATATCGGCGCTTCACTCGCTGGAGTCGATTTGTCGCGACCCACATAGGTAACGAATTCGCGGCGATTCGCGAGCCGGCCATCCGACAGCACGTCAAACGCGTAGGCGTGAACACCGCCAGTGTCGTTGACATAGAGCGTCTTCTCGTCGCGGCTTAACTGCACGCCGTTCGGGCGGCGAATGTTATTGACGACTCGGAGCGGCGTGCCGCCCGGCGGCACGTAGTAGACCGCAGGCGGCATCATTCCCGGCGGAATCGGTTTTAGCGGAAGGTCGGAGAAGTAGACGCCGCCCATTCGATCGGACACGATATCGTTCGGTCGGCCGAAGGACTTCCCGTCGAAGCTGTCGGCAATCACCATCTCCTTGCCCGCTGGCCAGACGACGCGCGGCCCCCTGAAACCCTCCTGTGTTTGCAACGAGATCAAACGTCCTTGTCGATCAACCGTCTGTCCGAGCGGCCCATGGAGATCGCCTATGAATGTCGTCACCTGGCCATCGTCGCCGAGCCGTACGATTCGGTTCTTCGCGGACTCGGTGAACACGAGGCCGATGCCCGGCAGCCAGAGCGGATCGTCAGCGCTGCGCAGGCCGCGCACGACAACCTCGGGGCGCGTGCCTCCCCTGACGACGCCCTTAATATCGGGCGCGGGGTCGAGGACGACGGTGCCAGGGGCGATCTGTGCGGACGTCGGTGAGGCACCGAGACACAAGACGAGAACGACCGCGTACGCGTAGCGGGTCATGTAGATGTTCCTGCTAACGATACCTGAATGGCTCCAGTGGCCCAGCTGCTTCTTTCCCATGTTCCGTTCGAAGACGCGAGAATTCACGGTTCCTGCGGTCGCTTCCAAAGTGCGCGCTCACACGGCGAACCGTCGGATTCCTGAGGACGGGCAGGAGTTGTTCAGGGGTCTGCCGCTCACCTTGCACCAGTGCAAACTCCTCGAGCGCCGGCGCCCCCTCGAGACAACTGAAGTCGCGCAGCCCTTTCAGATTCTGGATGACAGCACGACGGAGAGCCTTTGATTCCGAAAGCGCGGGCAACATCTGGACGTGAGGCAACGATTGGAGAAAGAGGTTCTGGAGACCTGGTAAAGCTGCCACGACATCGATGTGATGCAGCTCCCGGACCTGCCAGAGCTCCAGGTATTTGATGCTCTGCTTCCCTTCGATTCCCGCGAACGATCGCATTCCCCCGAGTTTGATATCGAGCGACCAGAGATTGCGCAGCGGCGCCAGATACTTCAGGTCGCGAGTCGTGATCGACCGCAGCGTCAGATCCTCGAGCTCCTGAAGCTCGCTGAGGACCTCGATGCTCCTGCTATGACCTTCGAGGTATAGAACTCGAAGCGAACGGAACCGATCGAGCGATGCCAGGCTCGGCTTCTTCGATCGAGTGGAACCAAGCGCCAGCCTCGTCATGGTCGTCGGAATCCGGTCGAGGACACCGAAGTCCTCGAGCTCGTAGATACCGAGCGACAGCGATTCGAGGTGCGGCATCCCGGCAATGGCCTCGACGTTTTTGGCTCGGCGCAAAGAGTCGGCCGCGAACCGGCGAACGTTCGTCATTCCGCTCGCGAAGCCGAGATCGCATTCCGTGGAGTGATGCCCGAACACTCGCAGTTCGACGTCCGGACGTTGTGCGAAAAAGACGTCGTTTAACCAGACCCAGGCGCCGGCGGGGACGGCCGACGAACACTGCAGCACTTTGATCGCGGAGTGTTCGATCAGGCGTCGGACATCTTCGAGCTCGACTGCCGCGTCGAACATCGCCCGCCTCGAGCCAAGCAGCTGAATGGAACCGATGCGCGGCATGGTCCGAACGGTGTCAGGGTGCCGGTTTGTTCGAGGTGACCTCGGCAACCCATGGTGGAATTCTCACAGGCTTCGGGTCGGGCTCCAGTCCGCAGGGCTGCGGAATATCCACGGCCTCGATGAGACGCTCTGATTCGATGTCCCTGAATTCGTAGTGGGTTTCACAGCCGAAGTGAACTGACTGCTGCCCGTAGGCGATGCGCGCTCCACCGTCAACGAAGGCCCACTCGAAAATCGGGAGGCTGCGTCCCGTGAACCTGTGCACCTTGCCTGCCGCATAGACGACCAACTGAAGGGGAATGTCGTACGACGTACAACAGTTCGCGAACATCGCCTGAGCGCCAACTGCCCTTTTCGAGACAGATACGACGGGCGCCGAAAACGAAGTTTGCTCGCCTTCCTTCCGCACCGTAACGGTCTGGCCACCCGTCGTCATGATTGCAAGATTGCCGTTCGCGTCGATCGCGGCAGACTCGTACGACTCGACTCGTAGCGCCTGCGAAACAGGCGTCTGAGCCGCCGCGATGTGAGACACAAGTTGTAGCAGTGTCGTTGCGCTGGCCGCGAACCCTCGCACGGTTATCTTCTCCGTCAATCGCGCCGCGACGGTCCTCTACGCTTACTCATCGAGTTTCGCGTACGTCACCGTCATCGTCTGCTTGCCACGGGGCGTATCCGCGGTCGTTCGGACGGTCATTGTCCTGCCGTCGTCGCTCAGGCGGCGGACCTCGTGACTCTTCACCTCGAAGTTGTTGCGACCGGTCTCCATCGAGCGCGTCATGTCGGTCACCAGCGCGACGCCGTCCCACTTGGTCTTGCTCTTGGTCGTCATCTGGCCTGTACGATTGGTGGACTCCTTGCCGTCAAGAGTGTAGTTGCTCATCGTCGCCACACCCTGCCCCTCATCCTGAGTCACGATGAGGCGGTCACCGGTCTGTCGTAGACGGACGATTTGACCGACTTCGAGCCGTTGTGGACGCTCAGGTCGCTCACTATTCGCGTTGTTTGGATCGTCATTGCCCCGTCCTCGCCTGGCGCCGCCAAACCCCCGGCCACCTCGTCCGCCATAACCTCCTCGTCCCCCGAACCCGCGACGGTCACCGCCGGCAAAGCCGCCGACGTTTTGAGGCATGTCGATGTTGGTGACTTTCCAAGCGCCCGTGAAATCCGGATGGCTTGCCGTCTGGGCCCGGGCGATGAGCGGCATCGCCAGCATCGTTGCGATAAAGAAAATAGTGACACGTTGAGCCATATGTATCGGTCCTCCGCCATGCTTTCAGACGGAGATACGCTGGCCGCGGCCGTTTTGCTTAAGGGGACGGAAGGCGGTCGTGCGCCGCGGCGGCGTGACGCCCGCGCGCGAACCAGTGGATCGCGCCGCCTGCGCCGCCAAACATGAGACCCAGCGGGCCGGTGATGAAGATGCCAAGCAGCGGTCCCTGGTTCGCGCTGGGAGCGAAAATCATCGGTCCGAAAAAGCCCGCCGAGAAGCCGACGGCGCCCGTGACGAGCGCACCCATCATCGTCGACCTCACGAACCCCGCACCAGCCGACGTGCTGTGGAGCCAGACGTACCGCGCCACGGCGATGGCGGCCACAAACGAAACGACGACTGAAATGAAGTGCGGCGCGCCAGCAGAGGCCAGCGCGGCACCGACAGTCCAGTACACGAAGTACAGGGCGGCGACGGCGCTCAGCGATGCGACAACGCCACCGACAAGTTTCTGCATCGCCTCGATCTCAGATACCGTGTCGGCCGAATGACGGCGAATGGATAGGCGGATTACGGCCGGATGTTCTGGTTGATGTGGAAAAAATTCGTCGGATCGAATTTGCCTTTGAGTTGCCGCAATCGTGGATAGTTCGGACCATACGCTTCGGCGGCCGGATCGCCAGCCTCGTCGTCGTCGAGATAGTTGACGTAGCGGCGCGATGCAACAAAGCGCTGCATCGCCGCGAAGCCTTGACGTGCCCACGCGATGTTCCGCGGAGTGTCGGCCGCGTTGGTCCACTCCGAAGCGAGCAACAAGTTATAACCGATGCCACGATGCGGGAACGCGGTCGCGCTGATCGGAATGCGCGTTGCCGCACCGTGCCAGTGCTCGAAGACGATGCCGCTCATCGGCGACGGCACCCCGCCGTACCAGTCGATGGCGGCGTCAATGACGTCATCGGTCAACGAGGAGAGAAAGCTGGACTTCCAGTAGTTGAGGGCGCCTTTCGGAAATCCGGCGTCGAAGAGTTGATTGATCGAGGCGTACGGCATCGGCCCGATGGTATCGAGCAGCGGAGGTCCGAAGCCCTTGATCTGTTTGACGGCCGCCTCGCCTGCAGTCAGCGGGCCGCAGCAGCACACGACGATGACCACGAGCTTCGATCCGTCCGGCCCGTGAACCACTGCGGCCCAGGAACTCAACTCGTCCGGCGTGTCCGCCGTAATGTCGCGATAAAAACGGAGCGTGTCGCGCGCCTGCGCGAAGGGAAACGCCACCATACCGGCGATAACAGAGCCGACGGGATGGACGTTGTACTCGAGCGATGTCGCGATGCCGAAGTTTCCGCCGCCGCCGCGAACAGCCCAGAACAAATCGGCGTTGTCGTTCTCACCTGCGGTGACGACTTGGCCATTGGCGAGAACGAGCTGAACCGATCGCAGGTTATCGATAGCAAGGCCGTACTGGCCGTGCAGGTAGCCCCATCCACCGCCAAGGGTGAGTCCGGCGATTCCTGTCGTTGAGATGACACCACCGGTCGTCGCCAGCCCGTGCAGCTGCGTCTCGCGGTTGTATTCGCCCCAGGTGGCGCCGCCCATCGCACGCGCTGTTCGGGCTTTCGGATCGACGTAAATGCCTTTCATCAGTGACAGGTCGATCATCATGCCAGCGTCGACCGTCGCACGCCCCGCGACGTTGTGCCCACCGCCCCGCACCGAGACCTCGAGGTTCAGCGATCGGGCGAGGTTCACCGCCTCGACGACATCCGCCACGCCGCGGCAGCGCAAAATCAGCGCCGGCCGCTTTTCTATCAGGCCGTTGTGGACTTTCCTGGCGTCCTCATAGCCCGCATCGGTCGGCTGGAGCAGTTGTCCGGAAAACCGTGTGGCGAAATCACTGACTGCATTGGTTAGAGACGACGACATCGGAAGCTCCTTCTGCACTCTGACCAACGGGGGGATGGGCTTCGGGCGCGGATAGTAGCACGGCGATACGCTCAATCACGGCAGCGAATTGGACGCTGGATGTCGTTACGGGACGCGTCGTGCGGAATCCGATGACCCGAGGCTGTGACGGCCGTAGAATGTCGTTCCCAACAGCGAGAGCAGGAGCGAGATATGAGCAAATTGTTCGGCGCCGGACTGGTCATACTCATGTTGGCGATGACGTTGGTGTTCGCGCATTCTCGAGCATTCGGGCAAGCGGCGAAGCCGGCCGATCCCATTTTCGGAAAATGGATGATGGACCAGACCAAGTCCGTGAACAATCGCCGCGGAGACCACGCAACGTTCCCCACTCAGCACGTGCGCATACTGGCGCCGGACGGCGACGGCGTTCGAAACACGCTCGCGAATACCCCCACGTCAGCGCCTGAATACTCGTATTCCGCGAAGTTCGACGGGAAGGATCACCCCGATCCACGCACTCCGGGAAAGGATCAAACGCTGGCCCACTGGCACCTCGCGCCGGATTTGATCGTGCGCTTGCAGAAAACCGATGGCAAAGCGTCCGAGTGGGTGATCTATACCGTCTCAGCCGACGGCAAGGTTTTTACCTCGGTCAGTTGGGCGCCCAGTCAACCCGAACTTCAAGATGTGCAGGTCTTCACGAGGGCAAATTAGCCGACAGTTCCGTTCGTACCGTCAATGCTCCTCGGGTTCGATGCCGCTCGTCGGCGGCATCGGCGCCTTCGGCCACAGCGTGCCGACGATTGGTCGTATGCGATCGTACAAGTCCGATACGTGATGGCTTCTGAGTCGTACACCGGCTTCGTCGATTGAGAACCAACGACGCTCCCGCCACCGCATTTCACGCCAGGTCGTTCGCTCTTCGATCACTTCCATGACATACACGGCCACCGTGAGGAGGAGGGGACCTTTTTCGTATGCATACGTTCCGATCATTTCTCCCCTGAGGCAACCGTCCAACCCGGCTTCTTCGTCCGCCTCGGCCAGCGCTGCTTGCGTGTGGTTGTGACCGCGATCGATGAATCCCTTCGGAATGCTCCATTTTTCCGAAGTCTTCTTCCGGATGAGACAGACTTGCACCGTCCCATTCTCGATGCGGCGCACCGGAATTACGGCGACCTGCTGTGAGCGGTTTCTAGACGTTCCCATCGTTACGTCGGTGTCAATCGACGTTGTCTTACCGCGAGATTAGCAGGAAGTACGGCTCCGGCTGAACCCTCCACCGTGTGCCAATGCGTTGAACGACGAACGGCATTTCGACGGGACCGTAGAGCCCAACCAGCACTTTCATGTCGTCGCGACGCACGCCTTCGACGACGCGTCCGGACGGCATCTCGCAGAACTCTCCTGGTCCGATCTCGACCAGTGGCATTTCGACGAGCAGCGCTCCGAGCTGATCGGAAGGCTCGGGTTCAGGCGGAGCGCCCGTGAAGAGGACGTCGAGGTTGGCGTCCGGGGTAACAAATTCCGGTGCTGCCTGACGATCCAATTCGATGAGCGATGCGATCAATGCCCGTGCAGCGTAGTCGGCCGAGTCAGGACTCGGAGGCGGGCCGGTCGCCATGTCGAGCATGGCCAACCACCACCGAAGATCGATGCGCCATCCCTCAGCCGTTCGAACGAGGCTCACCAGCATCGGGTATCGATACGACGCGCTGAAGCGCACCGTCGTGCCGATGGGATATTCGCCATTGGCGTCGGGTCTCGCCTCGCGCCCGCGGAATTGGTACTGGCGCATCACTCGGAGCTGGACCGCCTCGGGATTTTGTTCAAGCTCCTGTTCCGCCTCGACGTTCACGGCACCATTCTTTTCTAATCGCTCACGTCCAGGGACCGCCAACGTCAGCGCTTCGTAAGCCGCCAGATCGTTCGAGTACATGGCATGAACGAAGGACCTGATCACCGCTTCGGGCGAGTCTGCCTGGGCTGAAACAGCGGAAGCGAGAACCGCGACGCCGACCAGCTGTAATGAGTTCGCCAGCATCATGTTGACCGGTGCACGACCAGCGCCAGCGGTCAGACGACTGAGCCTGCTCAGGATCTGACGTTGAGATAACTGGATCTCGCCGCGTGATTGATATTAGGGCGTTTGATTTTGACAACGCGCCGTTACAATGGCATCGATTTCAGACGCTCGGCTCCAGTTCGAGCAGATATCGCGCGCCCTCCCCACCCGGCGTGATTGGCTCCGTATCGAAGCGACGATTAGTCGCTGAAACGCATGCACGTGTACATCGGCGGTGGCGCGCGTTTGTCGGCCGCAGATGCGCCGGGAGGATCTCGATGGCTTCAGACATCTTTGCAAAGATTGGCGATATCAAAGGTGAGTCGCTCGACGACAAGCACAAAGACGAAATCGAGGTGCTTTCGTTTTCTTGGGGCGTGACGAATCACGCGGCGATGTCCTCTGGAGGTGGAGGTGGCGCCGGCAAGGCCACCTTCCAGGATCTCTCAATCGTGCACAAGATTGACAAGGCGTCGCCGCAGCTGATGAGGGCGTGCGCCACCGGAACCCATCTTAAGGAGGCGACGATCACTCAACGCAAGGCAGGAAAGGGCCAACAGGATTTTCTAGTAATCAAGATGAACGACATCCTCATCACCAGTGTCACCGACGGCGCGTCGACGGGTGAAGCGGGCTCGGAGACGGTCAGCCTGGCGTTCGCAAAGATCGAGTTTCAGTACAAGGCGGTGAAGATGGACGGGTCCTCCGATGCCGGCATTTTCTTTAAATACGATCTGAAGGCCAACAAAGAAGGCTAGCGGCGTGCACACAGAAGCACCGGCGCGGGAGTTGACGCTCGATGAAGCGATCGATGTGGCAATCCTGCTGCAGAAAAATGAGCAGCTCGAGGCGGCCGCGGAGGTGTATCGCCGCGTGATCGAGGCGGCGCCCGAGC
>Ga0310810_10003351_pt1 | contig 17466 bp, 14 predicted proteins | sample NCmetagenome_FD_207641 | JGI IMG/M metagenome (GOLD analysis project Ga0310810, IMG submission 207641) | Soil microbial communities from experimental microcosm in Duke University, North Carolina, United States - NC | ecosystem: Engineered > Artificial ecosystem > Soil microcosm > Unclassified ...
ACACGGTTCAACACGCCGGGCTTGTTATCAACGTACACCGCAAAGGTATGTAACATAACTTCTTTCACCGGCTGTTCATCACGAAGTCACGAAGACCACGAAGACCTTTATTGGATTTCGTGTCCTTCGTGGGCTTCGTGTCTTCGTGAAAGAACAGGCGCTCGAATATGCGGTCCTCAGTCCGCGGCAGTTTCGACAATCGGCGATGGCCGCAGAATCATCTTGTGCAGATCGGCGCCGGCCGGCACCATCGGGAACACCGAATCCTCCTGCTCGACCTGGAAGTCGATGACCGTGGCGCGACGCGATTTGCGGGCGCCCTGCACCGCGGCGGCGACCTCGCTGCGCTGCGAAACCGCCACCGCGTCGATGCCGAAGGCCTGCGCGAGCTTCGTGAAGTCGGGGCCGATCAGCGGCGTCGCCGCATAGCGCTTCTCGTAGAAGAATTCCTGCCACTGGCGGACCATTCCGAGATAGCCGTTGTTGATGATGGCGACGTTGACGTCGAGCCCTTCCTGGACAATCGTCGCCAGCTCGCACATCGTCATCTGGAACCCTCCGTCGCCGCACACCACCCACACTTCGGCGTCCGGGCGCGCCACCTTGGCGCCAATCGCGGCCGGCAGCGCAAAGCCCATGGTGCCGAGGCCTCCCGACGTGATGAGCGAGCGCGGGGCGTCGTGCTTGTAATACTGCGCCTCCCACATCTGGTGCTGCCCCACGTCGGTGACGACCACCGCGTCGCCTCCGGTCAGCCGCCAGAGATCGTTGATCACGTGTGCGGCGTAGAGATGTCCGTTGTCGGGCAGATTCTGAATGTCGCGCACGGCGGTGTCGCCCTTGAGCACGTCGATCGTCTGGAGCCACGCGCGCCGATCGCCCGGTTTGACGAGCGGCATCCACTCGCCGATCGCCGCGCGCAGGTCCTTCGCAATCGCGACGTCCACGCGGACGTTCTTGTTCAATTCCGCGCGATCGATGTCGACGTGAATCTTCTTCGCGGTGGGCGCGTATGTCTTGAGGTTCCCCGTGACGCGATCGTCGAACCGCATGCCCAGCGCGATCAGGAGATCGGCTTGTTGAATGGCGTGATTGACGAACGCCTCGCCGTGCATGCCCATCATGCCGAGATTGAGCGGATGCGACGCCGGGATCCCGCCGATCCCGAGCAGCGTGACCGCAATCGGAATACCGGCGCGCTCGGCGAGCAGCAGCACGTCGCGTTCGGCGCCCGACTGCATGATGCCGTGTCCGGCCAGAATCAGCGGCCGCTCGGCGCTGTTGATCAACTCGACCGCGTCGCGGTAGTCGCCGTCGCCGGGGAGCGCGGCGTCGTACGCCTCGGTGAGGTGCGCCTCGGCCGCCGCCCAGTCGACGTCGCAGCTCGCCTGCTGCGCGTCTTTGGTGATATCGACGAGCACCGGGCCCGGACGCCCCGACTTCGCGACGGCGAACGCCTCGAAAATCGCCGGCGCGATGTCCTGCGCGCGTGTGACCAGGTAGTTGTGCTTCGTAATCGGCAGCGTGATGCCGGTGATGTCGGTTTCCTGAAACGCGTCGGACCCGATCAGCTTGCTGCCCACCTGGCCCGTGATGCAGACGATCGGCGACGAATCCATCATCGCGGTCGCGATGCCGGTGACCATGTTCGTCGCGCCTGGCCCTGACGTCGCGATCGCGACGCCGACCTTGCCGCTCGCGCGGGCGTAGCCGTCCGCCATATGCGTGGCGCCCTGCTCGTGCCGGACCAGGATGTGCCGGACCGGATAGCCGAGCATCGCGTCATATGCGGGCAGAATCGCCCCGCCCGGATAGCCGAATACATCGGTCACCCCCTGGCGAACCAGCGAGTCCCAGAGAATCTGCGCACCTGTCAATGACATATCAATCCTCAATGGCTCCAGGCTTCAGGCTCTGGGCTTCGGCCCTGAGACACGGCTGGAGCCAGAAGCCCGGAGTCCGGAGCCGCGTCGTTATCCGGTGACCGCCCCCGTCGACGCCGACGACACCAGCCGCGCGTACTTGGCGAGCACTCCCGTCGCATATCGCGCGGCCGGCGCCTTCCACGTGGCCAGTCGCGCGCGCAGCTCATCGTCACTCAATTCCACGTCGAGCCGTCTTTTCTCGGTGTCGATCGCAATCACGTCGCCGTCGCGAAGGGCGGCGAGCGGACCGCCGCGGAACGCTTCGGGCGCCGCATGGCCCGCCATCAACCCGCGCGTGGCGCCTGAGAACCGCCCGTCGGTGACGAGAGCCACCGAGTCGCCCAGTCCCGCGCCCATCAGTGCGCCTGTCACCCCGAGCATTTCGCGCATGCCCGGTCCGCCGCTCGGCCCTTCGTATCGAATCACCACGACGTCACCGGGACGAATCAACTGGCTGTCGACGGCCGCGAACGCCGCCTCCTCGCTGTCGAAGACCCTCGCGGGCCCGCGATGTGTGGCGCGCCCTGCCCCGGACACCTTGATCACGGCCCCCTCGGGCGCCAGGTTTCCGCGAACGATGACGAGGCCGCCTGTACTCTTTATCGGGCGATCGGAAGGCCGCACAACCTCCTGGCCGGGCGTCTCGACCGCGAGGGCGGCCTCGGCGCCGATGGTGCGGCCGCTGACCGTCGGCGCATCCGCGTGCAGCAGGCCGGCATCGAGCAGCCGTTTCGCGACGAGCCGGCTGCCGCCCGCGGCGTGCAAATCCGTGGCGACAAAACGGCCGGACGGCTTCAAGTCCGCCAGCAGCGGGACGCGGGCGCTGATTCGATCGAAATCGTCGAGCGCCAGCGGTACTCCCGCTTCGTGTGCGATCGCCATCAGATGCAGCACCGCGTTGGTCGAGCCTCCGGTTGTCGCGACCGATGCAATCGCATTTTCGAACGACGGTCGCGTGACGATATCGCGCGGACGGACGTTGTCCTTCACCAGCTTCATGACACGCTCGCCCGCGGCGCGCGCGACTTCGGCCTTCTCCCCGTGGGTGGCTGGTACGCTCCCACTGCCGAACGCCGCAAGGCCGAGAAACTCGGTCACGATGGCCATGGTGTTGGCGGTGAACTGGCCGCCGCACGCACCGGCGCCCGGACACGCGTGGGACTCGAGATCGCTCAGCTCGGCATCGGTCATCCGGCCAGCGCCGTGTGCGCCAACAGCTTCGAACACGTCCTGGATCGTCACGTCGTGCCCGTGAAAGCTGCCCGGAGCGATCGATCCGCCGTACAGCACGAGCCCGGGAACGTTGAGGCGGGCCAGCGCCATCGACGCGGCCGGAATCGTCTTGTCGCAGCCGACCAGAATGATGAGCCCGTCGAACCCGTTCCCGCGCGTAACCAGCTCGATGGAATCGGCGATCACCTCGCGGCTGACCAGCGACGCTTTCATCCCCTCGGTGCCCATCGTGATGCCGTCGGAGATCGACACTGTGTTGAACTCCATCGGCGTGCCGCCCGCGCGGCGGATCCCGTCCTTCACGTGCACCGCAAGGTCGCGCAGATGAAAATTGCAGGGGCCGATCTCAATCCAGGTGTTCGCCACGCCGATGAGCGGTTTTTTGAGGTCCGCATCGGAAAAGCCGACCGCCTTCAACATCGCCCGCGCCGGCGCGCGGCTGGGGCCCGTGGTCAGGGGATTGCCCTGCCCTGCGCTCGTCGAATCGGTCATGACATGACCTCAAAGGGATCGGGCAGCCACCCTTCGTGGGTCTTCCAGCTCGCATAAGAACCGAGCGTGCGGAGCATCGGCGCGAACTCGGCGAGATGCGCCAGCGCGCGGCTGCACGTCACCTCGTCGCGCGCCGCGGCCATGTCCACGTAGAACAGGTATTCCCACGGGCGGCCGGGAATCGGCCGCGATTCGAGCTTGGTCAGGTCGACGCCGCGCAGCGCGAAAACGCTCAGCGCCTTGAACAGCGACCCCGGCTCGTTCGGCAGCGAAAACACAATCGACGTCTTGTCGGCCACTGCGTCGTGCAGCGGCGCCGCGCCGACAACGAGAAAGCGGGTGATGTTGTCGTCGAAATCCTGGATCGACGAGGCGAGCGCTCTCAGGCCGAACAGCTCGCCGGCGCGCGCCGATGCGATCGCGGCGGCGTCTTCCAGTTGTTCGTCGGCCACCATCTTGGCGCTCCCCGCCGTGTCATACGTGGCGATAATGTCGATTCCCTTCAGGGTGCGCAGAAACCGCTCGCACTGCGCGAGCGCCTGCGGATGCGAGTACACGCGCCGCAGCCGCTCGATGGTCGTGCCGGGCAGCGCGAGCAGCTGGTGCACGACAGGCAGTTCAATTTCGGCCTGAATCGGCAGCTCGTGCGCCACCAACAGGTCGTAGTTGCGATGGATGCTGCCCCCGATCGAATTTTCAATCGGCAGAATCCCGTGGTTGGCCTGGCCGGCCTGGACGGCGGCAAACACGTCCTCGAAGCTCTTGCACGGCAGCAGCTCGGCTTCCGGCGCGACACGGCGTCCGGCCGCCTCGCTGAATGCGCCCGGCTCCCCCTGATAGGCCATTCTCATAGTCCCTGGTCCCTAGTCCTTCGTTCCCAGTCCGTCGCTGGTGCCTGGTCCGTTCCTGGTGCCTGGTCCGTTCCTGGTGCTTGGTCCCTGACCTCTCGGCCCAAAAACAAAAGGCCATCACCCGTTCTGGATGATGGCCCGTTAACTTGCGTCTGTTCGGGTACTTACATCATCCGATGGCGTGTCCTGCGGACAACACCACCAGGACCACCGGCCCGATGAGGACTCCCACCGTTCCAACGACTCGCGCGGGCCGCATCTGGTCAGCTATTAGACCCGCAGAGGCGGCTAGTTGTCCAATTGATAATCTTTACCGGATTATAAGAAAATCGGATAAACATCCGGAATTCTCTCAACGCCTTGCGGCGTATTTTTTCGTCGTGTTGGTTCTCGAGTTGAACATCGTAAACGAGCCATCCTGCATCGCCGACAGCTTCAGGTACGATCCCTGATCGCCGCTTCCAGGCTCGTCCAGGTTCGCGATGAATGCGGCCGGGGGATTTCCTTCCGCGCCGCCCGGCACGTTGAAATGGAGGAGCCAGAGATCCTCGAGGCCGGGCACGGATCGGAATGCTTTGAACGCGGCCGGGCCGGCTCCCTTCCTCGCGCCGTTGTCAGCTACAGCGACCCGGGGCGCGATGGCATAAATCGCTTTGGACGGCTCCCTGCCGTGACCGGGAGTCTGGTACACGTCAATCGTGCCCACCTTGTTCTCCGGGCACAGCAATTCGACTTCCTGATTCCAGGGCATGTCGCCAAAATTCGAAAAGCGAAACCGGCCGAACTGAACGACGATGCCGATTGATTCCGTGTCTTCCGGATTGCCGGCCGGGCGCGTCGCAATCCCTTCGCAATTCGGATTCGCGCTCCCCTTGGCGGTCGTCGGCTTGCCGTTGGCGGCGACGACCGTCACGTCCAGTCCTTTCAGCGGGATCGAGTCGCCGGCCTTCACGACCAGATGCTTCCCCTTTGCGAATTCCGCCGCATAAATTTCCGAATACTCACCGACTCGCTGTTTGAGCGGCGCCGACTCCTGCACCGCCGGTCCGTCGTCCACGAACAGCGCGATCGGAAGCCGCGCGGCCAGCTGTTCGGCGCCGCCGACGTGATCCCCGTGGAAATGCGTCGGCATGAAGACATCGATGCGGCTGGCGTTGGCGAGTCTGGCTGCCGCAGCGATCCGGCTGGCGTCACGCGCGACCGCGCTGTCGGCGTCGGCGAACCCGCTGTCTATGAGCATGGTCTGGCCCGCCGGCGTCATCAGGAGGGTCGCCTGCCCACCCTCGGTGTCGATGAAATAAATGTCGAGCGTGTCGGCGGCGCGGATGGCGCCCGCTGCGACGAGAACGACGAACGCCAACGCGATCACGATACGCTTCATCGAACCCTCCCTCTCGCTCCCGGATGTCGTCCCTCGTCCCCGGTTCCCTGTCTCTAAATCTTCGGCAGTGTGACGCCCCGCTGGGCCTGGTACTTGCCCTTCTTATCCTTATAAGACACGGCGCACGGCTCGTCGCTCTGGAAGAACAGGACCTGCGCAATACCCTCGTTGGCGTAGATCTTCGCCGGCAGCGGCGTCGTATTCGAGATCTCAATCGTCACGTGTCCTTCCCACTCCGGCTCAAACGGCGTCACGTTGACGATGATCCCGCACCGGGCGTAGGTGGACTTGCCGAGGCAGACCGTGAGGATGTCGCGCGGGATCCGGAAATATTCGATCGTCCTCGCGAGCGCGAACGAGTTCGGCGGGATGATGCAGACGTCGGCCTTGATGTCCACGAATGACTTCGGATCGAAGCATTTTGGATCGACGACCGTATTGTAAACGTTCGTGAACACCTTGAATTCGTCGGCAACGCGGATATCGTATCCGTAGGATGAGAGCCCGTAGGAGATTACGCCGCTGCGCATCTGCTCGTCGACGAACGGCTCGATGATGTTGTGCTCGAGCGCCATACGTTTGATCCAGGAGTCGGATTTAATGCTCATATTGAAAAGCGCTGCGACGGAGGACACGGGAACAAACGCAGGACACGGACAACACGCCAAGGGTTTCCCCGTAACGTCGGTTCGCGGCCGGGACCTCCGTGGTGGAGTTTGTATATCACCGGCGAAAGAAGGCAAAGATGAGCGTCAGAATGATACTCAAGATGATCGAGGTGGCGAGCGGGAAGTAAAAGGAGAAGTTCCCGCGCCGCACGGCGAAGTCACCAGGCAGACGCCCGAGCGGCACGCCCATCATGATCAGCAGCCCCAGGCCGGCCACGGCAAGGCCGACCAGGACGAGCGTCTTACCCACGAGCAGCTCCGTTGCCCGAACAAAAAGCTACATCACGGAGGACTCGGACACACCCAGAGCGTACGGTTCTACTTTCGTAAAACCCGTGTCCACCGTGTTCAGTCTTGTTCACCCTCCGTGACCTCCGTGGCAGGGCTTTAGACGAGATCGATGCCGGGGAAGAAGTATCCGATTTCGAAGGCCGCGGTCTCCGGTGCATCAGATCCATGCGTTGCGTTCCGTTCGATCGACTGGGCGAACTCCTTACGAAGCGTCCCGGCGTCGGCTTTGGCGGGGTCGGTTGCGCCCATCAGGGTGCGCCACTTTTTGATGGCATCCGGCGCCTCCAGAACGACGACAACGGCAGGTCCTGAGGCCATGAACTCGGTCAGGCTCTTAAAAAACGGCCGGTCGCGATGCACCGCATAAAACCCTTCGGCCTGCCGTTGGGACAGATGCACGCGGCGCATGGCACGAATCTGGAATCCCTCGTCCTCGATGCGGTGAAGAATCCGGCCGGCCAGACGCCGTTCCACGGCGTCCGGCTTGATGATGGCCAATGTCCGCTCGGTCATCGGGCGATTATAGCAGGCGCGATTTTGCGCGATTTTCGAGGAGAAGCAGCGTGATGAACACCAGCCTTCCGCCGCACGCGGACCCCGACCTGCACAAAGGCGCCATCGAAGGCGACCGGCCGACGGACGAACAGCAGGGCAACCCCAACGGCGGCGGGCTCAATGACGATGGGCTGCCGAACGATCCGGTGGCGACGGCACAGGACAAAATAGGTGCAAACGAAGACGGCACTCAAGGTTGAGGAATTTTCAATTGTCGATTTGGGAATTGTCGATTTATTAGGACATTTTCACGCACACTGCTGGCACGTGCCGTGCCCTCTCCGGCGGCGTGAACGCGGCAGATCTTCAGAAACGTACGAAGCGATTTGCGGTCCGGGCCGTCATCTTTTGCCGCAGTCTGCCGACGTCCTGGGAAGCGCGCCGTATCGGCGGTCAGCTCATCGATGCCGCCACGTCTGTCTATGCCAACTACCGCGCGACTTGTCGTGCGCGGTCGCGAGCTGAATTCATCGCCAAGATCGGTGTCGTGGCGGAAGAATCAGACGAATGCGTCGGGTGGCTCGAGCTGATTCAGGCTCTCGAACTATCGCGGGCGACGGAACTGACGTGGCTGCTGCGGGAAGCTGGAGAACTGCTGGCAATCTTCGCAAAGTCACAGAAGACGGCCAAGGAAAACCGCCAAGGGACGGTTGCCCTTAATCCATCAATAAATCGACAACCACCAAATCGACAATCGAAAATTAGCGAAGCCCCTCCATAATTTCTTCGAGCGCTTCCTTCCCCGGCCGCACCCGCTCGAGCGGCAGGCTCGCGAGCGGCTCGTCGACGACATTGAGCAGCGTCAGAAAGTCGTCGCGATCCGGCTCGATGTAGACGATGCCGGTGGCGAATTCGCCGCGGCGCGCGGTCTCGTGCAACCGGCGGAGCGCGTTGATCTTGTCGGTCGGATCGTAGCCTTCCTCGAGCTTCCGCAAATACAGCTTCGAGCCGTCATGCATCGTCACTTCCTGCGACGTGCCCGGCGGGTAGTCCACCGCGATGTCCTCGAAGAACGGCACGAACGTCACTTCTTCGAGCGGATCGTCGTGGTCCTTGACGTACGAGTAGCTCTTGGTCGAACCCTCGTGGTCGTTGAACGTCACGCACGGCGAGAGAACGTCGAGCATCACGGTGCCGCGATGCGCGAGCGCGGCCTTCAGCAGCGCGAGGAGCTGCTTTTTGTCCCCGGAGAACGACCGGGCCACGAAGGTCGCGCCGAGCTCGATCGCCAGCGCGCACGTGTCAATCGGCGGCAGGTCGTTGAGGACGCCCGTCTTGAGCTTCGAACCAAGGTCGGCTGTCGGCGAGAACTGGCCCTTGGTCAGGCCGTAGCAGCCGTTGTCCTCGATGATGTAGATGATCGGCAGGTTGCGGCGCATCAGATGGACGAACTGCCCGATCCCGATCGCGCCGGTGTCGCCGTCGCCGCTGATGCCGATCGCGATGAGCTTCTTGTTCGCGAGCATCGCGCCGGTGCCGACCGAGGGCATCCGGCCGTGCACGGCGTTGAAGCCGTGCGAGCCGCCGAGGAAGTACGCGGGACTCTTGCTCGAGCAGCCGATGCCGGAGAGCTTGATGACCTGGCTCGGATCCACGCCCATCTCGTAGAAGGCGTCGATGATGCGTTCGGAGATCGCGTTATGGCCGCAGCCGGCGCAGAGCGTCGTCTTGCCGCCCTTGTAGATCTGCGGCTCCAGGCCGATTCGATTGACTTTCAGTGGTGTCGCCATATGTTTTGTCTATTCTCCGCCCAGCATGCCGCCGCCGATGCGGTCGGTCTTTTTCGCGACCTCGAAGCCCTCCTGCGCGAGCACGTCGTCGGTAATGGTGCGTGCGTCGATCGGAAGGCCGTTGTAATGCAGCACGCTGCGCAGTCTCGCGACGCGCTCCGGTGTCACATCGAGCTTGATCAGTTGAAGCAGCTGCCCGTCCCGGTTCTGCTCGATGACATAGACGCGCTCGTGCGCGTCGATGAACTTCACCAGTTCTTCGTTGAAGGGGTATCCGCGCAGCCGGAAGTACGATGCCTTGACGTCGGTCTCCTCACGCAGCTGATCGAGGCTCTCGGCAATCGCCCAGTGCGACGTGCCGTAGCCGATGAACCCGATCTTCGCGCCGGCCACCATCGCGATTTCGGGCTGCGGTACGAAGTTCCGCGCCGTATCGAATTTCCGCGCGAGCCGATCCATGTTGTCGACGTAGTCGTCGGGCCGCTCGCTGTATTGGCCTTTCGCGTTGTGCCCTGAACCGCGCGCGAAATAGGCGGGCATGCCGTCCCCGGGCACCGTCCGGTACGGAATGCCATCGCCGTCCACATCCTTATAGCGGCCCCACTCGCCCAGTTTTTTCAGGATCTCCGGCGTCAGACGTTTACCGCGGTTGATCGGCTTGTCGGGATACTTGAAGCCGTCCGACATCCAGTTATTCATCCCGAGGTCGAGGTCTGTCATCACGAAGATCGGCGTCTGGAACTGCTCCGCGAGGTCGAACGCCTCCTGGGCCATCGTGTAACACTCTTCGACCGACGAGGGGAACAGCATCATGTGCTTCGTGTCGCCGTGGGAGAGGAACGCGACCTGCACCAGGTCGCCCTGCGCCGTGCGCGTCGGCAGCCCGGTGGACGGCCCCACACGCTGCACGTCGAAGATCACCGCGGGGACCTCGGCGTAGTACGAAAGACCGGCAAACTCGCCCATCAGAGAAATACCGGGTCCCGCTGTGGACGTCATCGACCGGGCACCCGCCCAGCTGGCACCGATGACCATCCCGAGCGCGGCGATTTCGTCTTCAGCCTGAACAATCGCGAACGTGGCTTTCCCGTCCTTGTCCACCCGGTACTTCTTCATATAGGTGATCAAGGACTCGCACAGCGACGAGGATGGCGTAATCGGGTACCAGGCGACGACGGTGACGCCGGCCATCATGCAGCCGATCGCGGCGGCCGCGTTGCCTTCGATGAGAATTTTGCCGGCCGTCTCGTTCATCGGCTCGATGCTGAACGGATCCTGCTTCGTGAAGTGGGCTTCGGCGTAGTCCCACCCGGCCTTGAGTGCGCCCTGGTTGAGCGTCACCGCCTTGGCTTTCTTCCCGAGCTGTTTGCCAAGCGCCTGCTCCATCAGCGTCAGATCGATCCCGAGCAGCTTCGCCAGGATGCCGTCGTAAATCATGTTTCGGACAAGGCGCCGCAGCTTCGCATCCGGACAGACCGGCGCGACGAGCTTGTCGAAGGGAACCGGATAGAAGGCCAGATCGCTGCGAAGGGTGTTGAGCTTCAGTGGTTCGTCGTAGACGACCGCGGCGCCCGCCTCGAGGGTGAGCACGTCTTCCTTCGCGGTCTCCGGGTTCATCGCAACCAGGAAGTCGATTTCCTTTTTGCGCGCGACGTACCCGCGCTTGCTGGCGCGGATCGTGTACCACGTGGGAAGCCCCGCGATGTTCGACGGAAACATGTTCTTGCCGGACACCGGCACGCCCATGAGCAGAATCGATCGCAGAAGAACGAGGTTCGCCGTCTGGCTGCCCGAGCCATTTACGGTCGCTACCTGAATACTGAAATCGTTGACGACGCGCTGGGATGGGGACGTCCGGGGCCGTTCCTGAACAGCCGGATCAGCAGGTGACATTCACAAGTCCTTGCAGGTTATTGGTATAGAGGAATACATGAGCACCAAATCTTAAGTGTAGCACGCGGGGCCCGACACCGGCCACTAGCCAACCAGCGCTTCTCTGGTCGCCTTGCCCATGTCGGCCGGACTCTGTACGACTTTTACTCCCGCCGCCGTCAGCGCGGCCATCTTCTCGGTGGCCGTTCCCTTGCCGCCGGCGACAATCGCGCCGGCGTGGCCCATCCTCCGTTCCGCCGGCGCCGTCTGCCCGGCGATGAACGCCACCACCGGCTTGGTGAAGTTGGCGCGGATCCACGTGGCGGCCTCTTCCTCGGCGCTGCCGCCAATCTCGCCAATCATGATGACCGCGTCGGTCTCCGGGTCGGCTGCGAACAGCTTGAGCGCGTCAATGTGGGAGGTGCCGATCAGCGGGTCGCCGCCGATGCCGATGCAGGTGCTCTGGCCCATGCCAAGCTTCGTGAGCTGATGAATAGCCTCGTAGGTCAGGGTGCCGCTCTTCGACACGATCCCGATGCGGCCTTCTTTGCAGATGTGCCCGGGGATGATGCCGGCCTTGGCCTTGCCGGGCGAAATGAGGCCGGGACAATTCGGACCGACGAGGCGCGTCTTGGGACGTTCCTTGAGGAATGTCACCGCCCGCATCGCATCGAGCGTCGGAATCCCCTCGGTGATGCACACGACGAGCGCGACGCCGGCATCGGCCGCTTCCATCACGGCGTCGGAAGCAAATCGCGGCGGGACGAAAATGACCGACGTGTTCGCCCCGGTGTCCCTGACGGCATTCTCCATGGTGTCGAAGATCGGCCACCCCTCGTGAGTCGTGCCGCCCTTTCCCGGCGTGACGCCGCCCACGACGGTGGTCCCGTACGCCGCCGCCTGTTTTGCGTGAAACGTACCTTCACGACCCGTCAGCCCCTGGACCACCAGGCGTGTCGATTTGTCAATCAGAATGGACATAGAGATTTGGTGAATTGGTGAGTTGGCGGCTTGGTGAGTGGCGGCTTGGTGAGTTGGCGAAAGATATTCGCGAATTCACCAAATCACCAACTTCACCCGGCCAGTTCCACTGCCTTCTTTGCGGCTTCATCCATCGAGTCGGCTGTCGTGAAGTTCATCCCGCTCTCGCGGAGCAGCCGCTTGCCTTCATCCACGTTGGTGCCTTCCATGCGAATGACGATCGGCACCGGCACGCCGAGCTCCTGGACCGCCGTGATGACCCCCTGGGCGAGCACGTCACAGCGCAGAATGCCCCCGAAAATGTTGATCAGCACGGCCTTCACTTTCTTGTCCGACATCAGAATCTTGAACGCGTTCTGGATCTGCCCGGCGTTGGCGCCGCCGCCGACGTCGAGGAAATTCGCCGGCTCGCCGCCCGCGATCTTGATGATGTCCATGGTCGCCATCGCCAGACCGGCGCCGTTGACCATGCACCCGATATTGCCGTCGAGACGGATGTAGTTGATCGAGAACTTCGACGCTTCGATCTCGAGCGGGTCCTCTTCGGCGAAATCCCGCAGGTCGCGAATTTCGGGATGCCGATAGAGTGCGTTGTCGTCGAAGTCCATCTTCGCGTCGAGCGCGAGCAGCTCGCCGTCCGCGGTAACAATGAGCGGATTGATCTCGACCAGCGAGGCGTCGGTTGCGACGAACGCCTCGTAGAGCGCGGTGGCGATCGCGACGAACTTGCTGACCTGGGCCGCGTCGAACCCGATCCCGAAGCCGAGCCGCCGCGCCTCGAACGGCACGAGGCCGACTGAGGGCTCGATGTACACCCGCACGATCTTCTCGGGGGTCTTCTCCGCGACGTCTTCGATGTCCATCCCGCCCGCGGCGCTTGCCATCATCAGCGGTTTGCCGGCTGCGCGATCAAGGACGAGGCTCAGATAGAGCTCGCGCGCAATCTGCACGCCCTCCTCGATGAGCACGCGGTGAACCACGCGGCCGGCTTTCCCCGTCTGCCGCGTCACGAGCGTCATGCCGAGCATCTGGCGCGCAGTCGCTTCGGCGTCGTCCCGCGACTGGGTCACCTTGACGCCGCCGCCCTTGCCGCGGCCGCCCGCATGAATCTGCGCCTTGACAACCACCACGCCACCCAGGCGGCCGGCGGCCTCGCCGGCCTCGGCCGCCGTGAAGGCGACTTCGCCGCGCGGCACCGGGACGCCGTAACGCGCGAGAATCGCTTTGGCTTGGTACTCGTGTACTCTCACTGGCGGTTAGCCCCCATCGCCAAGCTCCGACCCGCGGCTCCTGTTTCAGACGTTGATGACATCGACGAGTTCCTTGACCGCGGCCGCCGACTTCTTGAAGGCTGCGTCTTCCTCCGGTGTCAGCGTGATCTCGACGATTTTCTCGAACCCTCTCGCCCCCAGCTTGACCGGCACGCCGACGAACACATCGCGCACGCCGTACTCGCCTTGCAGAAACACCGAGCACGGCATGATTTTGTGCTTGTCGAGCAAAATCGCCTCGACCATGTCGACCACCGACGCGCCCGGGGCGTACCACGCGCTCGTCCCGACCAGCTGCGTAATCTCGAGCCCGCCGCCGGCCGTCCGCTTGGAAATCCTGTCGATCGTGGCCTTGTCCATCAAATCGGTGATCGGGATGCCGGCGACCGTCGAATACCGCGGCAGCGGCACCATCGTGTCCCCGTGGCCGCCGAGCACGAACGCGTGCACGTTTTCCACCGAAACGTTCAGCTCTCTGGCGATGAACGAGCGCATGCGGGCGCTGTCGAGCACGCCGGCCATGCCGATGACGCGCTCGCGGGGGAACTTCGACAGCTTATAGACCGCCTGCGCCATCGCGTCGAGCGGGTTCGAGACGGGAATGACGATGCAGTTGGGCGAGTACTTGACGACCTGCTCCGTCACCTGCTGCATGATCTTGTAATTGACGTTCAGCAGATCGTCGCGGCTCATGCCGGGCTTGCGCGGTACGCCTGAGGTGACGACGACGATATCGGAGTTGGCGCTCTCCGCGTAATCACCGGTCCCGAGCACGCGCGCGTCCGAGCCCCAGATCGGACAGGCTTCTAGCATGTCGAGGGCGACGCCGGCAGCTTTCTGATCGGCGATGTCGATGACGACGACGTCGGCGAGTTGTTTTTCCGCGACGCCCCGCGCGACCGTGGCGCCGACATTCCCGGCACCACCCACAACCGTTACTTTTCGATTCATCGGATTGATTCCTCCGGCTTCGGGCTTCAGTCTTCAGGCTTCGGGCAACGCCTGGAGTCTGGAGCCCGGAGCCCGGAGCCTCGCGCCGTTACATTTTTTCGATTATGGCGTCCCCGAACTCCGACGTACTGATCTCCGTGGCATCGTCCATCAGGCGTGCGAAATCGTACGTGACGTGCTTGGACGCGATGGCCCCGTCCATTCCATGGACGACGAGATCCGCCGCTTCGGTCCAGCCGAGGTGCCGGAACATCATCTCGCCCGAGAGAATAACCGAGCCGGGGTTGACCTTGTTCAGGTCGGTGTATTTCGGTGCCGTGCCGTGGGTGGCCTCGAAGACGGCGTGACCGGTGACGTAATTGATGTTGCCGCCGGGCGCGATGCCGATGCCCCCCACTTGCGCGGCCAGCGCATCCGACAGGTAGTCGCCGTTCAGATTCAGCGTGGCGATCACGTCGAACTCGTCGGACCGTGTCAGTACCTGCTGGAGCGCGATGTCGGCGATCACGTCTTTGATGATCAGCCCCGCGCCCGGTCTGCCGTCGGGGATCCGGCACCACGGCCCTCCGTCCATCTCGACGGCGCCGTAAAAGTTCTTCGCGGTCTGGTATCCCCAATCGCGAAAGGCGCCCTCGGTGTATTTCATGATGTTCCCCTTGTGCACCAGGGTGACGCTCTTGCTGCCGTGCTTCACCGCATAGGCGAGGGCGCTGTGGACGAGCCGCTCCGTTCCCAGGCGGCTGACCGGTTTCAGTCCAAGGCCGACTTCAACGCCGACGTCGCGGTGCGGCGCGCCGATCGCCTCGAGCTCCGTCTGCCACGCCTGGGCCGCCGCCTTGGTTCCGAAACGAATGGCGGCGAAGTCCTTCGGGAATTCTCTCTCGAAGAAATCGAGGATCTTCTGGGCCTCGGGCGTCCCGGCCGGATACTCGATGCCGGCATAAATGTCCTCGGTGTTCTCCCGGAAGACCACCATGTCGACCTTCTCAGGGCGTTTGACCGGCGAGGGGACGCCCTTGTACCACCGAACCGGGCGCAGGCAGACATACAAATCGAGAAGCTGACGCAGCGCGACGTTCAGCGATCGGAAGCCGCCGCCAATCGGCGTGGTGAGCGGCCCTTTGAGGCCCACGTAGTACTGCCGGAAGGCTTCGACGGTGTCGTCAGGGAGCCAGCTGCCGAATTGCTTGAAGCTCTTTTCGCCCGCGAAGACTTCCATCCAGGCGATCTTCCGTTTTCCGCGGTACGCTTTCTCGACCGCTGCATTCAGGACCCGGACGCTCGCCCGCCAGATGTCGCGGCCGGTGCCGTCGCCTTCGATGAACGGGATGATCGGGTCGTCGGGCACGACGAGCTGACCGCTTCGCCGCGTAATCGCAGTGCCGGTCGCGGGTGGTGTGACAGATGTGAAGTTCGCCATAAGCTCTTTAGGTCAGGTCACCTGCGGCCTGCGGAACATTTCCGCGACGGCTGTGGAAAACTCTGTGGAAAAGGTTCATCGTTTACGGGGCTGTTGCGGATCAACTCGAACGTTTTAGCGCTTTGCACCACGGCAGGGCGCGCGTTTGCGGCGCCGCTCACGCGAAGTCAATCCGACGGATTATATTGTATTCACCCGACGCGGATCGCCTGCGGCGTCGAAAGATGAACCGACCGTCCAATCCGGCCACACATTGAAAATTGTCATCGCCGACGAACTCCCCGCCTCCGCGCTCGAAGTGCTGCGCGCAGAACCAGGCTGGATCATTGACGCCCGCGCCGGCCGATCGCCCTCGGCCCTGGCCGCCGATCTCGCGGATGCCGACGCGCTCATCGTCCGCAGCGCCACGCAGGTCGACGCCAAGCTGCTCGCAGCCGGGCCACGGCTGAGAATTGTGGCCCGCGCCGGCACCGGCGTCGACAATGTCGACGTCGCCGCCGCCAGCGCACGCGGTGTGCTCGTCGTCAACGCGCCCGGCGCCAACAGCATCAGCGTCGCGGAGCATACGCTCGCGCTGATGCTGGCGCTCGCGCGCCTGGTACCCGCCGCCGATCGCGCGATGAAGGAGAATCGCTGGGAGAAGAAGCGCTTCCTCGGGAACGAGCTCCGCGGAAAGACGCTCGGTGTCGCGGGGCTGGGCCGCATCGGCCGCGAAGTAGCCCAGCGCGCGCGGCCGTTTGGCATGCGAATCGTCGCACACGATCCGTATATATCGGCCGATGTAGCCGCCGGCCTGGGCATCGAGCTTCTGACGCTTGACGCGCTGTGCGCAACGGCCGACTACATTACGCTGCATTTGCCGTTGACGCCGGAAACCCGCCACGTGTTCAACGATGCCCGGTTCGCCATGTGCAAGCCGGGCCTGCGGCTGGTCAACACCGCACGAGGTGAGCTTGTCGACGAGGAGGCGCTCCGCCGCGCGATCGAAAGCGGCATCGTCGAGGGCGCAGGTCTGGACGTGTTCGAGCAGGAGCCGCCGAAGGACTGGTCGCTCGCGGAGCTTCCGCAGGTCGTCGCGACGCCGCACATCGCCGCCTCGACCGAAGAGGCGCAGGAGCTCGTCGGAACGGACACCGCCGCGACCGTTCGCGACTTTCTGCGCAGCGGCGTGGTCCGAAACGCCGTGAATTTCCCGTCGCTCCAGCCCGAGGAGCTCCAACAACTGCAGCCCTGGATCCGGCTGGCCGATCAGTTGGGCGGCCTTGCCGCGCAAATGGGTACAGCGCGCATCCAGGCCCTGGGGGTCCGGTACTACGGAACGCTTGCGGACGGGCGCGGCGTCGGGGTACTCGCCGCGAGCGCGGCCGCCGGCGTGCTGCGGCCTATCCTTTCGAGCGGCGTCTCCATCGTCAATGCCCGGGCCGCCGCCGAGGCGCGCGGCATGGACATCATCGAGTCGCGCAGCTCGCGCGCGCGCGACTACACCGCACTGCTCTCGATCAAATTACAAACCGACAAGGGCGAACGGATTGTCGAGGGGACGGTGTTCGAGCCGAACAGCCTGCGGCTCGTCTCGGCGCGCGACGTCAACGTTGAAGCCCCGCTCGGCGGGACGATGCTCCTCATCGCGAACGACGATCAACCGGGCGTGATCGGCGAGGTCGGAACCATCCTCGGCCGTCATAAAGTCAATATCGCCAACTTCGCACTGGGACGGAACGAACACGGCGCCATCGGCGTGGTCAACGTCGACGAAGAAGCCGACGTGCCGGCGGTGCTCGACAACGCCGTCGCCGAGCTGCGAAAGGTTCCGGCGATCCGCGAAGCCTGGGTCGTGCGGCTGCC
>Ga0310810_10003353_pt1 | contig 17461 bp, 13 predicted proteins | sample NCmetagenome_FD_207641 | JGI IMG/M metagenome (GOLD analysis project Ga0310810, IMG submission 207641) | Soil microbial communities from experimental microcosm in Duke University, North Carolina, United States - NC | ecosystem: Engineered > Artificial ecosystem > Soil microcosm > Unclassified ...
GTAGGCAGTACGTCCCCATAAACCGCCAATCACCTGCCCTTCAGAATCGTCGAGGGCGATGATGAGCGGCCGGATATCGCTTCTTCCGGTCTTCGATTGGTTATAGGCGACGAGCGGTGCCAGAATCCCGTTGCGACTGGCCTCGTCTGGAACGTCGGTAGTCCGAATCGTGAACGTCACGTCGCGCACAGAATACTGTGGGTCTCATCGAAGCAGAGCTGTGGCTCAACAATCTCGTGGAAACCCTTCGACAGGCTCAGGGTAGGTGGTTTGCTATCATCGACGCCGTTCTGGAGGGCACTCATGGAAAACGATGAACTCACGCGACGCGATTTCGTGTCGATGACGGTGGCAGCGGGCCTTGCCGCCGCTGCGGGCGCCGAGTTGTCTGCACAGCAGGTCACTGAGACGAACGTCGAGATCAAGACACCTGACGGCACGTGCGATTGTGCGTTCATTCATCCGGTCAGCGGCGCACATCCGGCTGTGATCATCTGGCCGGACGCGTTTGGCCTGCGGACGTCGATGCGTGACATGGCGAAGCGGCTCGCGATGGCGGGCTATACGGTGCTCGTCCCGAACCCGTTCTATCGCGTCGGCGGCAAGGCGCCGGTGCTGGGTGACGATGCCTCGAAGATCAGCTTCCAGGAAATCCGTCCCAAGCTGACGCCGCTCATGCAGTCGATTCAGGCCGACGGCGCCGTCGAGAAGGATGCGCCGGCATTCATCGCGTGGCTCGACATGCAGAAACAAGTCGATCCCAAAAAGAAGATCGGCACCCAGGGCTACTGCATGGGCGGCGCGCTCGTGATGCGGACTGCTGCGGCGGTACCGAATCGCGTGGGCGCAGGCGCCTCGTTCCACGGGGGCGCGCTCGTGACGAACAATCCAAACAGCCCGCATCTGCTCGCGCCAAAGATCAAGGCGCACATGTATTTCGGCATCGCGACCAACGACGACATGACGCAGCCTGACGCGAAGGTGAAACTCAAGGAAGCCTTCGAAGCTGCAAAGAACCCGGCTGACATCGAGGTCTACTCGATGGCTCAGCACGGCTGGTGCGTGCCCGACATGCCGGCAGGCGCCACCGGTCCGATCTACAAGAAGGACGATGCCGAGAAGGCGTGGGCCAAGTTGACCGCCCTCTATAAATCAGCGCTCGTATAGCTGTAGCGTCCGGCTTGAGCCGGACTTGTCCGCCTTCCTGGCCACCGTAGCGCGCTGCGCGAAGGTGGCTAGGCGGACCCGCGGTGTAGGGCCGGTTCGAAAGACCGGTCCTACGAAATGGGCGCGAGCACCTCGTTCCAGTCGTGCAGGCTGTAACGCCCGACGACGCCGTTGAGGACGAACGGATCGCCTTTGATGAATTCCTCAGCAGCTTCACGCGAGGTAAACACACCGAGCGCGCCGACCGGTGGCACCCCATACGGCCCGGCCATGAGGAGGACACCCCTCGCGTGAAACTCGTCGAGCCGAGCGCGATGGGCTAAGAAGTTCTCTTGCGCCTTGCTCAGGCCGTCAGCGGCGACCTCGTAGAACATCAGCACCTTCACGATTCACTCCTCGGCCAATTCGTTCGCTGTTTCCAACGTGTCTAGCGATTGACCGGCCATTTACACCAGCTGCACCAGCGGGCGTCCCGCGTGATCGGATGGGCGCACGCAGGGCATTGCAGGTTCGATGGCTCGGTTCGTGTCGCGCTTGCCCGACGTCTTGGCGGATCACTCGAAAGACGCCCGGCACGCGAAGCCGGCCGTTTCGGTAGTGGCGGAGCACCCGGCAGTCGTATATGGCAGTGCGGGCAATGGTCGGGACCGGAGTCGATCGTTCGCCGGCACAAGGGACACGTGATCTGGGGCACGCCTCAGGGTACCAGCGGTTCATGGCTGAGTGATACGTCGGCGCGGATTAAAATCAGGTCTTATGCCAAAGGTCGTCCTCATATTGGTTGTGATCGGCACTCTGCCGTGGGTCGTCGGATGCTCAGACTCCAGCGCGGAACAGGCTGGCGATACGAAACAGGCGGGCAAGCCGGTCAAGACCGAAACGGTCCGTCAGGAATCTGTACGACGAAGCCTCGACGTCGTTGGCACGTTGGCCGCCGAGGACCAGGTCACGATCTCGTCTGAGGTTGACGGCGTCGTTCGTCGCATACGGGCCGATCTTGGCGATCGCGTCGTTGCTGGACAGCCACTTGTCGAGCTCGATCGCGAGAAACTGCAATACAACCTCGATCAGCAGCGCGCGGCGCATGCGCGGTCGCTCACCAAGTACGGTGCTGCCGACGCGGGGCACCTGCCACAAATCGAAGACACGCCCGACGTACGGCGAGCCGCCGCCGAACTGGCCCAGGCCAAACAAGGCTTCGAACGCGCGACCGAGCTGAACAAACGTCAGCTCATCTCGCAGCAGACGCGCGACGACGCGGAGACGACGCTGCGTCTCAAGACGGCCGCGTATGATGCCGCGCTACAGGAGGCGAAGAACCTGCGGGCCGATATCGACGCGTCGGGCGCGGGGATGAAGCTCGCCGAGCGGCAGGTCCAGGACGCGTCAATCCGCGCACCATTCGACGGATATGTTCAGCAGCGAATGGTGTCCGTCGGCGAGTTGGTCAAAGTGCAAATGCCGGTGATGACCGTCGTTCGCGTGAATCCGCTGAAGCTGCTCTCCGAGATTCCCGAGCGCATGGCCCCCTGGGTCAAGGTCGGACAGCCGCTGACGCTGAGCGTCGATGCGTTCCCCGACAAGAAGTTCACAGCGACCGTGTCGCGCATCAGTCCTGCCGTGAACACCCAAACGCGCACGTTCGCCTTTGAAGCGCTGGCGCCGAATGAGGAGGCGTTGCTCAAGCCAGGCACGTTCGCCCGCGTGCGGCTCGAGACGTCACTGGTCGAACAGGTGATGACGATTCCCTATGCCGCAATGCAATACCGCTACGGTGTCTACCGCGCGTTCGCGATCGCGGGCGATAAGTTGACGGCGCGCGAGCTCAAGACAGGAGACCGTGTCGGCGATCGAATGGAGATCCTTGCCGGACTGAACAAGACGGATCGCGTGGCGGTGACAGACGTGGACACGCTCACCGATGGAATGAAGATCGCGGACGAGGGAGAGTAACGATGTTGTCTGAACTCTGCGTCCGCCGCCCGGTGTTCGCGACGATGCTCGTGATGTCGCTCGTCGTGCTCGGTGTGTTCTCGTTCCGCGACCTTGGCGTCGATCTCTTCCCCAAGGCCGATCCGGCCCAGGTGAACGTCTCGCTGCGGCTGCCAGGCGCGTCGCCCGACGAGATGACGTCGGCGGTCATCATGCCGATGGAGAACGCTCTCAGCGGCATCGCCGGCATCGACCAGATGCAGGCGAACGTCAACACCGGCGGCAACGCGAACATCCAAATCCGGTTCGTCCTCGAGGCCAATCTGGAAGACGCGGCCAACGCGGTTCGCGAGAAGGTCGCCGGCGCCATGCGGAACGTGCCGCCCGAGACGCTGCCTCCGGTCGTTCAAAAGCAGGATCCCGACGCCGATCCGATCATGAGCATCATGCTCTCGAGCAAGACCGCGAGCCTGCGCACGCTCACCGAGATCGCTGACAAGCAAGTGAAGCGGGCGCTCGAAGCCGTCAACGGCGTAGGTGCCGTCACGATGAACGGCGATCGCTCGCGTGAAATTCACATCGTGGTCGATGTCGAGAAACTGAACGCGCACGGGCTCTCGATCGACCAGGTGGTGAATGCCATTCGGCAAGAGAACGTCGAGATCCCTGGCGGAACGCTCGAACAAGGCAAGTGGGAAGTCGGCCTGCGCACGCTGGGCCGCATCGAGGCGACCGATCAGTTCAACAACGTCATCATCGCGACGGTGAACGGCGTCCCGCTTCGCATCTCCGATATCGGCTATGCCGAGGACTCGGTCAAGAAAGTATCGACGTCACTTTACATGGCCGACGGGAGCCCCGGTGTCCAACTCGACATCCGCCGGGCCTCTGGTGAGAACACGATCACCGTCATCGAAGGCGTCAAGGACAAGCTCAAGACCGTTCGTCAGACCCTGCCTCCCGACGTCACACTCACGATCCCCACTGACGACTCGAGATTCATCTACGCGTCCATCGCGTCGCTCGAGGAGCATCTCATCTGGGGCAGCCTGCTCGCGTCGCTGGTCGTGCTCTTCTTCATCAGGAACCTGCGCGCGGTCATCATCGCGTCGGTGGCGATCCCGGCGTCGATCATCGCGACGTTCACGTTGATGCGTGCCATGGACTTCACGCTCAACAACATGACGCTGCTCGCGCTCACGCTCGCCGTCGGCATCGTCATCGACGATGCGATCGTCGTGCTGGAGAACATCTTCCGTTACATCGAGGAGAAGCAACGGTCGCCCTTCAGTGCGGCTATCGAGGGCACGCGTGAAGTGGCGCTGCCCGTGATGGCGACCACGCTGTCGCTGATCGTCATCTTCCTGCCGGTCGCCTTCATGACCGGCTACGCGCGGCGCTTCATCTATCCCTTCGGCTGGACGATGGCGTTCGCAATTCTGGTGTCGATGGTCGTCAGCTTTACGCTGACCCCGATGCTCAGCTCGCGCTGGCTGAAGGCGGCCCACCCGAGTACGGACGAAGATACCAAGCACCATCGACTGTTTCGCGCGCTCGATCGCTGGTACAGCGCGTCGCTGCGATGGACGCTCGCCCATCCGATGTGGATCATCGGCGTCTCAGCTGCACTGGTCGCGCTCACCGTGCCGCTGAACTGGATGGTCGGACGCACGTTCGTGCCGGCCGAGGACATGAACGAGTTCACCGTGCATGCCGACACGCCGCAGGGCACGTCGATCGAAGGCACGACCGAGATCGCTCGCAATCTCGTGAACGAGATCGGTGACCTCGAGGGCGTCTCACAGATCGCCTATATCGCCGGCGCCGATCGATACACGCACTTTCATCTGCTGTTCTATCTCAAGCCCTCGAACGAGCGGAAGGTCACGCAGACGCAGATCATGACGCAGGTTCGCCGCGTGCTGGCGCGTCATCCTGCGTTTGCCGCCAGCATCGTCGGCCGAAATCCACTGGGCGGCGGCGGCAACTTCCAGCTCCAGTCAGCGCTGCTTGGCCCCGATCTCAAGACGCTGTACGAGTACTCGCAGCGGATTGTCGAGAAAGCCAAGACGACCCCGAGCCTCGTTGACGCCAAGTCCGACTACAGCGATGCCAGCCCCGAGGTGCAGGTGGCCGTCGATCGATCGCGCGCTGCTGATCTGGGCGTGCGCATGGCGACGATCGGTAACACGCTCCGCTTGATGGTGGCCGGCGACGACGAGATCACGACGTATCGCGAAGCGGGTGAACAGTACCCCGTAACGATTCGCGTGCTGGAGAGCCAGCGCCGCGACATCGACATGGTGGGCAAGCTCACCGTCACGTCGACGTCGGGCCAACCCGTCCGCATCGACAACATCGCGCGACTGGAGCGAGGGTTCGGGCCCACGCGCATCACCCGCTCGAACCGGCAGTACGCGATCAACATGAACGCGGACACCGCCCCCGGCTTCGCACTCGACCAATCGTCCGGTGATCTTCGTCGCATCATCCAGGAAGCCAAGTTGCCGCCGGGCTACAGCTTCCAGATGCGCGGGCAAACCCAGAACCTCGACGAGACCACGGATAACCTGATCCTGGCGATCGCGCTGGCGAGCATCTTCGTGTACATGGTGCTCGCGGCCCAGTTCGAGAGCTTCGTGCAGCCGCTCGTGATCATGACGGTTTTGCCGCTGTCGATCCCGTTCGCGCTGTTCACGATTCTGGCAACGGGCCGTACGTTGAACCTGTGGAGCGCGCTCGGGATCTTGCTCCTGTTCGGCATCGTGAAGAAGAACTCGATTCTGCAGGTGGACTACACGAACGTCCTGCGAGCGCGAGGCGTACCGCGTGATGAGGCGATCGTGGACGCGTGCCGTACGCGACTCCGCCCGATTCTGATGACCACGCTCGCGATCATCTTCGGGCTGCTTCCTACGGCGCTCGGCGTCGGTATCGGTGGCGCGCAGCGCTCGGCCATCGCCGTCACGATCATCGGCGCGCAGTCGCTCTGTCTGTTCCTGACGCTGCTGCTCGTGCCCGCAGCCTACGTAAAGCTCGATGCGCTGGAGCAGTCGTTGGCCAACCAGCGCCTCAGCGCGTGGCTGGCGAAGGTGCGCACGCTTGGATTCGGTCGCCGCGCGAGCACCGAGGGGGCCTCGAACTAGAACGACAGCGGCCCAGGATGCAGCGGTTGTAGCGCCGCGTAAGTCCGCGTTACAGTCTCGGCGCCGTGCTCTCAGCCTTTTCGCAAGCCTGGGCCTCGTGGAAAAAGACGCCCGGCATCGCCCTGCTCGCGGTTGTCGCGTTCGCCATCGGAATCGGCTCTGCAACCGCGATCTTCACCGTCATCAACGGCGTGCTGCTGCGGCCACTGCCGTACCCGAATGCCGAGCGCTTCGTGGCGCTGTACAGCTCGAACACGAACGCGCCGAGCAGTTTCCTGGCGATGTCGGTTCCCGAGCTGCGCGACTACCAGCAGCAGACCACGAGCTTCGACGCGTTCGGCTGGTTCCGCCCCCCCGGTTCATACCACCTGACGGCGCCTGGCGAGCCGCAATTCGTCCTCGGCACGGCGGTGACGCCAGCCCTGGCGCGGGAACTCGGTCCCCCGCTCCTGGGCCAGTGGTTCGCCGACGACAGCAGCGCCGTCATCTCGAGCGCCCTCTGGCGGCGCCTCGGCGGAGGACGCAACATCATCGGCAGTGCCATTACGCTCGACGAGCGCCGCTATATCGTGACCGGCGTCATGCCGTCGGCGTTCCAACTGCCAGTCAGCAGCAACACCGAGGTGTGGATTCCACTCGGGCCCTCGCCGACCGACGAGAACCGGAACAGCCAATCGAACTTTGCGTATGCCCGCCGCAAGCCCGGGGTCTCGCTGGAACAGGCGCAGGCAGACGTCAGGCGCGTCGCCATCATCGTCGCTGCGACAGATCCGCAGCGGTATCGGCTCTATACGGCAAGCGCGGTCGAACTGCGGGAAAGGATCAACCCCAGCCTCCGCGCCACGCTCCTGACGCTGCTCGGCGGCGCGGCTCTCCTGCTGCTCATCGCCTGCGCCAACGTCGCAACGCTGTTGCTGGCGCGAGCCGTCGTCCGCGCCCGCGAGACGGCGATCCGCGTCGCGCTCGGCGCGTCGCGGCGCCAGCTCGCGCTGCGCTACTTCGCCGAGGGCGCTCTCGTGTCGGTCACCGGCGCCGCCGCCGGCGTCGGTCTGAGCGTGATCCTCGTCCGGTCCATCCTGGCCGCGGCGTCCCTCTTCGTCCCGCGTGTCGACTTAGTCGGCATCGACTGGAAGGTGCTCGGCTTCAGCGTGGTGGTGGCGATGGCCACGGGCGTGCTCGCCGGCCTGGCGCCTCTCTGGCAGGCGATGCGCACGGCGCCCAACGCCGTGCTCTCCGAGGGCGTGCGCGCGTCAGCCGGCGCGCCGGCGCGGCGCCTCTCGAAGGCGTTCGTCGTCGCCGAAATCGCCCTCGCCTTCACGCTCCTGACGACGTCGGCGATTCTCGTCGTCCACCTGCGCAACCTGGGCCGCGTTTCGATGGGGTTCGACCCTGACAACGTCGTCGCGTTCGGGCTCACCCTGCCGAGACGCACACCCGATCCCCGGCTTTCGGCAGAGGCGCGGTCAGCAGAGCGAAGACGGTTGGCCGAGCAGCGGTTGGCCGAGCAAGCGCGGTTGATCGATGCGTTGCGGCAGACGCCCGGAGTGACAGGCGTCTCGTTCGCGAGCCAGCTGCCCGGTATTGGCTGCCTTGGCGGCGCCAACTTTTCCCTGGAAGGCCGGCCGGCGGATGCCGCCCCAGAGCGGGCATGCCTGGTGAACACCGCACCGGACTTTTTTCCGACCATGCGGATCCCGCTCAGGGAAGGCCGGCTGCTGAACGAGGCTGACAACCTGCTGTGGCGTGGAAAAGACGAAGTCGGTGATCGGCGGGACATTGCCATACCGACGGTGATCAACGAGGCCGCTGCGCGCGCCTTCTGGGCGGACCGAAGTCCGATCGGCGCGTTCGCGCGCTTCAGCGGATCGAACGGATCCTGGCTCGAGGTCATCGGGGTTGTCGGCGACACGCGCAACAACGGCCGGAACAGACCTGCAATGCCCGAGTTCTATCCCAGAGCGGGGAACGTCAACTCGACGAACGTCGTTGTCCGTTCGGAGCTGCCGGCTGATCAGTTGATCGCCGCCGTCCGCCGCACCATCGGGCAGGCCGATCCGACGCTGACGATCGGCGAGGTCCGGACGATGAACGACCTCCTCGGCGACACGCTGCAGCTCGAGCGTCTCAGCTCGCTCGTCATGACACTCTTCGGCCTGGCCGCGCTGCTGATGGCGACGCTCGGCATATACGGCGTAATGTCGTACTTCGTCCGCCAGCGCACCATGGAGCTGGGCACGCGGATGGCCCTCGGCGCGTCACACCGCGATCTCGTGGCACTCGTCCTGGGCGGAGGCCTGAAGCTGTCGCTGGCGGGTGTGGCGGTCGGATCGATTGGACTCGTCGGCGGCGTCTGGCTGCTCGTGCGGTACCTCGAGGTCGCCAACTTCGGATGGTTGCCGTTTGCCGCGTCCACGGCGGTTGTCGCACTCGTTGCTACAGGGGCCGCGTCGGTACCGGCATGGCGCACCACGCTCATCTCGCCGATGGCGGCGATGCGCGAACAGCCGCCCTCGGTCTGGCAATGGGCGCGTCAGCGGATGGAGCGCACCATTCGCGGCGTGCGCGAGGCGGTCGGCGGCGGCGACGACGGCGGATCGGACATCTCGGCGGCAGACGTGCTGACAGCGTTCGTCGATGCCGCGCGAAGCGCCGACTCGTACACCGGCGCGTTACACGCCGTGCTTGCCAGCGTGTGTGACGAGCTCAAGGTGGAATCGGCGGCGCTGCTCGAGCGGCGCGATGGCTCACCGCCGGAGGAACGCCGTCAAGGCGTTCCGGGAGACCGGGAGTACCGCTGCCTTGTTGCCGCCGGCGCGATGGAAGCGGCCGCACCGGCCGTGGCCGCCGACGGATTCCTGATCACGCGGTTGCGCAGCTATCCGCTGCCGCTGCCCTTTGCGCCGAACGAATTGGACGCTCTCTCCGAATGGGCCGCGGCGCATCGTCAAGAGCGGCTGGTCGAGATTCGTGCGCTTGCGGCAGCGGGCGTCGGCCTGGCCGTGCCGCTGCGAACACGCAGCGAGATTCTCGGCGTGCTACTGCTTGGTGAGAGAGCAAAGGGCGACAGTTTCAGCTCGCACGAGAAACAGGTGCTGCGCGCGTGCGCCGATCAGTTCGCGCTGATGATCGAAAACGCGCGGCTGACCGATCGCGTCGTGGAACAGGAAACACTACGCCGCGATATCGCCCTGGCGTCGGACGTCCAGCGCCGCCTGCTGCCCGATGCCCCGCCGCGCGACGAAGGCGCCGATTTCGCCGCGGTCAGCGTTCCTGCCCGGCGCATCGGCGGCGACTACTACGATTTCGTCGAGCTGCGCGACCGGGCCATTGGCATCGCGCTGGCCGATGTGTCGGGAAAAGGCGTTGCGGCCGCCCTGATCATGTCCGTCGTGCAGGCATCGCTGCGGATCATCTCGTCGGAAGGCGACGTGTCGCCGCCCCGCCTCGTCGCGCGAATGAATCAGTTCGTCCACCGCTCGACACCGGGGAGCAAGTACGCCACCTTCTTCTATGCACAACTCGACGAGCGGCGCCGGCGGCTGCGCTACGTCAACGCTGGCCACAACGCGCCGTACCTACTCAGAGCCGCCCGGCCATCGACCGCTGACTCCGCGCCGGCCGAGATCGAGCAACTATCTGTCGGAGGAACGGTCGTCGGCATGTTTCCGGACATGGACTACCAGGAAGCGACGGTCGAGTTGTGCGCCGGAGACGTCCTTCTTGCCTTCACCGACGGCGTCCCCGAGGCGCACAACCCTGAGGATGAAGAGTTCGGCGAGGAGCGCTTGCAGCAGTTGCTCCGCCAGACCGCTCACCTTCCGGCCGACGAGATCAGCGCGCGGATTTCCGCTGAGATGAAAGACTGGATCCGCGATGCGGAGCAGTACGACGATCTCACCTTCATCGTGATGAAGGTGCGCTGAGGTCTCTTGAGCGAACTCGCCGACTACGGCTACGACGCGCCCTATGCGCTCGTGATCTTCGGTGTCATCGGCACCGCCGGCGTCATGGGCGCACTCGTCGGGTGGCGCGACGGCGATCGACGTCTCACCGCGGTGATGTCGCTCTACGCCGTCTTTTTTCTCGGACAAGCGATCAGCTTCTACTACACCACGCGACGTGGCAAGTTCGCGGTGTGGAACAGCATCCTCGACGGGCTGCAACTGCGCGGCGACGAGCGCGTGGCGATCGAAACCGGCGATATGCGTTCGCTCCCGTTCGCCGATGGTTCCTTCGATCTCGTCCTCTCGAGCCTCGCGATCCACAATATTCGTGGGCGTCGCGATCGCGCCAAAGCCGTTGCGGAAGCATGGCGTGTACTCAAGCCCGGAGGGCGACTGCTGATCGCCGACATCCGATCTACGGCGCTGTATGCGAAGACGCTCGAGACGCTGGGTGCGGTAACGACGATCCGCCGTCTTGGTTGGCGCTTCTGGTACGGCAATCCCTTCGCAGCAACGAGCCTGGTCACGGCGTCGAAGCCGTTGCCACGAGGGTGATCTCGTTCTACTTCTTTTCCTCGGCGCGCGCCGCGGCCAGGATGTTCCGCAGCCCGTAGTTGCCTTCGTGGCACGCGTACTCGAACGGTGGCTGGCCGGCGTCTCTCGTCAGGTTCATCGCGAACGTCCACGGGCGTGCCCAGGTGTGGGAGTCGTCAAAGGTCACCGACCACTCGAGCGTATCCGGACCGAGGGGCGTGAATCGTTCGATCATCCTCAAGTTTTCGCTCGACCCGCGGTATGGCGTCTTGTCGGTGAAGTTCGTCGTCTCGACGACGAGCGTGTTGCCCTCCCAGCGGCCGCGCGCATCTCCCATGTACTGACGAACGCTTGACGCTATGTGCGGGCGTCCGTCGAGCGGAATCACACGTGTGTCGTGCACCATCTCGTAGGTGATGGTCACGACGCCGGGGCCCTGTTGTATCTGGTAGGAGTTTCCGTAGATGGCCGGCATCATCGAGCCAGGAATGCCGCGCGTGATACAGCGATCGTACAGACTGCGGTCTTCCCACGAATCGGCCGGCCCGCGTCCTTTGCGTGCCGCCTGACGCGCGGCTGCTCGCTGTTGCGACTCGGACGTCTGCGGCGGAACCTTGCCGTCCGGCGGATCGACGACGAGCCACGGGCGGCTGTTGACCGCGTTGTAGTTCTCGAACCAGTGCATCGGGCTGGTGGCGCCTGGGAATTCGCTCAAGGTTGGCGCGCGCTCGATCGTCTGCTGCTGCCGCTGTTGAACGATCTTCGCGAGTTCGGCAGGCGTGACATCCTCGATGCGGCGGCCGGCAAACTCCTCCGGTCGTTCGAACGGAATGCCGCTCTCATCGCTGTTGGTGTACGGTCCGGCGATGTCGGGATCTCCCCACGGCGTTCGTACCGGCACGTAGGTGCCACGCGGCGGTAAAGCCGCCACCTTCTTTCGCTGCGGCACCTCGCCCGGCTTCACGGGTTGTGCGCGCTGCGGTGCCTGCGCCGCCGCGACTCCGCCGCAAACGACAACGCCCAACGCTGCAACGATGACGTGTACTTTCATGATCGACTCATGGCGCTTCTGCGCTTCCCGGCTCTGGACCAGGGCGTGCTGTCCTGACAGCGTGCGGCTCTTCGGATCGCACGCCACTGCTGACGCGTAGCGCGGTGAGCAATGCTGCCACCTGTAACACCACGATCGCAATGAGCGGCTGTCGAAAACGACCGGCATCCAGGATAGGGCCGAACACGAGCGGCGACAGCGCCTGCCCGGTGTCCAGTCCGGAATAGACGAATCCGTACACGCGACCGAAGGAGCTGCGGCCGAACCTGCTCGTCGCCGCGCGACGCACCAGCAGATCGCGACCAGGCCCGGCAAAGCCGACACCGAATCCAAGGCCAACCATCAGCGGCCACAACAGCGCGGTTGGCATACCACCCGACGCGAGCACTGCGGCCATCACCGCCGCGAATCCGAGCGCCGGGGCCACCATCCGATCGGCACGATCTCTCAGGAAACCAGCGGACAGCATCCCGGTGCCGCTGCCGACGAGATACGCCGTGAGTCCACCGCTCGCGATGATCAGCGACACGCCATACACGTGACTCAGGATCGCCGGAGCGAAATTCTGCAGAATCCCGAACGCCATCGTCGTGAACAGGAAGAAGGCGAACGACAGCCACACGGCTCCTGAGGCCAGAAACGCAAACTGTCCCGATCGCTCACCCGCGTCGCCAGTCGCGTGACGTGACGGCATCAAACCTTCCCCATCCACGAGCACACGACGACGCAGACATAGTGTGGTGAAGACGACGGCACCAATCGCCGCCGCACCGAATCCAGCGACGTGCCATCCGAACGCGTTGGTGACGCCTGCCATGAAGAGCGGCGCAATCGCCCAACCCACGTTGCCCGAGACGCCGTGAATCGAGAACGCATGTCCCAATCGCGGCTGACTCACGCGCTGATTGAGAAGCGTGAAGTCAGAGGGATGAAAGATGCTGTTGCCGAGACCGGCGAAGGTCGCGCTCAACATCAGCCAGGGATAGCTGGTCGCCACGCCCAGTACCACGCCAGAGAGCGCGAGCATGCCGACGCCGAAGCAGAGCACCAGCCAACCGCCCACACGATCGACGACGAAACCCGCGAGCGCCTGTCCGATGCCGCTGATCACGAAGAACGTCGTCGTGAGCAGTCCGACGTCGGTGTAGCTGAGCGAGAAATCGTGCATCAACCACGGGAACAACGGCGGCAGCATCAGATGGAAGAAGTGCGAGGTCCCGTGTGCGAGCCCGACGATCGCGATGACCTCGCGGTCTCTGGGTGCGGCTGGTGTAGGCGTTGGATTCATTCGGCAAATGTCGGTTGCGTCGAGCGACGAATGGTTGCACTCGGAGTGTAACCGATTGCGCGCGGACGATTCCCGGCCGTTACCGGACTGAAGGAGTGTCTAGGCTTATTGAGGGCTCTGCCTGCCTTAGGACGAGCGCGCGATCGTGCAGGCGCTTCAGAGTTTCCAGCCGCACGTGCTGGCGACGAGACTCGCCTGCTCGAATCCCTGCACGGCGAACTCCACCGTCGCGGGCTGCGCATTGAACGGTGTGAAGCCGAGGTGCAGTCGTTGGCTCTTCGCGAGCTGCCGTACGAACGCCACACCATTCGGCACGAAGAGTTCCTGTCCGCTCTCAGAGGTCAGCCACTTCTCCGCTGTCGCCTGACCATCGTCCCACTGCAAGCGAACGGTGCGGTGGTCAGCATCTTCTTCGAAGCTTGCCGAGGTGCCGATGACGACATAGGCCTGCGTCGAGCGTGACAGGCAGCGCACGACAAGCGTCGGCCGCACGCGCGACATCCACACCGGCACCTCGCGCGTGGCGTCCAATTGGAACGTGACCGTCTTCGAGCCGTCGTTCGCCCATGTCGCCGTGCGCCGTCCGGTCCACGTCGGCTCCAGAGCGGATTCTTCGGTGGTACGTGCAACCGCGGCCTTCGTCGCCGTGGCTGCCGCTGGAGCCGCCGCCGCTGTCTGGATCGGCGCATCGCCCCGCAACCAGCCCAATGCCAGCACACACGCCACGCCAGCGATCATTCCTGCTCCGCCAACGATCATCACCATCGGTTGAGTCGCGCGCGGGCGCGCGTTCACCGCGGGCGCCGGAGTTTCCGTCATCGCGGGGGTGGTTCCCCTCTTCGCGGAGATCGTTTCGTCCGTCGTTGGACGAACGGGCACCGGCTCAATTGGGCGAATCAGCTCTGGCTCGTCCGGCGTGATTGGAATCGGGTCCACGCCTGCGCGAGGCGCAAAGGTGGTGCCGACATACTTCAGCCGTGGACTGCACCAGACTTCTCGACCCCGCGCTTACGAAAGCGGCGAGGCACTTTCTGAATTGGATAGACTGGGGTTTTGGAGACGTGATGGACAAGCCTCGCATCTTCCTCGGCTCATCAGGAAAACAAGCGAAGCTCCTGCAGGCACTGACACGCGGCCTCGAAGACATCGCGCACGTCGAACCGTGGACGACGTCGTTTAATCCCGGAACTACGACACTGGAGCGGCTCCTGGAGCTCACTCGTGAAGTCGATTTCGCCGCCTTCATTTTTGCGCGCGACGACTGGACAACCGCGAGTACGGCCGCAGCCGATTCCTCTGGATCCGGCCAGGCGTCTCCACGAGACAACGTCGTCTTCGAAGCCGGTCTCTTCGGTGCCGCCCTCGGCATGCGGCGCACGTTCATCCTGCATGCGAATGGCTCGAAGCTGCCCACCGATCTCCTCGGTCTGACCTGCGTGCGCTACGCAGATACGACTGCCGCCGAGATCAAACTCGTCAACGAGAAATTGCGGAAGGCGATCGAGAACGAAGGACGTGCCACACGCCTCGAGGGTGTGTGGTGGCAGTTTTCGCTCACGGCGCGCAGCACCGAAGAGCCCTCGGCGCTGAGCCTGTTGCGGATCTCGCGGGGACGCGACGGAGCGCTGGAAATCGCGGGCCGCTCGTGGCAGGAGGACGGCACGCTGTCCGCGCGCTACTGGAGCGAAGCCGCGAAAGAGAAGAAGGATCCTCCGTGCGTCTTCTACTATTGGAAGGGCGAACGGCCCCGAGATCCAAACGCACCGCTGCTCGAGGGGACGGGAGAAATCCGTCTCGAATCGGCCGAGCAAGCCACGGGATTCTGGACAACTCGTTCCGACACGCAGCCGCAGGTTCGCGCGCGGACGTCGGGTATTTATGTGCGTGGCACTCCGGAGGAACTGAACATCCTGGATGGACGAGACGATCAGAAGCGCGCCGAATTGATCGCGGAGCGACTGGCAGACTGGAAGTCGAGAACGAACGCCTGAGGTCAGTCTTTCTCGCGTTCTGCGCGATACATCTTCCGAAATTCCTTCCCGTACTTCTTCACGGCCTTGCGGTACGCGTCTTTCGACACATAAGTCTCGTCAGGCGTTCGTGGCATGGGCACCCCTGGAAACCAGGACTTCGCGCCAATCGCCCGCGCGATGTGCTCTACCGGTGGCCCAGGAGCCCTGAAAGCAACGGCGGGGGCTGTTGGCGCGAAGCCATCAGGCACGACGCGCACGTAGCCGGCCTGAATTAAACGGCCGAACGCCAGTTCGAGTTCGTCCCGGCTGACGATGGCCTTGTTCAGACCATCGGCGACGGCAACGACGCGCCACAGCGGCACGGATTCAGATTCATCACTCGCATAGACCACTGCGGCGAGAATCCACGCGTCGTACCACTCGAAGTCAGGAGGCACGCGCGTCGCCGTCAACAACTGCCCGTTCGCTTCAGCACGAAGTTCTGCTCTATCTCGCTCGGTGCCGAAGTGTACGGGCAATTCGGCATCGTGATCTGGCATTGCGACCCCGGCGGTACGACATCCAACGTCGCCTCTGCCGGCACGTATCCGGCCTTGGTGGCGCGAACCGTGAACGTGCCCCAGTTGATGCGTCGGTCCGTCTTATAACTACCCGCCCCCGTTGTCGCGACGCCAACGCCGACATCAGGACCGGTAACAATCTCCACTTCGGCGCCCGCGACAGGACCTGAACACGGCGGGGCTTCACTGACCGTCCCGAACAGCAAGACGCGAACGCGATTGAGCACGAAGTCGAGTCTCGTATCGCTAGTGATCGTCAGCGTACGCTGCGGTGTGTCGTATCCCCATTTGAACACGCGCACGTTGTAATTCCCTGCCGGCAGCGTCGGGATCCGGTAGACGCCGTCACCTTCATACGAGGTACCACCGCCACGCGCGCCACTATCACTCTGCGCCTCGACGCCGGCGTCATGGATCGGGTCGCCCCACTGCGTGGTGATCCGGCCAGACAGTGTCAGTCCCTTGCGTTCGAGTTGGACGTTGAGCGTGGTGTTCGCCTGAACCACTTCGGTCCGTTGCAGATCGCGGTACTCCGAGGTCGTAAACCGCAACGTGACCGAGCCGGGCTCGAGGTCGGCCAGCTGATAGTTGCCGTTCTCAGCGATCGTGCTTCGTCCGGTGTTGACGCCGTCGACGATCTGCACCAGCACTTTCGGAATCGGCAATCCGTTCTCCGCAGCGGACACCGTGCCGCTCACGACCACTCGCGATGGAGAGGGCGGACCCGGTGATGGCGGAGCAGGAGATGGCGGAGGAATCGTTGACGGCCCGGCCTGCTCCACCGTCTTGTCGGAACAGCCCAGAGCTACCGCAAGGAATACCAACAGCAGGGCTTTCTTCATGGCTCGCGGCTGAGGCAACTCGCGTTCCAGCGCGAGAGCACGGAACTACCGAGGTTTAGTACCCACCGCCAATCTATAGGTGTGGTTGCTCATCGACAGGAACGTTGCTGCCTCGCCACGCGGGCACTGACGTTGCACCGATGCTCGGCGCTGATCGACGTGATCAGTGAAGGAGCATCGAGATGGCTGACGACTGGGGCCTGTGCATGGATTGCAAGTGGTGGCAGATCGAACCTCAGGGCAAGATCGAGCCGCACACACTCGGACTTTGCATCGACGAAGATCTGCAGCCGTTTCTGTTGCGCGTGTCCGGCGACAGCGGCTGCAATCATTTCATGGCCGGCGAACCGGCTCGGGCGGTCGGCTCGGCCAGCGCGCCGCCCACGGCGAAGGCGACGCGCTGACGCGAGTCTGGTTGTGCGCGACGATCAGTCGCGCGCCATCGCTGCCGCGGCCAGGGTTTCGAGATTCAGGTAGGTGTCTTTGCCCACGTCCACACCCACTCCAAGGATCTTCCCGCCCGTGAACGTCCCAGGAGATTCATACTCCTCGCTGACCTTGTCGGCGCTATCGAAGCCGACGCACAGGCCGTCACCGCACAAGCTGAAGTGGCCGCTTTGCGTCCGCATCGGTCCCTCTGCCACGACCTTGTCGTCGACGTAGAGTCGCGCCTTGCCGAGCGACTCCTGATACTGGCCTGCCTTCTCTCGCACGAACTCGACACCGAGCGTGTGCTTGCCCGGCGAGAGCGGCTGTGGCGACACAAACTTCTGCTCTGGCTTGATCCCCAGGAAGTTGTACACGTAGTACAGCTTCTGGTTCTTGATGAACAACGTGTGCCCGCCGAAGCGCGACCCGTGCGCGAAGATCACGCCCGTCGCTGTGTCGGTGATGTCAACGTCCGCGATGATCTTGTACGAGCGGCCGCGGACGTTCGCTGCCGCTCCCTCGGGCACCGGCGCCGTTCCGGGAAAGTAGACGTAACGGGATCGGCGCGGCTCCTCGAGCGGATGCTCGATCGTCA
>Ga0310810_10003354_pt1 | contig 17458 bp, 13 predicted proteins | sample NCmetagenome_FD_207641 | JGI IMG/M metagenome (GOLD analysis project Ga0310810, IMG submission 207641) | Soil microbial communities from experimental microcosm in Duke University, North Carolina, United States - NC | ecosystem: Engineered > Artificial ecosystem > Soil microcosm > Unclassified ...
CCAGGACGAGATGGGCGAGCGCGCCGCCAGCACGTACATCGTGTCGATGACAACCGAGCCCGCGGACCTGCTGCGCGTCCTGCAGCTTGGCGCCGAGGCCGGTCTCGTGGCTCTCGATGAGGACCCGCCGGAGTCGAGTCTCGACGTCGTGCCGCTGTTCGAGACGCGGGCCGACCTGGAACGCGCACCGGAGGTCATGGGCGCACTGCTGCGCGATGACCTGTACGTCAGGCAGCTACGCGCGCGCGGCAACCGGCAGGAGGTGATGATCGGCTACTCCGACTCGGCGAAGGATGCCGGCATCCTCGCGTCGTCGTGGGCGCTGTACGAGGGGCAGGAGCGTCTCGCAAAGATGTTCGGTGATGCGGGCATCGCACTCGAGCTCTTCCACGGCCGAGGGGGCGGTGCAGGGCGCGGCGGTGGTTCGCCGGTCTATCGCGCGCTCGCCGCGCTTCCGCCGGGGACGGTGAATGGCCGTATCAAGATCACCGAGCAGGGCGAGATCGTCTCGCAGCAGTTCGGATTGCTGCCGGTGGCCGAGCGTACGCTGGAGGTGACGCTCGCGGGTGTGCTGATGCAGCAGTTCAATCCAGGCCCGGATGACCCGTCGGAGACGGAGCTGAGAGAGTTCCGTGAGACGATGACCGACCTCGCGCAGCGCGGGCTCGCCGTGTATCGCGAGCTCGTACACGAGGATGATGCGCTGTTCCGGATGTTCCGCACGGTGACACCGGTCGATGCGCTCGCGAATGCGCGGTTCGGCTCGCGTCCCGCGTACCGGCCGGGCGGGAAGGCGGGGATCGAGGGGATTCGGGCGATTCCGTGGGTGTTTGGGTGGACGCAGATGCGGCTGATGCTGCCGGGGTGGCTCGGGGTCGGAACGGCGCTCGCTTACTACGTGGAGACGGCGGATGGCCTTGAGTTATTACAGCGCATGGCGCGACGGTGGCCGTTCTTCGACGATCTCCTGAGCAAGATCGAGATGGTGTGCGCGAAGGCGGACATGGAGATTGCGCGGCTCTACGTCGAGACGCTCGGCGGGGACGTTAGGCTGTTCGAGCGTCTACGAGCGGAATACGACGCGACGGTCAGCGCCATCCTACGCATCAGAGAGAGTGATGTGTTGATGCGGGATACGCCGGTGATTCAGTCGGCGATCATGCTGAGGAATCCATACGTGGATCCGTTGTCGCTCATCCAGGTGGCGTTGCTGCGGAGACGGACAGCGGGGGGAGGGGACGAACAGGTGGCGGGCGAGTCGACGTCCGACCCTGTGGCTCACACGGTTGATTCCGTCTTATCGACGACGCTGAGCGGCATCGCACAGGGCCTGCGAAACACGGGGTAAAGCGGCCTGCGTTTCGCCGCCCGTCAGCACGCCGTTTTGGCCGAGTTGAGGGCGTAGCTGTCGTCGTAGTACGGGGTGGTGTGCTAGATGAAGAGAACTCGCAGGGCGGCGGCGACCGGAATGAGAAGGGGACGCGTTACGACATCGACGTCGGGTGTCATCCCCACGCGCGCCAGCCGCAGAGCGCGCGGCCAGTGGTGCGTCCACCGGCCGCGTGCCTGCGCCTCTGCTACGAAAGGCAGGTACCAAATGCCCTGAACGCGACCGTTGATGCCCCTTCGCCGTACACGAGCACCTTCCAGACGTTGGTGCCAACCGGACCGTTGTACCCGATGCGGCTGTTCATGACTCCGTACGTGAACTCGTAGCCGCCTCCCACAACCGTGGAGCCCGCGGGACACGTGATGTAGGCGACGTTCGAGATGAACGTGACGCCATCGATGTTCGCGATGGGGGACGTGAGGTACGTAATGGTGGGGCCAGACGCCGGCTTCCCGGCAGCACTGGTGCTCACCGCGGATGCCTGCGCGTCGGGTGTGGCAACAGCCGGCTTGGTTGCCAGCGAGCGAGGGGCAGTGGAATCCGCGCTCTCGGAGCAAGCGGCAAGGAGCGAAGCGGCTGAAAGAAGAAGGAAGGCGGTACGCATTTTAAGACTCCGGTCATTCTGGCGTTTTGAGTTTGGACGAGGTGTCCCGCACGCCGGTTGACGTGCAGCGCCGAGGATAAGAGCCGAAGTAGTTGAATTATCATCGCTGGGGTCACCCTGCCCAAGTCGTTGCCGCACAAGGCCATTCGCATCAATCACTAGTTGTGGAGCGCTCGCTCCGTTCGTGGCGCTGCGCTCAGTTGATCTGCAGGTGAGTGCGCGGACACTTCGCTTACGAGGACGACGCGGTGATCACGGCGCGTGGCGTGGAGTGGTTATCGCCACCGATTCAGCGAATAGGCCTCAACCCGTAGTCGACCCTTCTGACTGCGCTGGCTCGCGGCGCGGTCGGCGGCGTGTTGTGCTGTCCGGGCCGGACGTCGTGATGCGTATTCGTGGGTGGGCACGGTTTCTGTCGTGCGACCGCGTCGGCTCGTCCACGCCTATTCTTCGCATGCGCATTCCATTCACACGGGCTCCCCGAGCGCCAGTCGTCCTGCTGGCGCTTGCCTGCGCGTCGTGCGGCCGGGACGGCACCGGCCCCCCTTCTTCACCGCCAATACCCGCGGCGGCGGACCTGCGCTTCAAGGGCGTCGGGACCAGGTCGGCCGCGGCCCCTCAGTTGTTCTCGAATCTCCTCGCCGGACAGCTGCAAGTACATGCGAACCGTCTCGGGACGCCGCTGACGGTCAGTCCGTGCGCGCCCCCGAATCCCACGCTGCCGAGCTGCTCCTGGTCATTCGGGGTGTTCGACATGCCGGGCTCGGGGCTGAATACGGTCTACTATGGGCTCGGGTCCCTCGCGCAGCTCACGACTGATCTGGGGGCGCTGCAGCGCTGGGCGTTCAACATCCCGAGCCGGCCAGGCGAGGACATCTCGAGCGTCATCACGTCCCTCGTGATCGATGCGCCCAGCGGCGAGTATGCCACGTCGGGGATCCAGACGGGTCAGATGCGCGAGTTCGACCTTGTCTGGGGATCGCTTTCGCCGGGCGCGCTCCAGGCCACGGCCAGCGAGGCGGGCGCGCAGGGCCGGGTGATCACCGCTGTCGCCATCGACGCCGGCAGCGTCGTGTATCTCTCCTACGGGTGGGAGCGCGACAGGTCGACGGTCTACGAGGCGAAGGTCGTCGCCGCCAGGTTCGGGACCGTAGCGCGAGACGCGACGAACCTGGCCCGCGATGGGTATATCATCACGGCGCTGGGGGGAAACCTCACCGAGGGCTATTTCCTCGTCGGCACGCGGGTGCGTGGACAGGTCGCGCCGCGGCCACTCAAGATCGCGACCGACTCCATCCCATCACAGCCTAACGATCCAGCAGGCTGTCCCGGAGCCTGCGGTGCCGTGGTCTCGCTCGCGCGGGAGGGCTACGCGATCACAGGCGGAATCCTCGGTGCCCACGACGGCACGTCTCGGTTGTTCAACATATTCATCGGCGAAAAGTAGGCACCGCTCGACGGTGCGCGCTGTGACAAACGCGGCCATCCGGCGTGCATCGCATGCATGCCGGATGGCCTGCGTGCGCGCAGCATGCGATCCGCCTCCGCTTAGTCGACGAGTGGGATGAGGTGCATGGCGCGATGCTCGATGGTCTGCGCGAAGGACCGACCGAGTGGCGCGCTCGCGTCGTACACCGAGTCGGCCTGTGCCGGCCGCCCCTCCATCTCCAGGATGTTGACGAGATTCACCGCCGCGACGTCGCAGCGCGGCTGCAGTTGCACCCACCTTCGTGCCTCCCGCTCGGCGGCGAGCAACGCGTTCGCTCCGGACCTGCGCGCGGCGTGGGCGGAGGCCTACGCACTGATCGCGTCGGTCATGCGGCGAGCGCTCACCCGTTCCGCCGTCCGGCCTAACGCGATCAGCACCACACAGGCGTGGCGGCGCCCTGTTGAGAAGTTCAATGGATCTGGATGTCGCCTCCCTCGAGCATCGTAGTCGGCGCCGCGTCCTGCGCCGCTCCTGGCTGGCTGTCGTAGACCAGTGCGGTGCCGGTCGCGTTCCAGATCTCGACGCGGATGGCATCTCCTCCCTCGCTGTCGTCGACGGCCGTGATCCGGAAGCGTGCCGCGGCGCCGTTCGCCGTGCCGGTGCCCCAGAACTGCGCGCGGTTCCCCGAGACGACAAGAGTCTCGATCGCCGAGCTCTCGAAGTCGATCGCTGCACCGGGGATCCAGACCTTCGTGCTCCCGTTAGGCACCACTTCTCCAGGGAGGAGCCTGGCGTTGAAGGCGAAATGCGCCTTCGCGTCGTCCTGGCCAGGCACGTCATAGAACCCACCGCCCGTGATGAATGCACCGTGCGGATTGATGACGGGCGGGCGGAACTGCAGCGTCGCGACGCGATCGGCGAAGATCACCTGCCCACGATTGTTGATCGCGGTTGCCGACGTCATTCCGGTCGCTGGGAAGATGTCTTCCATCCCGTCCGTCTCGGACCAGACGAACCCATGTCGCTTGAATGCGGCGGTATAGCTCTCGCCGACGACCTGGCCCAGATCGTTGACGTCGTTGGCGACATTCGAGCGGCCGACCGCGCCTAACGTGCCGAGGTCGCGCATGCCGTCGCGTGGGGTCCAGAGAAAGGCTCGGGTGGACGGCGGCCCACTGTTGGTGCGGCCCACGACCCACGCCGATTCATTGACTGCCAGCGCGACCGTCGGTTCACCCCCGAGACTCCCGAGGTCGCGCGTGCCAGCACCTGGGGTCCAGAGGAACGGGTGACGCTCACCGCCGAAATCGGCCGCGCCGACGATCTGCCCGGCATTGTTGAGGTCGATGCTCTGACCCGGGACCCCCAAGCTCGGGAGGTCCTGCATCCCGCGATCGGGCGACCACAGAAACATCGTGCTGCCGCCCGTTGCGGAAGCGCTGGTCCCCAGGATCTGGCCGACGTCGTTCATGGCCCGGCCGTAACTATAGACCCCGCCGTCGAGGGTGCCGAGATCCTGCATCCCTTCTCCCGGTGTCCAGAGGAATGCGTGCCAGGTCTGGCTGCCTGTGAGATCGGCGTAGCCTGTCACCTGTCCGGCGCTGTTGATGTCCGTCGCGAAGCTATGAAATCCCCCGAGCGTCCCGAGGTCATGCATTCCTCCGTCTGCCGTCCAGAGGAAGGCGTGACTGCGGCCCTCGGGCGTGTTGCTCCACCCGACTACCTGGCCGGCATCGTTGATCGCCGCGGCAAACGTGGCTGACCCGCCTAACGTCGGAAGTATGGTGACCGTGGCACCCACGAGAGCGGCGTGCGGTACCGCGCGATTGGCGATCGCCGGACTGGTGGGGAGAGTGTCGGGCTGTCGGTCGCAGCCGGCGGCCCCGACGAACGCCGCGAGGATCCCTGCCAGCGCACGCCGTACCGGGTACGCGGCGGCCGGCCGGCGGATCGATTGGATGAAGTACTGCATGATAGGCTCCTGTTCACTCGCGGTGGATCTGGATGTTGCCACCCTCGATCGTCTGGGTGACCGGCGCGTCCTGTGCGGCGCCGGGCTGGCTGTCGTAGATGAGCGCACCCGTCGCGTCCCAGAGCTCGACACGGACCGCGTCCGCGTTCGCGTTATGCGCGCCCATCTGCCCGTCCACGGCCGTGATGCGGAATCGCGCCGTCGCGCCGTTGAGCGTGCCTGTGCCCCAGAACTGCGCGCGGTTCCCCGAGACGACGAGCATCTCGAGGTCCGTACCCTCGAAGCTCAGCTCCCGGCCCGGGATCCAGAACTGCACCATCCCGTTAGGCACGGTCGTCTGTCCGGGTCCGAACGCGGCGCGGAACGTGAAGTGCGCCTTGCGGTCGCCCTGCCCGGGAATGTCGTAGAACGCGCCGGCCGTGACGGATCCGCCGTCGGGGTCGAACACGACGACGTCTCGGGAGAACGCCGGCGCGCTCGTGCCGTCGTCCTCGTCCGAGACGGTGGCGCGCACGGTGTAGATGCCCGGGCTCGCGTACGTGCACGTCGCCGAGTAGGGCGTGGTGATGCCGGCGCGCGAGAGCGTCGTGCCGTTGCCGCACTGGACCTCGGAGGCATAGGTGTCGCTCTGCCCCGCAGGGTCGGTGAAGACGAGCGTGATGGGCGCGCTCGCGCTTCCGCCGGTGAGCCGGACGGGCGATGGCGGTCCCGTCAGGCCGCCAGCCGGAATGGTCGGCGCCACGTTCGCGATGGTCGCGAGCGTCGTCTTCACATCGGTGCCACCCTTGCCATCCGAGACTGAGAGCCTAACGAGATACGTGTCGTTGTCGGCGTACGTGTGGCTCGCGGGTGGCATCGGGCCGGACCCGATGGTTCCGTCGCCGAGGTCCCAGGAATAGCTGAGCGCGTCGCCGTCGGCGTCGGTGGCGGAGAGCGAGAAGGTGACGGGCGTGCCCTCGTTGCCCGCATAGGGTCCGCCCATGTCCACGACTGGCGTGTGGTTCGAAAACCGGAACTGGAGGGCCGCGAAGCGACCGTCTCCGACCACCTCGCCGCGATTGTTGATCGCGGCAGCCGACGCCATTCCGGTCATCGGATAGAGGTCCTCCAGCCCGTCCGTCTCGGTCCAGAGGAAGGCGTGACGCTTCGATGGCGGGGTGGTGATGTAACCGACGACCTGTCCGAGGTCGTTGACGTCGGTGGCGCCGCTGGGGAGGATGCCGCCCGAGGCGCCGAGGTCGCGCATGCCGTCGCGCGGGGTCCAGAGAAACGGTCGCGTCGCTGCGATGGTATTGGTGTAGCCGACGACCCACCCCGCCTCGTTGAGAGCCGAGGCGGCCGTGCGCTCCCCGCCGAGCGTGCCGAGGTCGCGTATGCCTTCGCCGGGTGTCCAGAGGAACGCATGGTCCTCGCCGTCGAAGCTGGCGGTGCCGGCCATCTGCCCGGCGTTGTTGATGTCGATGACACCTGCGACGCCAAGCGTTGCGCCGAGATCCTGCATCCCGCGGTCGCGTGTCCAGAGAAACATCCTCGTTGCGCCGCCGGCGTCCCAGCTGACGCCGATGACTCGGCCATTGTCGTCGATGAGGCGGGCGGAACTGTAGTCTCCTCCGAGCGTCCCGAGGTCCTCCATGCCTTTCCCCGAGGTCCACAGGAACGCGTGCATGGCGAGGCCGCCCTCGATCTCGGAGTAGCCCACGACCTGTCCAGCGTTGTTGATCGCGGTCGCGAAGCTGTGAAGTCCACCGAGTGTCCCGAGGTCGCGCATCCCTCCCGCGAGTGCCCAGAGGAAGGCGTGGTTCGCCTGCCCGGTCGAGCTCGATCCAACCACCTGACTGATGTCGTTGATGTCGACGGGCGTCGTCGACACGCCGCCTAACGTGGGAAGGACGGTGACGCCAGCGCCCACGATGGCTCCGCGCGTTGCCGTGCGGTTGGTGATCGATGGGCCGGTTGGGAGTGTGTCGGGCTGCCGGTCGCACGAGACAGCCGCGACAAACGTCGTCAGGATCCCGAACAGCGCACGCCGTACACTATGTAGGGTGGCGGGTCGGCGGATTGGGTTGAGATGCAGCATGATTCGCTCCTCCGGGGAGGTCCCGCAGGCCCTGGCCCGGTGTCCACAGAAACGCGTGGCGGCTCCCGCTGATCGTGGTACTGGCGACGACCTGGCGAGACTGGTGGAGCCCGTACGCCCAGCTCGATGTTCCCCCAGCGACGACTGTACCGAGGACCGCCGCGACCGGCGGTGCGGGAGCGGTCTGTAGTGGACTGATCGGCAGTGGATCGTCCCTGTCGCACGCCGGGACGACGGATAGTGTCAGCATCGTAACCACCAGCGCACGACCTGCCGTCGTCGATCGACGGAAATCCCGCATGCGGTACCGCATCGGGGCCTCCGAACCACGCGAGACGAGTAGTGAAGCTCCAGCCTCGGGCCGCGTCTCATCAGCCCTTGCTCTCCGAAGTTAGGAGTTGGGCGATAGGCGGTAGTCCGGGGAGCCCCCGAAGTTGCGTCCTCTTTCGTCCGACGTTGAGACGAGGAGGTCGCGGTGGGCGAAGCGCTGCTCATGGCGCTCGCCGACACGCTCGGCGACGCGTTCACGCCCGAACTGCGCGCAGCGTGGGCGGAGGCCTACGCGCTGATCGGGCCGCGCGCTTCTCTCGATCGTCATTCCTCGTCACTGCCTAACGCGTCAATCAATGTGACGAACGTGCGCCAGGTCGCGAGCGGCCGGTGCGGGACGGTGGATGGCCCGAACGGGACGGTGAAGGGAGGCGGCGTTATGCAGGCGAAGTCGCGGTGAGCATCGACGGCGGCGGCATCGTCGCGTGAGTGCGCGATAGCCGTCGCATTGCGTGTCCGGTTCGTTAGGCCGTTCACGTCTAGTCGAATGTAGGAGAAGCGCCGCGGCTCTCGCGGAATCAGATGCGGCCAACGCCGCACACGAAGGAGGAGGACGATGAAGTACAGTGTGTCACGATGGTTCGGAGGTTCCTCGCTCGTCATCGCGGCGGCTCTCGCGAGCGCGTGCGCCGACAACGCACCCGTCGCCCCAGTCGACGCGGTGAGCAGCGCGCGACGCGTGGCGGCCGTCACGGACGTGAGCAATGGGAACCGGCTACCCGATCTGACCGGCTGCGAACAGCTGGCGGCGCCGGAGGGAAGCACGCTCCTGCTCCACGCATTCGGCGTCGGCGTGCAGATCTACACGTGGAACGGCACCAGCTGGGGCACCGCCGTGCCACGGGCAACGTTGTACATGGATGCTGGACGCCACGGACAGATCGCCACCCACTTCCGCGGTCCGACGTGGAAGAGCAACAGTGGTGGCACGGTGGTCGGCACGGTCGCCGAGCGCTGCACACCGGATCTCGCGTCGATCGCGTGGCTCTCGCTCAGCGGCGTAGCCGAGGGCGCCGGCATATTTCAGGACGTGAACTTCGTCCAGCGCCTGGAGACCGTGGGTGGCAACCCGCCTTCCACGCCCGGCTTCCTGGGCCAGGTAGCGGAAGTGCCATACACGGCCGACTACCTGTTCTACAAGACTCCGTAATTCTTCGCTCGTGACGATGAGGGCTGCGGTGGCGCATCGTACGCGCCACCGCAGCCCCTCTGCGCAGCAACTGACTACTTTACCCCCGGCCGTCGCGGATTGACCGCCACCGCGAGGTTGAGTCGCGTGTCGTGCGTGTTGTAGCTGATCTGCAGGTTGTAGCCGTTAGGCGTGACCGTGTGATAGCTCTTGTACTGCGCGACGTGGATCTCGGCCCCGTCTGACGTGTCGATCGTCACGGGGAGCCCGCGGCTCTCGAGCGCTGCCTTCACGCCGTCGGTGTCCCAGGGCGAGATGCCGAACGAGATGTGATCGATCACGCCACCAGCGCGGCCACCGGATGATCCAAATGCGGGATCGAGTGGGTTGCCGCCGCGGATGATGATGTCGCCCACGTCGCCGATCATCAGCTCGTTCTGGCTCCCCTCGTCGTACGTGGGTCCCCAGCCGAGCAGGTTGACGTAGAACGACGCGCTGGCCTTGTAGTTCTTCGCGCCGAACGAGAGATGGTCGAGCCAGACGGTTTGCCATCCCGTCGGCTCGAACGGCGGCGCTTCCGAGAGCCTAACGTTGGCTGGCGATTCGCGACGCGCCTTCGCGTAGCCCTTGCCGTTGCCGAGCTGCAGGTCGAAGCCGTCGCGATCCCTGACGTGGAAGCTCTCGAATCCCTTGCCGTCGTTGTCGGCGACTGGGTCGAGGCCACGCCTTCTCAGTTCCGCCTCGACGGTCTTCGCGTTCCATGGCTCGATGTCGAACGCGATGGTCTCGACGGCGGCGCGAAGGGGCGGGCGGTCGGCGGAGGCACGCGCGGGCTGAGTGAAGGAGTCGGCGGGCGCCTGCCTGAAGATCACGGTTCCCCATTCACCGACGTCCATGACGACGCGATGGTCAGTCTCGCTTCGCGTCTTCCAGCCCATGAGCGCGGCGTAGAACGCAGCTTCCTTCTTCGGTTCCGCGACGCGGAACGTGATGTGATCGAGCGACGCGGTACGCCACCCCGTGCGCGCGAACACGGGAGGGATCGAGTCGGTGTTGCATGCCGGCGAGCCGTAGGCACGGATGCAGCGGCCCTGCGCCGCGCCAATGCGCGGCGTCAGGGTCATCGCTACGACGGCGCCTAACGCCATCCAGGAATGGCGCAGGACCTGGGAGCGTGTGCGGCTGGGTTGGGTCAAGCAGCGTGAGGGGGTATTCACCGCCCGCCACGAGTGCCCGCCGCGCCGGCCTCCGGCGGCGTGATCGCGTCGTGCGTCATCCACCACTGCTTCGGCAACGCGCGCTGCCGCGGCCAGATCTCGTTCAGCGTGTTCCCCTCGTACACGCGTCCGTTCTTCATCACGTAGCGGATCGTGTTCGTGTTCTTGATGTCATCGAGTGGATTCGCGTCGAGCACGATCAGGTCTGCCAACTTGCCGGCCTCCAACGTGCCGATCTGCTTGCCCAGCCCGATCGACTCCGCGCCGTAGACGGTGCCGACGCGCAGCACGTCCATCGGCTTCATGCCGCCGCTCGCGATGTTCCACAGCTCCCAGTGGACGCCGAGTCCCTGCAGCTGACCGTGGCCGCCGAGTCCCACGCGACCGCCCGCCTCCACGACCTTCTTCGCCTGCTCGGCGAACAGCTTGAACGAGTACTCGCTGTCGCGGAACCACTGCGGCCGCCGCAGGCCGCGGCGCTCGAGCTCCGTGAACGGCGTGAAGTGCGTGAGCTTGGGATCGCTCAGGATGTCGTAGTGCTCGTACCACCAGTTCTCGGCCCACGGGCCTCCGTACTCCACGAGCAGCGTCGGCGTCCACGTCGTGCCGCTTTTCGCGAAGAGCTGGATGGCGTCCTTGTACATCGGCGCGATCGGCAGTGTGTGCTCGATGCCCGCGTAGCCGTCCATCGCCTCCGTCATGTTCTTCTTGAAGTCGAGCCCGCCCTCGAGCGTGGGCGTGATGTGCTGCTCCTTCGCGGCCATCACGATCCACTGTCGCTGGCGGCGGTCGCCCGCCATGTACTGCTTGATCGTCTCGGTGAGGTAGAACTCCGAGTAGCGCTTCATGACTTCCTTCGCGTCGTCGGCGCTCGACACGTTGTCCCAGTTGAAGATCCCGGGGCCGGTGGTGTAGATGCGCGGACCGACGATCTGCCCGACGTCCACGGCGTCGCCGTACGAGATGACGTCGGACGTGGACGTCTGCGGGTCGCGCGTCGTCGTCACGCCGTACGCGAGGTTGACCGTGTACATGTACGGCTGCGGCGAGTGCACGCCCCACTGCGGCCACATGTGCGCGTGCACGTCGACGAGGCCGGGCATGATCGTCTTGCCGGACACGTCGATCGTGCGTACGCCGTTAGGCACCTGGACGGTGCCCTCCGCCCCGATGGCCACGATGCGGTTGTTCGTGACGACGATGTCACCGCGCGGGATCACCTCGTCGCCTTTCATGGTGATGATCCGCGCACCGCGCAGCACGACGGTGCCCGTGGGGCGATCCTTCGCTGCCGTGATGGTGATGTCCGTCCGTACCGGCTCGTAGACTGGCCGCCCGCGCGCCGCACCATTGGCGCCAGGCGTCGAATCCGTGCGCGCCGGACGCGGCGGTGCCTTCGCGGCGGAGTCCGCCGCGAGCGAATCCGCGCGCGAGACATCGTACTGGAAGAACGCGCGACCTAACGAGTAGTACACCCCCTTCGAGTCCGCATTCCAGCCGAGGAAGTCGCCGCCGATGCGGGAGAGTCGCCGGAAGGGGATCGCGCTGTTGTTCGGCTGCTCGACGGAGACTGTTGGGGTCTGTCCGCCGGTCATGGCGAGCGGTACCACGTAGATCTTGTTGTCGACGAGTGCCAGCACGCGGTTACCATCCGGTGACACCTGGAGCTCGGCCGCCTTTCGCGGTCGCGCGTTAGGTCCACCGCCCGGCTGCTGGAAGCCCGTCACGATGAGGTGTGCCTTGCGGTCGGTACCATCCCAGCGCATCGACACCAGGCCATCCTCGTCGTCGTACACCCACACGCGCGTCGTATCGCTGCTGAAGTGCGGGCGCTGGGCGTTTGCGACCGGGGCGATCAGCGTCGTCGCCCCACCGTTCGCCGGGATCCACACCAGGTCGGTGATGACGAGACCGCGCGTGAGCTCCTCGTTGAGCTCCGCGCGCTGCTCGCGCGGCGCGCGCATCGCGACGATTCGCGTCCCGTTCGGCGAATACGCGATCTCGTCGTAGAACGCGGTCGCTCGCGTCAGTTTCTCCGGCTTGCCGCCGGCCGCCGGGACACGCCAGATGTCGCCGCCTTCCTCGGTCCAGCTGACGAACGCGATGTACTTGCCGTCCGGCGACCAGACGGGCGAATGCTCGCCCTCATCCGCCGTCGTCAGGCGCTTCGGCGTGCCCGAAGGAAGGTCCATGACCCACAGCCGATCGAGCGCCGAGAAGACGAGGCGTTTGCCGTTAGGCGACGGGCGCGCGCCGCGGATCTGGCGGACGGTGAGCGTGGTGTCGTTGACCGGATACTCGAAGCGCACCAGGTCCCCGAGCATCTGGTCCACTTCGGCCGTGAACGGGATCTGCGTTTGCTGGCCGGTGGTCGCGTCGACGCGCCAGATATGGCCGTGATGCGCGAGGACGAGCGCCTTGGAGTCCGGCGTCCACGCGTAGCCCGGCAGCAGGTCGCGCGAGCCGCGCGATTCGATGTCGTCGCGCTGGATGTCGTTCGCGAGCCATCGCTCGTCGCCCGACGCGAGCTCGCGCAGCTTGAGCCCCGTGACCGCCATGCGACGCGAGGCGTAGGCGAGCCACTTGCCATCGGGGCTCACGGCCGGCCGGAAGCCAGTGCCGAGGTTGAGCGTACGTCGATCGAGGCGGCCCGTCTGGCGGTCGTACATGACGACCTGGGTCGAGCCCATCATCTGGTTGTAGCCGGCCGGGCCCGTGCGTGCGCTCGCGTAGATGTAGCGCCCGTCGGGCGTGGCGGCGGCGCCCATGAAGTTGGACGGCGGAGTTCCGCCACCCGGCCCAGGGGGCGTCGGCGTCGCAGGCGGCTGACCCGTTAGGCGAAGCCCACTGCCACCACCGCGGTGGTAGAGCCACAGATCGTTGCTTCTCGAGACGATGACGTACTGACCGTCCGGCGTCCACGCCGGCGAGACGTACGCCTGATTGGGCCCGCGCGTCAGGGGCCGGAGGTTCTGGCCGTTCGGATCGATGAGGAACAGGTTCTCGCTTCCGGTGCGGTCGCTCACGAACACGATCGACTTGCCGTCCGGCGCGAATCTCGGCTGGCCGTCGAAGCCGGAGCCACTCGTTATGCGCGTGGCCGGCCCGCCGGTCATGGGCACGGTGTAGATGTCGCCGAGCAGGTCGAAGACGATCGACTTGCCGTCGGGCGAGACGTCGAGCGACATCCACGTGCCCTCGTCCGTGGTGAACTTGAGCGGGCGTGTCGGGATGAGCGGGAGGTCGCTATTCGGTGCAGTGCGCCGAGTGGTGTCGGCGGCTGGCTGGGCGAGCGCAGGTGGCGCGGCGATCACCAGGACGGCGATGCTCAGGCTGAGCCGAATCGACAGGGCAATGGACGACGACAGCATGATGGCTCCGGTGGCGGTCCGCGCTGACTTAGCCCTGTTCCCCCCCGCTCGCAAGCGGGCTTGGCAGGCATGCCCAACTGCGCACTGCTTCGACTGCGCACTGCACCTACTGCGCACCGCACCTACGGCGCACTGCACCAACCGCGCACGGCACCTACCGCGCACTGCACCTACGGCGGTCAACGGCGGTCAACGGCGGTCAACGGCGGGCGACGGCCGCCTCACCCACGCAGCAACGACGTCAGCATCTTCACGATCACGACCAGCAGGTCGCGGGGCGGCCAGTAGTCCGCCCGCTCGATCCGGCCCGCCCGGAAGTTCGTCGCGAGGTGCCGGATCGCCTCCTCGGCCTCACCCCGGGCGATCCGGAGTGCGTGGTCGCGGCCGGGGCCGGCCCCGCGCCCGAAGCCCTCGCTGATGTTCGCCCCGACGGACTGCACGGCGCGCCGGAGCTGCCCGGCGTGCATGAGCCGGCCGGGCGGGAAGCGGTCGATCAGGTCGTTGACCAGATCCGCTGCCCGGGCGGCGGCGTCGAGGACGTTGAGGTCGCGGTGGGGCACGCCCGCATAGTCGTACCGGGGCGCCTTGGGCGTGGGACCGTTCTACCGCACCGAGTATCACGCCCCTGCGGGCGACTGCGCGCCCCTGGCCTCTGCGCCGTTTGTACCGCCGTAGGTGCCGTGCGCGGTTGGTGCCGTGCGCGGTTGGTGCAGTGCGCGGTTGGTGCAGTGCGCGGTTGGTGCAGTGCGCGGTTGGTGCCGTGCGCGGTTGGTGCCGTGCGCAGTAGGTGCCGTGCGCCGTAGGTGCAGTGCGTAGTAGGTCTGTCCGTCTTTCGTCGCCGTTAGACTGGAGTCATGAACCTCACAGACAGTGTTGCCTGGGTGACCGGCGCCACGCGCGGTGTTGGACGCGGCGTGGCGACGGCACTCGCGGGCCAGGGGGCGCGGGTCTTCATCACCGGACGGTCCGCGCCGGCAGAGCAGCAGGTGGACGACCGCACGACCGCGCTGCGGTGCGACCACCGCGACGACGCGCAGGTCGAGGCGACGGCCAATCGCATCATCGCGGAGACCGGCGCGATCGACATCCTCGTGAACAACGTCTGGGGCGGCTACGAAGACATGATCGAGCGCGGCCAGTTCACGTGGTCGCGACCGTTCTGGGAACAACCCAGCTGGCGATGGGATGCGATGTTCGCGGCTGGCGTGCGCGCCCACTACCGCGCGAGTCAGCTCGTTGCTCCATCGATGATCGCGCGTCGGCGCGGCCTGATCGTGAACATCTCGTTCTGGTCGGCGCAGAAGCACGTGGGCAATGTCGCCTATGGCGTCTCGAAGGCCGCGACCGACAAGTTGACGGCAGACATGGCGACGGAGCTGAAGCCGCACGACGTCACCGTCGTTTCGCTCTACCCCGGTCTCGTCCGCACCGAGAAAGTCATGGAAGCAGCGCAATGGCTCGACCTCAGCAACTCGGAGTCGCCCGAGTTCATCGGTCGCGCGGTCGCTGCACTCGCGGCGGATCCGGATGTCATGCGCCACAGCGGGCGCGTGGTCCTGGCCGCGGCCCTCGCGCGCGAATACGGATTCACCGACGTCGACGGCAAGACTCCTCGGCCTCTGACGCTCGCGGATGTCTGACCTCGCGGAGATGGGCGCTCAATGCGCCGCCGCGACGCGCACGAGCTGCTTGCGAAGCGCTTCGATCTCCGCCTGCGACCGGTACCGGCCATCGGCGACGACGCCGGCGATCGCTCGCGTGTTCGCGATGTCGTCGAGCGGATTCGCGCGAAGAATCACGAGATCCGCGATGCGTCCCGGCTCCACGCTACCGAAGTCCGATGACCGTTTCAGAAAACGCGCCGGGTTGATCGTCGCGGTCTGCAGCGCTTCGAGCGGTGTGAACCCGGCCGCGACGAAACGCTGAAGCTCGAGGTGCAGGCTGATTCCTGGTGTCACGTCAACGCCGGCGGGCGTATCGGTGCCGGCGAGAAACGGGACTCCCGCTGCGTGCAGCTTGCGAACGATGTCCAGCTCGTGATCGACGAATCGTCGGCGGACCGCGAGCGGGTCGGTGTCCATGCTCTCGGCGATCGACTTCTGCATCGACGGATACTTCTTCGCTACCCACGTGCGCGGCGCGTACGCGATGTCGGGATTCTTCGTGTAGTCGATCACGTCGACGAGCCACTGGCCGCGTTCCCAGTAGAGCGTCGGGCACTGCCAGATCGTGTGCTTCGCCAGCAGCTGAATGACGGACGCTTCTCGCGCCGGGTCGTAGCCGTCGAGAAATGCGGCGAGGAATTTGTTCGCCGAAGAATCATTCCCCGCGCCGTACCGCCGAGTGATGAACGCATCCTCGTTGGGCGTGCTCGCCTCGAAGATGCCGATGAGGTGCTCGAACGTTCGCTGACCGGCGGCCACGGCCTCGGACGCGCGAATCGCATCGGGCACGTGCCCATCGAAGGGGATGCCTGACTTTTTCGCCTCATCGGCGATCGCGAAGTAGGCGTCGCGCGGCACGCCCGATTGGATCTTGATGAAGTCGACGCCACGCTTCCGGAGCGTGTCGACGGCCTTTCGGCCATCGGCCGGCGTCGCGATCGCGAGCGATGCCGCGAAGCTGACCTTCGGGCCGTCGAGCATCGGGCCGGATACCACCATGCGTGGACCGACGAGCCGGTGCTGCGCGACCTCGGTGCGTGCGCGCAGCACGTTGCCGAGGTCGCTGCCCATGTCGCGGATGCCGGTGATGCCGTTGGCGATGAAGAGCGGCAGCACGTAGCTGTCGCCGAACTCGCGCGGCCAGCCGAAGTACGCATGCGTGTGCATGTCCCAGAGGCCGGGAATGACGTACATGCCGGTCGCATCGACGACGTGGCGGCGTGGGCGGGTCGCCGCGGTTGACGCTCCGACGCTCTCGATGCGATTCCCCTTGATGACGATCGTGGTTCCACGGCGAAGTGCACCCGTAGAGACGTCGACGACCGTGGCATTCGTGATCGTTAGGTTCTGTGCCGGGAGACGCGTGCCGGCGAGTGCAACGAGGAAGACAAGCGGCCGCAGCAATCGCGGCATCGGGTGCTCGGTAGGCGTGCTGGTCATCTCACGCTGGCTACCGATCTCCGTGGTTCGATTTTGGACGCTGCGCGCTCGGCGGAGGCGGCTGCCATCGGCCCGACTCGTAGTCCATCCAGCGCATGAACAACGCGTCGGAATAGTCCGCCATGACCTTCGACCCCTCGGGCAGCTTCATCACCTGCTCGCGAAGCACCGTCATATAGGCCGGACGCGCCGCGGTCACGAGCGCGGTCACACCATCGTACGCCGCGCGAAAGTCCGGGGCGGTGAACGTGACGGTCTCGTTGGCGTACGTGATCCCCGGAACTCCTTTGAGCGTCGCCAGGCTGGCGGGCGGAACCGCATGCAGTCCAGCGCGCATTGGCTTTGCGAGCGTCATGACCTTGGCCTTCGCGATGTTGCGCACCGCGCGCGCGGCCTTCTCGCGCATCTCCGCGTGCACGGAGTCGACCGAGCGTAATTCCACCGTCGATGCGCTCGTCGCCTTCTTCGTGACCACGAATTCGACCCACGGCAGGATCTTCAGATCCTCGCGAAGCCGGTCGTCGCCGGAGACGAAGATGATCGGCACGCCCACTTGCCCCCATGAATAGCCGACGATCTCGCTCTCCGTGATCGACTTGCCGTTGAGCAGGACATCCATGCCGAGCGTGATCGTGTGCGACGCGAAGCCGTGGCTTCCGGTCTTGGCGTGCATGGCGACGGCGACCACCGCGTCGTATACGTTAGGCTCGGTGAGGTCGACGTAGGGGTCGAATGCCTTGTCGCGAAAGACCTGCTTCGCGCGGGGGTCGAGCAGGTCGCGCCGCAGATCGGGATCCGGGTTGCCACTGCCGTGGGCGTCGACGACGTCCACCTG